>Ga0224552_1000229_pt1 | contig 13525 bp, 26 predicted proteins | sample 714S215metaG_FD_179907 | JGI IMG/M metagenome (GOLD analysis project Ga0224552, IMG submission 179907) | Peat soil microbial communities from Stordalen Mire, Sweden - 717 S2 1-5 | ecosystem: Environmental > Terrestrial > Soil > Wetlands > Peat | place: Sweden: Norrbotten County, Stordalen Mire... | reverse complement strand
CGCAAGAGATTCACAAGAAAGCCGAAGGATATTCTATCTCTAGCTCTGAGAAACATGTGGCCCGGAGAGGAGATCATCTGCACGAAGCGCACCTATGAAGCTGTCAAGGTAAGATTGGAAGCATTATCTCAGTCCTTTGGCGACCGCAGGATAGAGACCATGCCAGACAGAGGGATTATCCGCAAAATCAAGAGAGTAGCGTAAAACGAAAGGAATGAATGCCGAAGAAGAAATCGACTGACCTTGTACAAATCCAAACGAGTCCTATCCCGCCATGGCATCAAAGCACGGAATCTCTAACTTCGTGTCCGAAGTTCTATGTCGAATCGGTAATAAAAGGCCGCAAGCAGCCGGGAGGCATGGAGAGCGCGAGAGGTAATCAGGTCCACAAGACAGGCGCGGCCTACGCTGCGTGGTGCGCTCATAAGGGCGTAGCGATGGACCTTGATGCCTTTGATAGGCTGTCGCAAGGCGCAGGACCGACAGCGGCCAAGATTCTCGTGGGCATGAGGGAATCGTACCAAGTTGATTGGAACCACCTTCTTGCGACAGAACTTCCCATGTCTCTCGATGAAAACTTTCAACCAACAGATGTGGTAGACACGCTGGGCGGGGTATCGGTAGACACTGGACTTCCATCATGCTACAGCGGCGTACTTGACGCTCTCTATATGTTCCGCGAGGAAGCGAGAGCAATATGTGATGATTTGAAGACGCATCCGAGACCGTTTCAGCCTGACGATACGTTACAGGCTAAGACGTATGCGCTTTTTATCTTCCAGCACTTCCCATGGGTAATGGAGGTCAAATTCAGGCTTATCTTTGTCCGATTCAAGAACCTTGTGAGGGAGGCAGTATTTACCCGCGAGGAAGTTCCTGTACTGATTGAGGCAGTGAAAGCTGCCCGTGCAAGGCAGGTGATGATCCACGCCGACTATGACGCCAGTAAGGAGATCGAGGCTATTCCTGGTGCCCACTGTGTTTATTGTCCTTTACTCTCGAATCGCGGCTGTCCGATCTCAGAGTTCAATCCGCAGATGCAATTCGAGCCGGTAGACAGGTTAAAGTTCCTGTTATGGTACAGCGCCTTTTCAAAGGTTAACAGCAAGACGCTGCGTGAGTACGTCAACGGGACAGGAAAGAGAGTGGTCTTAAAGGATTACAACGGTAAGGCGTATGTCTTCGGCCCTGTCGAGAGCGAATCTAGCGTGTACCCTCTATTCCAAGCAACGGGCGAAAGTATTGCGACTCGGTGTGATTGTGGCGAACAATTCGACTATGTACCCGAAAATGGGAAATGCCCAAAATGCAAGGAAGGAAGAGTTAAGCCGCTAATGCCGATTGCTGATCTAATCATAGAGGACTATGCTTTCGGAAACACTGGCGACACCGCATGGATGGGGAAACTGGTCATTTCGTCAACAAAACTCAACAGCTATTTGGGAACGAAAAAGAGGGCGTTTCTTGACCAAGCCTGCCAAGACACGGCAGACAAGGTAACGAAGGCAACACTCAAAGTGAGTAAGCCTTTGGACGCTGTACCTGATGAGGAGCCAGAAGAGGACAGTGAAGAAGGGGAAGGATGGAGCGATGACAGCGAGTTCTGAGGGAGAAAGATAATGGCACAGACGATTAGGATGACACGCACCCGTTACCAGCGCGAACGTGAGGATATTTGGATGCTTCAATGCAGATCGAAAGGAACTAGACAATTCTGGTCATGCACAGGGAGCGATTGGTTTACGTCACGGCAGGGGGTTTTAGATTTCATCAAAAAAGAACTTCCTCCGAGCAGCGTAAACCGTGAAACGCTGGAATATCGCGCCAAGAGGTATCGGCCAGAGGACCAAAATTGATGAAAGAGGTAGACGAAGGCGATCCCTGCCCTATAGAGGGATGCGACGGAAAACTCTACTATCCAAAGGGAGAGAATTGCTCGTGTCACATCAATCCCCCATGTGGCTCATGTACCGATACCGTACTCACTTGCAATAAATGCTGGTGGGCAGATGACGGCCAGCCAGATAAATCTGTGCCGTCAGCGGTCCCGCAGGAATGGAAGAAATTTTACAGGGACAACAGCCCACCGTGGAACACGGATTTAAGTGATGGGAAGCGCCTGATTGAATGGAATTACGACAGCCGATCAGGATCGACAATGGTCTACACAGGAAAGTATGAGGGTCCGGTAACGGGGAAGGATATTCTCACGAATTTCGGAGACGGAACTTTCGGGCATCGTGGGCCTACGCTCTACGGTGACGACAAATCGGGACGGTTCACTTACACAAAAATCACAGATTAACAGGGAGAGGGAAGACATGAAGTTGCGCAGCTTGAATCTCAAAAACTACAGAGTCCATCAGGATTCCACTTTGCCGATTGGTGACGCCACCTTCGTAATTTTGCGCGGCAGAAATATGAGCGGGAAGACTTCATTCGCCGAAGGACTGTCGATGAATCTTGCGCAGACAACCGTATCTCTTGATGGACAAGGAAAAGGCTTCACGGATAAGATCGCTCAGGGACAGTCAAAGGCAATCATTACCGCTGAAATCCAGGGTACGCATCTTCTGCGTAACGTGGTGGTCTTAAATACAAACACCAGCGGGCGCACGTCGAACGTTGAGTGCTTGGACGAACCGGATAATAACAAGATCGTCGGCGGATTTAACAACTTTCTCAAGGACCGCAAAGACGCGATTCTTATTGCTTGCAACACGGATTATTACAGCAAACTTGACCAGAAAAGTCAGACGAACCTTTTAGCCAAACTGGTGCTCCCTGCACATCACGACTTCCCCGCAGACAAAATAGAGGCGACAAACTCTCTCTTAGATACACCGATCAACTTCGACGGTGAACCATTTGAGGTCATCACTTCTGGGTACAAACAAACATATAAAGCCAGAGAAATAGTTAACCGTCAGGTGAAGGAGTTCACAATTCCTGACGCCTTACCTATGCCGAGAGGAGTAGATTCTGAGTCATTGCAAACTCAGTTGACAGAGATTAAAGCGAAGCGCCACAACCTGCAATTAGAACGCGATACAGCGGTGACCACGGCGAACAATATCGAGGTCAAGCGCGTTAGGTTGCAAACGAAGATCGAAGGGTTGAGGGCGGAGCTAGGAAAAGGCAAGTCAAGACTAGAGCACCTAGAGACCGAACTTCTCAGCGCGGATCAGGTAAAAGGATTCACAGCGACAGCGGCGAAGGCTGAGGAACTGGCAAAGCTGAAAGCGCAGCACTCAGGGATGCATGGCGGAATGATAGCCGTAAACGAGCAAATAAGCCGCCTGAAAGACATCTCAGAGAAAGGTGCAACCTGCCCAACATGCGACCAGGACATTGACGCTGGTAAGATTGCAACGCTCATTGCCGATCTGGAAAAGGAGTATGCGGAGGCCGATCAAAAGATTCAGGAACTTGACACAAAGATCGAGGCGATAGGGGACATCGGAGCCGCAAGGGAATCACTCAGAAAGCACGAAGCTGCGATCAAAGAAAAGATTGAACTCGAAGCGTCTTTGACGGAGACAGTCAAGGCAGGAAAATCTACGAAGGCCGAACTGGAGGCACTCCCAGAGGCCGCGAACGCCACTCTACCGTTCAATGATCCTCTGGCTACCCTACAGGCTCAGGAAGACAAGGTTAACGAGCAACTACGTCCTGTGATTGCGGCTGAGGAGAGAGCCAGCGAGATAACCAGACTCACAGCGCAGAAGGAAAAGCTGGTAAAGAAGGCTGCAACACTTGATATGCTGGTTAAGTATTTCGATAAAGACGGCGTGAAGAAAACGCTCATCGAGCAGCACATTGGCGGATTTGAGTCTAAGTTGAAAGATGTCATGAGCGCGTGGGGATACGAAGCATCGTTGTCGGAGGATTTAAGATTTGAGGTCACAACGAAGCGGGGCTACGCAGGGCTGGTGAAAGAACTCTCAGGCGCGGAGGACTTTATCTTCAACGCCGCTCTCCAGTGCGCTGTATCCATCGCGTCAGGAATCAAACTGGTAGTGATTGACGAGGTAGAAAAACTTGGAACCGACATTCGGAACTTCATCTATGCCAAGTGTTTTGAGCTAATTCAGGACGGCCAATTAGATCAGGCAATCCTTATCGGATTCAGTCTGGACAAGACGCTGCCGAAACCGCAAGCGCCAGGATCGAAATACTTCTTTATAACGGATGGAACGGTGGAGGAACTAAAATGAGCGAGCAGAGAAGATGGTTGAGATTTTGCTACTACACACCATTTGAATATGAAGATGAAAAAACGGGAGAGCCTAACGGTCAATGGGTTTATGGTTTGGCTGCTATCCGGTCAGACGGTTACCTCTATGTGTGCTATGAATTTGAGGATTCAAGACTCTCGGACGACAAAGAGATCAGTAGAGTGAAAAAACTCCTTTGGGATAAACTTGAAACATTCATAGAGGATATTCCAGAAAACGTTAAACCGTTTCCAAATGCGGATAGGATAAACAAAGGTAAAATTCATCAGGACGGAAACGAATGGGTTGAGGTTGAGGACGGCACAGTGGAGGAGTTGAAATGAGATTCCAGCAGATCGCTGTTGCAACCGATTCAGAGAACGGAGAAATCCTTTACGGGTTGACTGAATCTGGGACGCTGTATGAAAGGCATGGTCGTTACGTTGCGGCAGAACGCGCAGAGAATGGCGCTGTTCTCAAACAAGCCTATACCGTTTACTGGTGGGAAGAGATGGATTATCCTGTCGGCGACCCACAGGTAAAGACTCCAGTGCCACAACAGCCAGCCATCGGGCATCTGTTTACTGACGAGGAAGTGGAAAAGTTGAAGGCGGAAGGAATCATCAGTACGGAACCTCCAGCATCCACTCCAGGAATATGTGTCCATTGCAACACGCCGACAGGAGACGAGAGCGTAGTTTGTAAAGACTGCGAGTTTCCGTTTTAAGGTAAGATTGCAGTAGGAAGGAACGATATGACAGGAACGGTAGTGTGGTTCAATAACGCTAAGGGTTTCGGATTTTTGAAGCCATCAGACGGAAGTGCCGATGTGTTCACGCATTTCAGTGCCATCCAAAGCAAGGGATACAAATCTCTGAAAGAGGGACAAAAAGTAGAGTTCGACATCGTGACTGGCTTAAAAGGGAAACAGGCTGACAACGTGGTCGTAGTGGAGGACTGACATGCCCATTGCAAATATCGCACATAAGGATTCCATCGGCTTGTTAACCTCAAAGAGCACAGACAAGCAGATTCGCGCCAATAAGCAGGTACGTAAGGACTACGGCGATCTGTTAGACATGTATCCGGATCATCCTGTTGAGATTGCTGATTTCCAGGACACAAGGATGGTTGTGCGATGGAAAGCAAACTCAGTTGTGCGTGTAATGATTGATACATACGTCGATCTGAATGATTTGTGGGTAGACTTCCAAGTTGGCAAGTTGCCAGTGGAAGACATGGCAACCGTTTATCGGATGATGGGTTACTCGCTCTGCGGGTTTGTTGAGGTATTCGGCGACGTACTACATCTTTACGCAGAGGAATAGTAGAAATGAAGAAACCTGTCGGCACCGGAGTCCTGTTTCCTAAGAACGCACACGATGAGTTTATGTCTGTGACGCGGACTCGCTATTCTAGTATGGCAGACAGGTTGAAGCGTAAGAAGTTGCCTCCTATCGCGTTCACCTTGGATGAGTTTCGGGCCGACATATTGAGCGTCATGGGAGGTAATGAAGGCGGCGGATTAGAGTGCAGATATTGCAAGCAAATCTTTACCATCGACGGCATAGCAGTTGACCACGCAAAGCCTTTAAGCCGGGGAGGATCGGCAGGACTCGACAATATTGACTACCCGTGCAGGGCAGATAATTACCGCAAAGGTGCCATGACAATGCAGGAATACGGCTCTCTGTTGGCCTTTCTGGAGACTCAGCATCCCCTCATGCGTCAGGATGTGCTGTCAAGGCTTGAGAAGGCTGTACAGTTGGCATCAGGAGCCTTTGCTAATCAGGGGATAATAAACGATCTGCGAAAGTCTGGAGTCTGGGGTCAGACACAGAAAGCACGGCGGGACAGGAAGAAAGCTAAAGAGAGTGGCTTGGGAGCATTCTGATGGAAAACTTATTCGAGAACGAGACGATATATTTCGAGGATAAGAAGATCAAACCTCACAAAGATGGCAAGTATCGCTGTCCTTTTCATTGCGGAGCGGAAGGCTATCCAAAGCCGAAGTGGAAGACGATGAAAGGATTTCTTAAGCATTTGAACGAGTGCCCTAAATCTGGCGCTGCCCAAAAGAGACAAGAAGAGGCGCGTAAGATACAGATGGCGGCTGAGGAGAATCGCAAGCAAGAGGCTCTGGCGAATTGTAAGCATAAGATTGGCGACACTATCTATTTCGTCCAAGAGACCATCACCAAGCCAACGCATGTCAGGCGTGGCGACAGAATGGTTCATGTGCGCTACGAGGCGGAGAAGGTTTTCAGGGCCGAAAGGATAGTGATTGACGATATTGGTTGGGATGGAAGCCACGGAGTAATATTCAATCGTTCGTACCATCCCCGGATTATGTGCGCTTCATGGGAAGAAGCTCAGACACAGGCGAGAGAAGCGGAAATATCGTACAAGCAATATCTGGAAGATTGTGCGATGTGCAGGTAAGGGAGAGGGATTATGATTAAGTGGCTGAAGCGTGAGTTTTTCGGTTGGTTTGCGGGATTTAAGGACTACATCAGCGGTCTGGATTCCTGCGAACTGTGCGGCAACGAGCAATCTCACTACATCTGCGTAGGGTGCGAGCGCAGGATTTGCTACATGTGCAACAGTGGGTACTATACAGACGCGGAGTTGTGTACCGACTGCCAGAAGGACATAACGCCAGAGGAATTAGCCGAGGACCGCAAGGATTACGCAAACGATCTAGCTGAGCAATGCACTTGTCCTAAGACGGCATGGACAGGATCGGAACCTAACGATTCAACATGCGAACTTGATGAAGAGGATCACGCCTACATAGCCAAGTATGCGGTTAAGGAAGAAAAATGAAGGAGAGAGGAATCCTTTTTACGCCAGAAAATCATCGCCTCATTATGTCGGGCACGAAAGTTCAAACTCGCCGCGTGATGAATCCGCAATGGACATGTGATAATCCAGACTCTTACACCGTTGAAATGGCTTTGCGTCACTGCCGCCATGGAAAAATCGGAGATCGGCTCTACGTGAAAGAGGGTGTGATTGTTTGGGATGGCGTCAAGAAACTAGTCGGCTACTACATGGACGGTTGCCGCCCGACCATGCGAGGACACAAGCGCCTTACGGCCATGTTTATGGCGAAGCAGTACGCGAGGACTTGGCTGGAGATCACAGACGTTCGCGTCGAAAAGCTCCAAGACATAAGCGAAGAGGACGCTAAGGCGGAAGGTGTAAATTCCGATAGTGGCCTTGAATGTTCTGACTGCGATTGGCTTGGATGGGAAGAGTCACCTGGAGTTAAGCGCGTAGGACCAGACGAGGATTGGACGTTTCCATGCCCTAAATGCGGAGCGCCTACGGCTCACCATCCACTCGATGAGCAGAACCGCATGGAGTATCGAAAACTTTGGGATTCAATTAACGGAAAGTCTCATCCGTGGTCACAAAACAGCTTCGTATGGGCAATTTCCTTTAAGGTGGTGAAGCCATGAAAACCCTTAGCCTCTGGCAACCTTTTGCGCAAGCAATATCGCTAGGCATTAAGAAACACGAAACTAGAGGCTGGAAGACGGATTATCGCGGTCCTCTGGCGATTCACGCGGCGAAGAAAATATTCAGCTACAAAGATTATCCTATACCCTATTATCAGGAGGTTTGCCTTCGCCTGAAGCGGGCAGGATTCCCTTTCTACGCTTTGGACTACGGAAAGGTACTCTGTGTAGTCGATCTGGTCGATTGCTTGCCTACGATGTACTTGAGGGGCAGGATAGGGGATTGTGAGTTCTGGGGAGACTTCCGCGACAAAGGAGACGACGGCAAGGACAGGTATGCGTTTCAATTGGAAAATGTTCGATTGATTCCTGCGCTCAAGAGGCCAGCGGTGACAGGACGGCAAGGATTCTTTAACGTACCTGACAGCATCATCACATTTGAATAGGAGAAAACAATGCAGCCACATCAGGAAAGAGTAGTAAAGGAAAAGGGCGACCTCGACTTCAAGATTCAGAAGCTCTCTGAATTCAATACTGGTGACGTGTACCTCACGCTTGACGAAGCGGAGCGGTATCGCCTAAGTGTGCAACTGGGATACATGCGTCAATACTCAGAGGTATTGGGAGAGCGCATCGACGCATTTTAACCATCAACCGGGAGGAGAAACAAAGTGGCCACACACGAATTCTATTCAACAGAGAACCGTCATAACGAGCGCCAGATACGCATTCTCAGCGTAGGTAGTCTGGTGTCCAAACCGCCAACAAAGGAAAAGCGGATCAGTATCAAGGTTCGTATGCCACTGTCAGGAACTATCAACATGGGTGCTCCTGAGTGGCTCGACAATATTTTCATTTTTGTGTCCAAGAATCACGATATGGTCACGCCTGACATTGAGTTCAAGGGCTACTCTATCGGGTTCAATGCCGACAACCTGTTTGGTGCGGAAGGGTTTAACGGGCAGGAATGTACCATGAAGGGATTCCAGATATATGAAGCTGGAGATGCGGAAAACCCTGACGTAGTAATGGATTTTTCGATCAGGTTACAGTTCGCCACAAAGCGTTGGGACTGGCTCGGCCAATATGTTGGCGACGACGTGTGGTGCAAATTCACACCAGGAGAATCAGGAACCGCACAGGTTGATACAGAGCAGGACGGAACACTGCTTGACGACGGGGAGAACGACGATGAGGAGAGCGATGAAGAGGGTGAGGATGTTCCTACGAGTGGCGAGGAAGACGACACAGAAGAGGATTCTGACCTTGATACCCCAGAGGAACTCGTGTACGAGGACGGCCCAACGCTAGTCAAAGGAAAATCGGGCGCAAAGGACCTAGCAGCGTACCATGAGGGAGTAGTGGAAGCTGAGGCGAAACGAGGACCGGGCAGGCCAAAGAAAGTGCCTCAAGGGTTCTCAAAGCCATTGCATAGTGGAAATGAATTCTAAGTAGGGAATTTTTGGTGGTGAGAAGAGGGACCGGAAACGGCCCCTCTTTTTCGTGCTCATGCGGGCCTCGGTGCGGGAGGGTTCTCGCGGCGATAGTGAGTATATCCCTTGTCGATCCAATATTGCCCCTCCGGTGTCCCTTCCGGCCACTCTACAAAGTGCCAGAAAGCTGGTTTAGGGGGCCAGTTCAGCAGCCACATACCAATCTCTGTATGCAATTCCCACACAGTATCGGCTGTGAACGGTCGCCAGTCCAGCGGGGCCAGTTGCGCCTTCAATTCGACGATGTGCTTGAGATGTCGCACACACAGCGCGAGCCATGGATCATCCGGATCGAACTCGCGGCACGTTTGCGCGGTAGATAACTGCTCTTCAATCGTTTGTTTCGGCATTCGTGCCCTCCTTCGCCGCCTGGTCGCGGGCGATCTTCTTCACGCCTAAAACTACATGCCGCATGTTGGCCGCACTCACTTGCGATAACAGTGTGTCGCCGAGCAATCGCTTGACCTCGTTCCAGTCCGGCTCAGGGAACACATCCAGCGGGTAGGCTTCGCACCATGATTCGATCCGCGCCAATTGTTCCTTCGCGGTGCGTGCCTCCTGCTCGGCGCGGGCGAGAGCAGCGATATACTCCGCGAGTACGGCCTCGACTGTTTCAAAGAGAGCCTGCGCGAAATCCTCGCCCGGCAGCACATTCTCTTTCCATGTATTCCACGCTACTTCTCTCTGCTCCTTATTCAGCATGTCCCCTCCTTCGCGCCGTTGCGGACGCGGTTACCTCAAAGTTGCGTCATTCCGTGAACAGCTTCCTCGAACCGATCTCTCCACTCGTTTTTAGGAAAAGAGCGAGCATAAAGAAGAGCAATCAACTCACCTGCCCCAAATCCGCCGCGACAATTACCAGTGATAAGAGCCTCTTGCGGACTCCACAAACGGCAGTACACTTCATACGCTCGCATTGTTACAGACTGCGGACAGCGTGCCGACTGATGCACCACCCTTTTAGTTTGAACGGGATGCGTCGGTACATCTAGTAGTTGACAACATTCGCCCTTGCAAACATACTCACCCATGTTTCACCTCTCTCACTCCGCCGCCGTCAATGTCCGCGACCGGCTGCTCAACCGTTGCAAGCCCCTGGCACCGAGACTATCTCAATGCCAGAGACCACGGGTTTAGTTGCGTACCAGTTTCAAATTCCTACCACCCCATAGGACAATTAACCCAGTTCCCAACATCAACAGCGGCCACGGCTCAGGAGCAGGAGTCTCGGCAATGAACGTCTGAGGAGGACCGAAGCCAGCCGGTGAGCCGTCGGGAACATAGATAGTGAACTGGTTGTAGAATCCTGTCGGTTCCGTACCGATGCTTGCAAGCGCCAAGGACGATTGAACGTTTGATCCTGCCGTTACTGGGACGTTGCTTGCAAACAAAGCCCATACCGCCAGTTGATCGTCGATGTCGTTGCCGGGGTTGTTCTCAGCGTCCGAATAAAGCCACGCGGCCTCTTCGTCAAGTGTTCCAGTAACGGCGGTAGGAGTGACGTTCCAAGTCTCGCCCTGGCTGATTTCGTTGTTGAACGAGAGGCACATCATAGCGACCGATGGTGTACCGTCGAGGCTGAGGTTGTAGGGGAAGGTGTAAACCCCGTTGGTTTGGTTTGAACCTGTCCCGGTTAAGGTTAGGGTATCAGCCAAGGCAATTTGTGTGCTCACTGCGCACAAGGCAAAAAGCAGTGCAAAAATCTTCATTGTTTCTTTCCTTTCGTGTCTGTATTTCGTTTATGGTATGGGGATAGGCAAATTCGTTACAAAACTTTCAATTGAGCATCTTGACGAGAATTGGACGAATCACAATTCCCAATTCCAAACCGGCAATGAATGTCAAAATGAATATCGCAAATCTTTCCCAATTCGGCTGAGGATTTAGAATACGCTTCACTTTAACAGGCGGAAGGATAATATCCTCTGGAATGTAAAACGATACAAAATCATTCAATTGAGACATATAGCGGTCTGCGTCGTCAATTCTCCTTTCTCTCAGAGCCAATTCGATTCGTTCTTGCAAAGTTTCGACATAAGCAGCAGGATCGAGATTTGATTCCTTTTGCGTGACCATATTTCTACTTCCTTTCAGTCAAATACGGTTCTGAATCCGTTGGCGTGCAGGAATTCAACAAAGATTGAAACCGCAATTGTTCCGAAAGCCATAGCAATTAGAAGAATCACGATGTACGGATGCCTCTCAGCGAATGTCATAAACTTTCCTTTCAAATTGCAAACCTTTGAAAATGTTGATACTTACAAATTGCAAAACAATTGAAAACGAATCTGGAAACAATTGCGAAGCGCAGAATTATGCTTTTTGTTTTCTGGTCAAGCGCAGGATAACACTTTGTTCCTATTCCGCGCTAGGATTTTGTTGATGGTTGATGGATGCCACGGCGACTTTCCATGCTTGGTTCCCCGCGTAGGAACTCCCTCAGAATTAAGGATTTGAGCGATGTATTCAGGTTTATGTCCTAAGTGCGACAGGACAATCATTCGGGCCACTATCTCCTTCTCTCCGGGGTAGTCGGGATGCATCCCATACGGTTTACGGCCTTCGGCCCGGTGATTAACAATCGGGTCAAGAGAATAGTGCTTCTGTCCGGGCTTGCGTCCTTCCCTTTTGATTCGTTCGCGTGCATCCTTCAATTTACTAACGATCATTTTCCGTTCATATTCAAAGAACGCAGCAAGAATTTGGCGAATAACGACTCGTGTTGCATCATCTCCACATAAATCCTCTTCGCCAGGAGTTGCTGACACGAGCAGAATCCCATTTTCCTTGAAGTCGGCGATTATGGTTTCCTGAATGAGAACTGATCTCGCAAGCCTGTCCAGCTTCTCCACAATTACGCAATGGACGCCATTTGAAATCATAGCGGCCCGCATTGAACTGAATTGCGGACGCCCTTCGAGGTCGCTTCCGGTATGGGATTCGATGTACCAATGGGCTATATTGAAGTCGTGTCCAGCCGCAAACGTCCCAATGGTGTCCTGCTGGCGGTCTGGACCTTCTCCGTTCATCTGCCCCAACCCGGAACATCTGATGTAGCCGTAGGAATCGGTCATTTCTTCCCTTTCAAATAGGAGTCCAACGCCTTTGTGAATTCTCGGATCAGAATCCGTTTATCGTAGGCCGAGTGCTCATCGACGTTAGGATCAGAATCGTGAGCGCACTGGGAAAGGGCAATATCTGCCAATCGTTCGGCGAGTTCATCCTTCGTCATAGCACCATCTCAATCAGAACAATAGCGGCCACCCCAGCGAACAGGAGGAGCAGGAACCATTTAGAACTCGTCATCGAAATCCTCTCGTATCCTGCGCGGCTTCGGCAACTCGATCTCGATCTTTGGTTTCGGAGCCGGTTTTCGTTTCTTCTTGACGCCGTTCCATTCCCTTGAGCGGCACTCACGGTTCGGGCAAGCATCCGGCAGTTTGCTTGCAACTATGCTTACCCATTTTAGCAAGCATACGTCGCATTGTAAAGACTTGCCGGGAACCATTACGTCGCCAAGGATCATCTCTTACTCCACCATGTTGCCATGAAAATTCCACAGACAGCATAATAGGAATCATGAAGCCATGACATGAAATGAGAGGATGTAGGAACCAAGGTATGTTTGAATATGCATCCGTCAACAATCTCACAGATAGCGAAAGCTAGAGATGTAAGAAGGCTCAATTTTACCGCTTCTGAGTATTTCACAGGTTAACCTCTTTCTCATCCTCATTCACAACCTTTTGTAGAGAGGCGATGAACTGTTCTTTGGTCAAGACTTTCCATCCGTCGCCAAGGACACTAACGATTGTGTTGCAGGCGCTTTCGGTTTGTGGACGCCAGCGGAGTCCATGCCCTTCCGGGTCTATCCCTACAACGACGTGGGAGAACTCTGATTCTCTGGCTTGGTCGATCAAGCCTTGTAGTTCGTGAGCCATTTACTTAGCCTCTTTCTGTGCCTGCGCTGCTTTGGCGCGTCTGCGTGCTTTGTTGCGGCGCTTGCGAGCTTTCTGTGCCTCGGTGCGAACCTTGGGATGTGCGCTTGTGTCGGTGAATTTATCCTGCCAAGGAGCTAATTCGCCAGCATAATAGTCTGACGGAACTCCCTTGCAATCGTTGGCGAACCAATCGTCTTCTTGGTCCTCGTAGAAGCTCATTGTTTCACCCCCGCCAGTTTCTTAGCCCAGTAGGACCGAAGTCCAGCAAAGACAGTCTCAATCCTTTCCTCTGACGCGCCAAGAGAGATTGCTTTCTCTGCGTAGATGTAGGCTTGTTCGATACATCTCAGGTTGTGCTCATACATCCTGTCGTTGGCGTGCTTAAACGCTTCGGCGTAGTCGCGTATGGC
>Ga0224552_1000222_pt1 | contig 13817 bp, 32 predicted proteins | sample 714S215metaG_FD_179907 | JGI IMG/M metagenome (GOLD analysis project Ga0224552, IMG submission 179907) | Peat soil microbial communities from Stordalen Mire, Sweden - 717 S2 1-5 | ecosystem: Environmental > Terrestrial > Soil > Wetlands > Peat | place: Sweden: Norrbotten County, Stordalen Mire... | reverse complement strand
CCCCGCCCCGCCCTGAAGATTCCCTTTGCCGTATCCCCCTTATCCCCCACAAGTCAAGATAGTATGTAAAGAAATATAAGAAAGAGGACACCGCTCACACTTTACAGTATCCCCCTTGTACGCCCGCTCCATCTATGCCATTCTGTCCGCCGGCCTATAGGAGATACACATGTTTCATCTAATCGATACCGCAACGTTCCTCGACCTAGGCAATAAATTCTCTACAGGCGCGTACTTTCGCTATTTCTCAAGCGACGGCGCTGTGCGACTGATGCACCACTTGAACAGGCTACACGGCTATCCGCGATTCTTCGTGCAGGAGATCCGTCCATGAAATCCCTCATCACCCTCTTCCTGCTGGCCCTACTCGCCTGGACCTACCTCACCCTCTGCGGCTGCGCCGATCTCCCCCACACGGACACCGCGCTCAGCGCCCGCCACATCTTCTTGTTGAATGGAGTCGTCAAACTCGATCGCCCGGAAGCCTGTGGCATCACGGGCAACACACTCACCCCCTGTAAGGAGTAGCCCATGCATCACGCCATCGCCATCATCTGTTGGCTTGTCCTCCTCGCCCTGTTGCTGTGTTTCATCGTCGATGGGAGTAACAAATGATCCCTGAGGCGCAGTTGCGCGCCATGCTGACTCAGTCACTCAACACCGCCTTGTACGCCAGTCGCGACAACAACCTAACACTGTTCGATATGGCGGTACTCAACATGCTCCAGGCCCTGTTGCTCTTGAGACCAAAGGGCGTAGAATGAATCCGCCTCAAGGCGTGTTCGATAGGGTGACGGGCTTGGCCAGCACCAAGCCCCGAACCCCTTGAACGGCCAGGCCGCTCTTGCTGGAGAGTTATGGCCAAAAAACCCAAACGAAAGAAGCGCGTCAAGCGCACCCCAACAACGCGCGTCAAGCGTGTCAGGAAGAAATCCCATGTCAGAAGTTCGAAGCGAGCCCCGTCTGCCAGACTCAGAGCTATATCGAAGGGTAGAGATGCTGGAGCGAAACGTGCTCAATCACGAGAGGCTGATACTCGCGTTGCGCGCACCCGTCTCCGACGCATCCGCTGGCGCATGCTGCCCGGCCTTGACACCATCTCAGATCACAGCGGAGATACTAACGGCAGGCCTCTCCAGGGACGAACTATTGAGGATCAATTACTGCGTCTCGAAACGATTGCTCCATTTCGCACAGTAGACGGCCACCTCTACAGAACACAAGAGCAACTCCATGCCAAAACCAAACGCGCAACCATGTTCCTGCTCATTCAAAGCTCCGATAATACTTTCGCAGTGCATGAAACACTGTACGTGTCTCGCAAAAGAAAAAGATCACCTGTTGAGTGGTTTCGCTGGTTTAGTCGTCACGCATTCAAGGGTACAGACCCTGACGGTACGCCGACAGAACGCGACGGTATCATTAGAGGTAACATTCTCCCAGGCGTAAACACGCGCACCGGGAAAATCTGGGAGGTTGTTGGAGGACCCAACCGTATCACCAAAAGCACTCGCGGCTATCTAGGCTACATCACCCATGATTTACGAAAGCCTATACCTGCCAAGGTGGCTCGAAAGCGGAATAAAACCAAACCACAAAGGCGCGCGCATGGAAAAAATAATCGTCGGAGGGGACACCGAAACCGTAGGCGGAAAACCTAACAGCTTTCAATTCTATTCGGAGGATATCGCCATCAGCGACATCATGTTTGTGAACGAGCGCAATGCGCGCAAGACGTTCCTCAAGTGGTGTTCGAAGTTGAAATCAAAGGTCCAATACGTCATTTACTTTCACAACTTGCAACACGACCTGATCGAGTTGCTTTGGGGTCTACATGAACGGCTTGTTGAAAACGGGTCTGAATTCTCATTTAGTTCAGATGGATTCGATATACGAGGCTTCTACGGCTCTCCCACGTTCTGTACACTGCGTAAGGGAGCTGATGTTCATATCATCCTTGCCGACAGCTTCTCGTTCTACCGAGGATCTCTGGAGTCGGCTGCAGCGCTGTATTGCCCTGAACTGCCAAAACTGCGGCGCCCGATGGGACTCGGCGAACGGCGGTACGATGGCAGTAGCACAGCATTTGTTGAGTACGCCATGCGCGATGCACAAGTCACCTATCACATCGGACGTGCTGTAGAGGAGTTGCACAATGAATTCGACCTTAAGCAGTGCATTTCTGTGGCTGATCTTGCCGCTCACGTCTTTCGTCATCGGTATCTTACTTACACCATCCCGCAGCCAGCTCACGACGTGGTTCATGCGGGACTTGATGCCTACCACGGCGGCAAAAACAATATCGCGGTGGAGCCAGGCTGGTATCCCGACACCTACGGTATCGATGTTAGTAGCGCATACCCTCACGCAATGCGGAACATGCCCGCTTTCAGTAATGCACGTCTCTACAAGCGGTATCGAAGAGGAGTGCGTGTTAGAAGCGTGCCCGATTACGGAGTTTACCGATGCACAGGCGTGGCACAACCGTGCCAGTGGCCTGTCGTGTTCGATCACGCATTCAAACCGATGCGGGGCGAGTTTAGTGCGATATGGATTCAAGGCTTCGAGTTGAATGAGGCGTTGCGCAGCGGCGAGGTGAAGCTTACGAAAATCGATGGTTGGTACTACGACCACGAGCGAGACCACCAGGCGCCGGCGCTGCGCGCATTCTGCGAGGAATTCTTCAAGCGAAAGCAACATGAGAAGGACCCGGTGAAACGTTATGGGCATAAAAGCATTCTCAACGCAGTATCAGGAAAGTTCATTCAAACGCGCAAGAAAACGCTTAAGACTTACGTGGATACAGACTCAGGTGATGTATCTTCGGCTGCTGAGTTGGTTGCGGGTGGGATGTTCCATAGTTTTATTGCGGCTGCCATTACAGCTCATACGCGCGCGCGGATACACTGCCTGGAGCATGACTATCGGGCGCTACACACTGCTACTGACGGTTTCTTCACCTCTCACAAACCCAAAAGAGATGTTTGCCTTACAACTGCTACGAAACTGGGACAACTGACGTGCGACGCGCACGGGGATTTGCTCCTGGTGCGCAACAAGCTCTACATCATGTACGAGCGCACTGGCAAAAAGCCTTCCAAGGTGTTCCCCGGCCGGTTCGTATCGAAGTGTGCCCTGCACGGGTTTCAGGGTGACGTACACGATCTTGAGAGGATGATTGTCAGCGGGGAGCGCACCTACTCCGTGACCAAACCCAACAAGCTGAAGACCAGCATAGCGAGGGGTCTGACACCTAACCTGTTTGAAACGAGACAGATGAATCTGCGCAACGTTCCACACTTGGAGTTGGATGTATGAGTGTCAAAACCTCAAACTGCTTGAGCTGCGATGTCCCCACGTACGAATCAACCCTATCGATGCGGGGATGGTGCATCGGGTGCGAGCGCGAGTTCGCACGGATCACAACACAGAGGGAAGCCCGGCGCCTGCTACAACTGCCGATGGAGTTTGAGGAGAATCCACCACCACCTCAAGCTCATAACCACCGAACGTGACTCGGAATTGTCCGTTATTACGGCGTACAACCTCCTCGGCAATGCCGCAGACTTGTGCGCCGTTTTTATCCCTGACGATGACAGCGAAAGTGCTTTTCATGGGGTAGGACTCGGTGCGACGGCTCCCGCGATCGCGGTGCCGATCGATTGGGGGATGCCGCCCAGGGCTTGGTTAACGATGTTGCCGATGGAGCCGATCGCGCCATTACCCGCATAGGCGGCCTGCGAGGTATCTCCCACGCTGTTGGGATCTCCGGTGCTGTCATTGGGATCTGGAAATAGCCAGCTGAACGGGTTGCCCTGATTGTTGGGCTGTGTGAGATAGGTGTACAGGTTGTACAACACATACACGCCCACCACGCACAACCCCAGCTTCACGGTCTCATCCAGCTTGCCGAAGTCGTTTGCAAGGCTCATCCCGTCACCGTTCCCCTTCCCGTAGGCGCACCCGGCGGCCGTGGGTTGGGCGTTCTCACGCCTGGAAAGGCGTTGGTTTGCTTGGGTGGCGCGCCCACGGGCAGCACGCTTCCCAAGATGCCGTTGGCACCAGGCCCCGAGCCTGGCACCGACACCCGTACGACTCTTTTAAGACGCATGGGGGTCGACCATCGATTCACGCGTTGGCAGGCCGGTGACGGCCACTTTCGCGGTGGTCATGGACTGGCTGGTCGCATGACCCGTGGCCACCGTGAGCGCTGCGACGTGCTTCTGCAAAGCGGTGATTTGCGAGGCGGGGTCAGTCGGTGCGGTGACAGCGGGGACTGGGTTACCCAACAGTCCTGCGATATATGAATCGATCGTATCGATCAGGGGGTCAGCGACCACAGCGGCAATCGGGGATACGGAAGCCACAGCGCTTTTGGCAGCGGCTTCGATGGTGGGGAGCAGGGACGCCAGCAACGTCTTGCCTAGGGACTCAAGCTCTTCGACGGTCAGGTTGGACATAGTCATCCTCCAAGTTTGATGTCAAGTTTATCACAAATCAACATGAGCGCGTTCTGGTGATGCTCGGCCGCGATCTTCAGTTCGCGCAAGTCGCGACCGATGCGGGCATACACCACTCCGACCAGGGCGCCAATCACCGTCAATCCGCCGACGATGATTTCAGTCATCATTCGGCGCCACTCCCGGACCCAACACCAGCGCGGTGGCCTGGTTGGTGGGGTCTTGCGTCGCGTTATTCACCGCGCGCGCATAGGAGTTGTTGTTTCCGTTCGCAAACGGGTTCTTGGTGGAGGTTTGAAACGCGTAACTCTGCTCGTAATTGGTCGGCGAGTTGGGGTTACCACCCTGATTGAACTTGGATGCGAACAGGGCACCGTTGGAGCTGACACGGTTGTGCTGTCGGCCTGGACCGTTGTACACCGGTTGTTGTGGTGTCATCTGTAGCGCATCGAATCCGGTGTTGCTCCACTCACTACCGCCAACATTCTCAGGTGTGACACCGTTGGTCACAGGCGTCTGTCCCTCAGTGGCTACCCGGCCGGCGATGTAGGCGGATACGACCGCACCGGCGACCGCTGCGGCGACCGCGATCAGAAGACCTTGCTCGAGTGCTGTCATGAGTATCGCTGCGATTTCACCGGGTGAATGAACCCCTGGCGCTGCACGGTGAGCGGCAGTGTGCTGGGGCCGACAGGATTCACAGCGTCCTTGTTCAATGGGCGCGTCTGGCCGCGTGTTTGATTGCCGCCGGTACCGGATACCGGAATGGCCGTGGTCGATCCAACACGCGATTGGATGCGCCCCGGTTTACTCACTCGCATAAGCACTCCCCGGACTGGTTTGCAGTCCGCTCTCGTTTTCGAATAAACCGCTGCCAAGTTGGGCAGGGCTCAGTGTGGATGCGTTGATGGGTGCGGTAGGCACGCCTAATGCGTTCGCGGCTGATGGCGCAGCGTTGACAATGACACCAGACGCTGAGGGTGCAGTAGAGTGGAAGAATTCGTACCATACGAACACTCCGAAGCCGATCAGCGCCAACGTTTCAGGACGCAATATACGTTGCCACATCTTGATCACTCATCAATGACGGAAACCCCTGCTCCTGTCGCACCATCGCCTGGATGAGCGGCACCTCGTCTGTCGGCCAGGAGAGAGGCTCGTTTGCATCGAACCCGGTCCACGCGCTGACATTCGCGATGTAGGCCGCCTGGTCGGTCGCACTGTAATGGGGGATGATTTGCGCGATCGACACATATCCCTCATTGTAAAACTTGGTCAACACCAAACCCATGGCGCGCACCCCGTTGGACAGCGTGTCATAGATGCCAGTGCCGTTGGACGCCTTCCCGACCTGGCCGTTGTAGGGATCTCCCGAGATGTATTCCACGTTGCCCGGATTGTTGTTGTTATAGCCGTTCACAGCATCGCCCCCATCGCTCGCGTTTGGAACATCGGCCGCAGCGGGCTCTTCCACCAGTAGGTAGGCTGCGACCCCCAACAGGGCTGCCACCACCAAAAGCTTGTCATCATTGCTGGCCACCTCTTAAAAGCAAATCACCTGGACCTCATAACCATCATAGGGCGCGGTGCTGTCTACCGCCTCGATGGTTGTGTTGGTCGGGGCGCCGGCTCCTGGAAAAAACAACACGTTGTTGAGTGAGAACGACTGGGTACTGGTCACGAAGGTGGCCGTGCACACTGCGTTATGGGTCAGCGTGTTAGTGAAATTGATGGTGGCTTCACCTGCCGCCGGCCGGGTGCACGATGCGATATTCGCAACGTTCTGTGTGACCGTGCATCCGCCAGCGGTTTGAGTAACGATACCCGCCGCCCCGCGACCCAATGCACAACCGCTGCCATTCGTCAGGCACACGCCCTGTCCACCGCTGGTGATACTCGCGGCTGAGAATCCGCCGGTGTAGGTACCCGTGATGGCGTTGATGGTGGAGCCGGTGAGTGTGCCGTTGATGGTGGTGTTACCGCTACCCGTCGTGCCACCAACCAACAGCGTGCCATTGATGGTGGCATTGTTAGCCCCCGGATCGGGTTGGCCCAAACCCACGCGCAGACTCTGAAACTGCGGTCGCGACGGGAACCCGCCGCCGGATTGCGCCTGCAGTCCGCCCGATATCATCCACAGGATAGCCGCGCTCGCCAGCGCCACACCCAAACTCAACACGTATTTATACGGATCACGCATTACTCGTACTCCCCCAGTTTTTTCATGATGATGTGCTCGTGAAAGTAAACAAATTCTGAATGTAAGCATACGTGAGCGCCGCGCCCACCGCGAGACCCAAACCGAATGCCAGGTAAGTCTTATTCATACTCCTGCACCCAGGCGGTTTGCGCATTCGCATCGCCGTTGTGAATGATCAGCCCAGCGGTGGTTGCGATGTTGTAATATTCACCGGCCTGGAGTTCGGCGCCGCCGATGTTGTCGGTACCTTGTAAACGCAACTGCGTTGTCGCGGGCGCATTCGTCGAGAGACTCCCGACTGTAATCGATCGTCGCAGCGGGTTCGCGGCAATCGCGGCATTCCCGCCGGGTGCGATCACGATATCGGCGCGATCGACGGGTGAGATTGCCGAGCCCAAGCCGGGCACCACAGCAAGCGCAGTACCTGCGGCTGTGTTGACGGTGGCGAAGGCAGCTTGAAAATTGGTGTAGTCCTGACGCGTGAAACCATAGCCATGCCAGAAAGAGACCAGCGCCCCAGGCGTCCCAGTCAGTAACAAGCTTTGCCATGACTTCACCCGATAAATCTGTGTCCCTACTGGGATGCCTACCATGTTCTCAGTGGGTCCCCCATATTGCGCTAGGAACGTGATCGGAAGCGCACCCGCGTTCGCCAACAGAAAGAAGAAATTGCCTGTGTCAAGGGCCATCTGGCCGCCGGCGGGGAGCACCTGGTTATACAGGATCAGGTTGGCATGGTTGGCTGGCGGGAGCTGTGTCAGGGGGAACGGGTTGTCCGCACCGGGCAGGCGACCTTGACGCATCGGTGCGCGGGGAGTGTTTTGCATATCAACCTTTCCGAGTGGCGAAGAAGATCACGGCAATTCCCAACACGACAACCGCCGCGATCTTCAAAGTAGAGGTGAGAAACGCGGAGTTTTGAGCCGACTGTGAGGTGTCCTGCGCGGTCGCAATCCCTGACAGCGTGGTCGCGTAGTTGGCCAGTGCCTGCGACTGTGATGTCGCATTCTGGTTTTCGATGTTCTGGATCGTGTTGTTCTCAGTCGCCAGAAATTGGAACCCCTGGGACAACACGCTCGACACCAGATTCGTGCTGTTGGTCGCGCTGTTGTTTAGCTCGTTTTCGTAGTCCGACGCGAGAGACTCCGTAAGGCCCGTGTTTGCCGCGATAGCGCTCTGGCCAAGTGCCGTACCGCTTGCAACTGCCCCCTCGTCGGTACTGTAGTTGACCGTCGTGTCAGTTGTTGTGGTGTTGCCGCTGTTGGTGGCAACAGTTGTGGTGTTGCCCGAGTTGTACGCGGAAGTCGAGTTGTTGGAGTCTGATGCAAGGGAGTTTCCCGTGCCGAGCAGGTTGATGCCGGACGAATTCGTGATCGCCTGGTTAGTCTCTGTGGCATTAGTGGTCGTCGCCGTCGTGTTGGTAGGACTGCTACTGCTCTGACTCATGCGGACACCTCAAACACATACTGCACTTCGTTGGGCACGCTGGTGGGTATCATGCGTGGACTGCAATGCTTCCACAGTCTTGCAGCGCCTCTATGACGAGAGAAGAAAGACACTTGCTGCAGACCGATGTCGCGTGCCGCCTGGCGCATAGCTGCAATGAAATCCTTACTACGGGTTCCAGCGTAACACCACACAAATAACATCCCATGCATGACTTCGACCACGGCCCAAGAATCTGTATTGACAGCGAGCAACGACATTCTCCCTGTTGATACCCCGGAAGCAATTTCCTCGCCGTCGTTGATGAAACAACCATCTGCCAATCTCTCCCTCGCGACGGGCCAGTCCGCAAACGTGCGCTTGATCCAAACGCACTTACCAGTTGGTGGGATCAAGGACACCGAAGTCTACCCCGCCAGAGTTGCTGTTGGGATTCAGGGTGTTCTGCCAGACCAGATACACCGCGATCGCGATACCGCTGTAAATGAGAAATTTCTTGTTCATAGCGTCTTCCTCGCCCACACGAAGAGCGCCAGTGCCGCACCCCCAATCAGCAGCCAGGGCAAATAGGTAGAGAACGTGTTGACCACGGTGGATGGCGTATTGCCGATCGTCGGCGGCGCGTTCGATGATGCACTGCTTTGAGCGTTCAGGGGAATATCCTGATTGCCCAAGTTGATGCCGCCGAAGTCGAGAATCAACGATCCAGTGGTCCCTGACTGGGGTCCTGAGGATGCCGAGGAGGATGCGCTGACCGATGCGCCGCCGCCTCCTCCCAACCCTCCCGCAAGTGCGCCCATGGCTATTTCCTCGTCAACAGATAGAGTGCTACACCGGCTCCCACAACCCACAACCATCCCGGCACTTGCCCTAGGAAGCTTGTGGAGGCTTGGGCGGTGGGCGCAGAGGGTGCGCTCGCGGCAGTCGTTTGTCCCTGGGCGCCCACCCTCAGCAAATCAGTGAGCGAGCCTAAGCCGAATTCCTGCGCGCTGACTACGGCGTCGTTGAGACCTTGAGTAGCGATGTTCTGCAGTGCGTTGGGAATACTCCCGTTTCCTCCAGACGCGTCAACGGGTCCACTATTGGTCGTGACGGGATTCGCACTACTGTTGACAACGGAGCCTGTAGACCCGCTTGTTCCGGTGTCAGTCTGATAGTTGGTGGTGCCCGTAACTGTTGGCGCGTTCGAGGTGAGAGACTCAGGCGTGCCATAGTAACTGGTCGCTCCCGCAGAGTAGTCCGCATAGTTTGCATAGGGATCAGACATACACGCTCCAGTTCAGGTGCTGGTCGTGCCGCCAGAATAGTCCTGGTACACACCATAAGCCAGGTAGGCTGAGATGGCGAGCAATGCCCACTTTTCCCAACCCGATTTCTTGACACCCCAGTAGACCAGACCGACAGCGGCGGCGCCTTCGATATAGTCGGTGGTTGAAAGATTTCCCATGTGCGCGGACTCCTATAGGCCGTTCAGGTTCGCGAGTATGTCCGCGTACACGTTGTAGTTGGCCGCAGCGCTGTTGGAAATCAACACCTGCTGCGGAATGAGTGAGATGTTGCCTTGGCTGTCCTGTCGCACCGTGGTCAACGCTTTCGATTCAATCTCATCCTCGATGGCGTCATACATCACATAACCCGCCTGTGGCGCGTGCGGGAACAGCTCTAGCTGCATGGCCTGGATGACCGCGACGGGAATCTGCTCGAAGATATCCAAACCGTCGCGCTTGATCTCCAACGCAGTCACCTGGGTGTTGGCAGCGGCGAACACCAGGCGTCGCAACAGCGCACCGCCCGCCTGGCCGTAGTTGATGAGAAAAGGCACGAACACCCCTGCTGCTGGCACAGCCAAAGGGGTCTCCAGAATGGCGCGGAACAACAGGTTACTCGCGGCGTCCAAAGTCTTGGGGGGTGCGACTTCGGCATACGCCGTGAGGGTCGGTGTCGTAGCGCCCGCAATCGTCACCAACAGCGTCATGTTGTTGACGCCTACGGTTCCCATGTCGCAGGCACCGAGGAACTGTTGCTTGGGCGTTCGTGCAAAAGGGTTCGCGAAGGGTATCGTCAGGAGCGTCGCCGTCGCGCCGCGTCCCTCGTAACTGTTGATGGCCTGGAGATCGGTGCCAGCGTTGGTATTGCCGAACCCGAGGTTCCAAATCGGCTTTTGACCCAACCGAATCTGCAGGTTGGTTATCATGGCCTTGGTGAAGGCACCGCCGCCCAACACGAGGGAGATATACTCCAGGGTGTTTGGCCAGATGCGCTGTGTGGTGAGCTGCGCGACCCCCGCCGCAACAACATTTTGGAAGGGTTCGAGGAGGATTTTGGCCATGCGAAAGACTCCGTGCCTAGAGCGGATGCGTTACTAGGCTTTGGGTTGCGTGAGAGAGGCGATGGGGTTGGTGAAGGTGGTCGCGATCCAGACACCGACCACGACTACCGCGAGTGCACCGACGTAGTGCCAGGCTTTCGACATTGAAAAGACCCCTGATGTTGAATCAGGGGTCAGTACACCACAGTCAGGAGTTATGTCAAGCGTTTTGTGTTGGAGCTGGCTCAGGCTCCGGGGAGGGAGGGTCCGGTGTCGGCGGTGGGGTTGGAGGGATTGGCGGTTCCTGCTGCGCTTCCGGGACTACCGGATTCGTCTCTGACTGGCTCACTTTCGTCTTCCTCTTGCGGTGGGGGGTTCGGGTCGGGTTGTCGCTGTCGTAGCTTCCGTCGGCCATCTCCAGAATCTGTATCAGGCCCATGTGGTGCTCCAAAAAGTGAGCCGCGCTCCAGCTTGCCGAAACGCGTACAGTGAAAATAGTTGCCTTTGGCGAGGGTGTTGCATTTCAAGAGATCGGGTTGGTTCCACTCGTTAGCGTGCACTTTTCCATCGGCGACGCTGGTAGTGAGGAGAAATAGGTGTCCACATTGATCTCGTACTGTTGGGGCGATTTGCACACCGCGTTGAGAAATGTAATGTACGCTATGACCCCAGTGACGACCTCGAGTAGCCGTTCTCTGCATGACGGTGTTATATCTTCCGACAGCATCTCCAGCCTCATCGATAAAGCACGCGCATCGCTTAGACGCCCAGAACACTCTAATAAACTCGTCTGGGTCTGTAGTCTGAAAGTCAGCACACCACTCGGGATCATTGAGTGAGTCGAGCACGATAACAGGGACATCATTGTATTTATACCTCTGCGCTAGGCGCTTTGCGAGAGTGGTCTTGCCGCTCTCAGTCATGCCGAAAATCAAACAGTGGCTCACGGCTGCAACACCGTGAAATCGCGTCCACTACCCTCCAGCTTGCGTATCAGTTGATGACACAAGGTCTGCGCCACGTCGTTTTGAGATGTTGAAAGCTCCACACAGCCGCGCAAATGCTCCTGCGTTTTCTTAATACAGACACAGAGGAACATGACATCGCGGTGATTGATGCGCGCCTCATTCAAACGTGTCACAGCACCGGCGGCGGCAACAGTGAGGTTGATAGCCTCCTGCTCGTGAGCGCGCTCCTGGGTGCGCTTCACCACGCCAGCTACAGATGCTTTGATGAATGCTATCTCATCCGCCGTGAGATCCACCCTATAACTCATGATGGGACTCGCGTGGCGGTATCGGGGCCTTAGGATGATGAATCCCGTTAGTGGCGGATTCGCTTTTCAACTCCTTAGGTGTTGGCTTGCCCTTGCGCTTGTACTTGAACCAGAAGTAAAGCGCCTCTACGCGTCCTTTGCACCAGCTAACAAACCGACTACCCTTTTCGCGCACGGCGGGCTCTTGGAAACGAGGCAGGTAGTACATACACAGAGCACTTGCGAGGACCATTCCCGGTGGGATATCTGAGATGCCTTTCGCCACAAAATAATCGCCAAACGCGTTTTGAAGGAATTCTTCCTCGCTATACGTGACCCCAGCAGTGGTGATGGTACGCGGTAGAAACTCCTTCCCGCCAACAGCCGTGCTGAGACGTACAAGCATCGTACCTGCCATAACACCAGCCATTCTATTCTGCTGTTCAAGGGTGCGTTTCTCCGTTACGGTGGGATCTTCTTTAGGCTCACTCGGCGCGGCTGCAGGGCCTGTGTTGAGATGCGAAGGGCTACCCTTAAGGCCGCGCCGTTTGCGCCAAGATCCCTTAGCGGTGAGGATACCCTTACCGGTTTTGGAGTCGGTAGCGTGGAGGGTGGAGTCCCACGGGACCCCCAATAAATCAACTTCCAGGGGCGCAGCATCGGGGTTCTCCTGTTGGTTGTCAGCGGCTGCTTGATCGATGGCGTGTTGTTGGGGTTCGGGGATTTCGGCGACAAGCTCATCTCCTACCACGTCCAGGTCGAATAGGGCCATGCGCATTACTCTGGTTTTGAATGGGAGTCAACAGTCTACTCCAAAAGAAACCCCAGGTCGTGGGCACCTGGGGTTGGTCTTTTCTTAGCGGACCGGGCTACATCGATGTCCTCCTATTTGAACGCGCTTTCAGTGTCATTCATCGAGTAAGGGGCCTAAAACTGTAATCTCCGGCGTCAGAGCTTTGAGTCTCGCCTTACAACAATCAGCTCTGTCGCGGGCCTCATGCAAGCGCCTTCGCTGTTCCGACAGCATTCCGAGCGCGGAAATGTAATCCTCCAACGCTCTAGCGCGCTCAAATTCCTCAGCGGTCATATTATGCACTTCCATCAATTCACTCCTCATAGAAATAGATAAGCCTTCTATCGGCATGTGTCACCCATCCGGTCTGGACTTTGTGCCAGATCGATCCTACTTTACCCCGACAATGTACTCCCGCATAGGAGACTTACCCGGCAGTTTCTTCATGCCGACAAACTCGATGTACACAGTCTGTCCCTTCTTCACCTTGGTCAGCGCGCCTAAGCCCCCTGATTGGGTAACCTCGATTTCTCCATCGGCCGTATCCAGAAGATACACATTCGCGTCGCGCGCCTCCTGGCGGCCCTTCTTGGGGAAGGTGTGTACGCGCGTGCCCTTCAACTTTCCGGTGATGGCGTCTCCCTTATCCTTGCCTTTCCAGAAGTTGCCCTGTCCGGTGATTTCCTTGAAGCCTTTCGGCAATTGCTTCTTTGCTGCAGTGTTACTTTTTGACTTTGGCACGCTTGCTCTCCACGTATGCGGTGATGATTTCAGTCAGCAGTACCCGTTGGTGTTTGCGCTCCTGCATGGCGAGTAGTTTCAACTCGTCAGCGATGTCGGGACGGAGAGAAAAATACATCTGCCGGAAGTTAACAGGCTCCGGCTCCAACGACCGAGCCATTAGAGATCGAACTCCTTAGGGGTTGCGTTCTGCGCGGTGAAAGCAGCTTCGATGTCATTCACGCGGGTCTTGAGCGCCTTCAGGATCTTATCAACCTGAGCCGCATCGTAGGAGTAGGCGGTGCGGTGACTCAACTGCATGATGCTGTCGAGTTTCTTGAGCGTCACGGTCATGCGGGCGCGTGCCAGGCGAACGAAGTTTTGGCGTTTGAGGAGTTCGCGGTCGAGGGTGACGGGGGTGGCGGTGGTGGTGGTGGTGGTCTTTTGAGCCATGAGGATTGCTCTCTCTCGGTGAACGTTGTAGGGATCAAAATGTTTCATAGCCTGCGCAGTATGCTCTTTATACAAAAACTATGCAAACAGACTGTAAAGACTATCTTGAAAGTATTTCTTTACATACTATCTTGACTTGTGGGGGATAAGGGGGATACGGCAAAGGGAATCTTCAGGGCGGG
>Ga0224552_1000218_pt1 | contig 13955 bp, 25 predicted proteins | sample 714S215metaG_FD_179907 | JGI IMG/M metagenome (GOLD analysis project Ga0224552, IMG submission 179907) | Peat soil microbial communities from Stordalen Mire, Sweden - 717 S2 1-5 | ecosystem: Environmental > Terrestrial > Soil > Wetlands > Peat | place: Sweden: Norrbotten County, Stordalen Mire... | reverse complement strand
CGAAATCTTTGCCGTGATCGTCACCGCGTTAGGCAGAGTCAATACATACAGAGCAACATACTTCGGATAAAGAGCCGTTGTCTCGAAGCGTCCAACATTGCTTGCGTTGACTGTGGCGATACTGCCTATCTTCACATAGTTCCCCGGACTCGGAGCGCCGTTATCTGTCTCAGCCCCCATAACATCAATCTCAAATGTTCCCGGAGCGCCAGAGAACTGAACTTCGACCGCAAAGCCCCAAGGATAAAAAGCTGAATCCACCCTTTGCAGCATAAAAGACGTGCTTAACGATCCTTGCGCCGCGTTTACGGGTACAGTCTCTCCCTGCCAAAAGATTCCTTGCTTCGTGTACGCAAGGGGTGCTGCTAAACCATTACCGGGATAGGACGGCATACTAGATTCCTCCTGCTGAATTTGATAAAATCATTTCATGGCAAAACCTAAACCGCGCCCAATTATCACCCAACCTGATGATCCATCCATTCGATATATCGCCCTGACGCGAGGGAAGATAGCGATTGTTGATGCTGTTATCTATATCTGGCTGATGCAATGGAACTGGTACGCCGAATACAACAACTGCAACAAATGTTTTTATGCTGCAAGGAGAGGAAGAGTTGGGGAGCCGCATCGCGTATCTATGCATCGACAGATACTCAAGACAGATGCTCCTCATATCGACCATCAAAACGGGAATACTCTGGATTGCCGACTTGAAAATCTTCGCGGATGTACACCGTCTCAAAACCATGCTAATCATGCTATTCTCGCACATAATACTTCTGGTTGTTCTGGCGTAGATTGGTTCAAGAAAGCTGAGAAATGGAGGGCGAGAATCATGGTCAATGGAAAAGAAATATCCCTGGGACTTTTTGGAGAAAAAGAAGATGCCATTCAAGCCCGCAGAGATGGCGAGCTTAAATACCATGGCGAGTTTGCTTTTGTTAATCAGCACTAAACGTTTCTCCTATCGTTACCAACCAACGTTGGCTTGGTTTCCTGTGTACGAAGATGGTTCGTCACCGTTAAATGGTCCGCTCATGCGGGCTTTGGTGAAGTACATTTCCATCAGATTTCTATCCGCGATACGTGCTTGTCTCAACAAATCCTTGTACTCTTCATGGTAGGCTTTTGCTAGAAATTGCCAATTTGCGCCAGACCCGCGCTCCATATCGTCGCCTTTGGTACCTTCCTTCCAAAGACAGCACATCTCGTAAGTCCTTTGTCTTACCAACTCCTCACTGAGAGGATAAGCAATCGTGTCGTTTGGATTTACTAGCGGAGGTAAGTTGCATTGGCATTGGAATGTGTAGCTTAGCTGCGAAATTGGGTGCGGCCATAATTCCACCAAAAGTTGACCATAAGTCGCACTCCCCGGCCTAGTATCTGTTCCGTAGGGAACTACTTCAGTCGGTTGATCGTATATCTCCCGCTGAGGGTCTTCTACGGAGAGGTCTACTTGGGTGTAACTCCACCAGTCCATCTGCTCATTATTTTGCGTATCTCGAATATCCATCCATTTGCGAAAGTTTGCAGGAACAGGGTAGTAAGCCTGATAAACGCAGTACGGGCCGTTAGTTTGGGCTGGTTCTACCCAGAGACGGTCGGTTGTTATTGTTGCAATCAATGTTACAGAGAATGTTGCCGACGTTCCGCCCTCTGCAAATGTTATGTACGGAGTTGTATAGTTACTTCCTGCTGTCAAGAGGACTGGAGGAATAGTCACTGTACCGTTCGCGTTGACGGTGATAGAGAGCGTGGCTCCTGCGCCTATGCCGGGATCAAGGACAGGAACCGTATATGTGCCGGGAGTCTGACCTGAGCCTGGAGTCACCACAGTCGCATAAGCAACTGTCCCGTTATTTCCTAGCGCGATGATATTGTAGAGGCTGAATGTTGGAACTCGAATTTGCTGCTGCGTCAATAATGGCGGATACGGAACATTCGCAGTCCAAGCCGCTGTAGCGACAGCATCGGCTGTGATCGTATTTGTGAATGGAACTACTGTAATTGTTCCGGGACTCAAGAAATTCGTTCCGACGTTCGGTCCACCTAGAAGCGAAGGCGTTAACCAACCCCCTGTGACGTTCTGGAACGACCAGACGTTCTCCATCTGTATTTTCGTGTACGCTTCGTTTATGCGTGTGGCGGCAAGCCCCCTATTCATGCCGGGGATGGTGCCAAGAACGTCTTGTATGAGGTTCTGAAACGCCACGTCCAACCATCCCTACTTACCTGCTACGCGCTTGCGTGTGGGCTTCTTCTTTCCGCCCACGTACTTTCCTGTTCGTCCCGACGCCCCAGCACCCGTCCTGATCTTTCCTGCGACCCGTTTCCTCGCATGATGCTTCCTGTACGCAGGGTTGCCGTCAAAGTGCGCGTCATCTCCATCGTCGTAGAGGGGATTAGTCTTCGTCTTTTTCGTAGACACGGTTTGTTTCCCTCCAGTATCGCGGGAACTCCTCGTTCGTCTTCCTAGCGAGGTCGATTTCTCCCGATTGCTGAATACCGCCCACTACGTACTTCGTAGGCGTGATCTTAGCCGCAGACCCGCCGCCTGAGTTGTTGTATGTGTCCTTCTCCATTTTGCGCTCCTACTTTCCAGCTACGCGCTTCTTGCTGTGAGCCTTCTTACCCGGCTTTTCGCCAAGATACTTGAAGCCTTCAATGCGCTTCGCGCCAGCATCACTTGTCTTGTGCTTTTTCTTTGCCATGTCATTCCTCCTGTTACTTCGGTTACTTTAGTATGGTTTTCTTTGACTTTCCACGGCCCTTGGCTGCTCCGCCTTTATGCACATGGATCGTTGAATGTTTGCGATTGTGGTGGTTTGTCGAAACCGTGTGCTTTGCGTTCCGTGGCTCTACGCGATTGTGAATCTTCGGCATCGTATTTCTCCTTTGAGTTAAACTTTCGTTGCCTATCAAAAACGCCCTCCGCAATTGCCCTTCTCAGGGAACTACAGAGGGCGTCAATTGTCTGCTTCACCGGGAGAGGGAAATCAGACCTTGTGTTGAAACTTGTTAAGCCCCACCAATCACTGTCAACTGACACTGCTTCGTGGCAATGCTGGCACCGCTTCCAAGAGGAACCCATCCTGGTGTTCCCGTGAGCGAGAATGTGTACCAGAAAATTGCCCATGTCGCCGCTCCTGCAACACCGCCAATCGGAACAGGAACGCCAATGTAAGTTCCGTCCGTCGTTACCACAAGCCCGAGCACTGCATCAATGAAGAACGGAGTGAACGCTACAGAGAGAATGTCACCTGTCGTCTGGTTGTAAGAAGCAGTCGGGTTTCCGTATCCGACGAACACCTGACGGTTTCCAGTGTGGATCGGATACTTCACCGGAGTTAAGGTCGTAAGAATCATTGCCGCTCCTTATTTCAGAAACCTGCGGGGTGGATATTCCTACCCACCCCTTTGCTAACCGTTAGTCTTGGTAGATTGGCGAATCCAACTGAATCTTGAACGGCGTACCTGTCAGAGGTGACGCAATCGGATCGAGTACGTTACCGATTGCAAATGGACCGTAAGTTGCGCTCGATGCAGTCATGGTTCCGTTTGCTGTTGTAGTTGCATTTTGAACAATAGCAAACTGACCGAGTGCTTGCGTTTGGCCACCAGAAGATGCGATAACCGTAGCAACTCCAGCTTCCTGAATGAACCCATAGTTTCCAGGAGTGATCGTGTTCAGGAATACAACTGGGTGAACTGGTCCAACTCCTGCTTGGGTGGCTGCTGGGGTACCAGCGTTTCCTAACGCAATATCGGCGCTGGTAACAATGTTCTGACTGATGCCCAACTGCGCTACAACCGTACCCGGAGTTCCGCCAGTTGCGAGAGTGAATGTCGGAGCCGAAACGTATCCCTGTCCACCATTGATAACTGTGACGGTAATTGCGTTAGAGGCTGTAACGACAACCTGAATCACCGCTCCAGACCCGCCGCCGCTTCCGACAGTTGCCGCAACCTGAGAGGTACCAATAGTCTGACCTGTACCCTGTGTCAGAACGACAACAGACTTGACCGATGATCCTGAGCGAATGTAGCCGACAGTACCCGTCTTAACGTTCGCGGCGGTAGCGCCTGAGTCAACCTGCACATACCGATAGCGACCGCTATACAGAAGACCAGTTGCGGGATTGGACAAGCTGGCAGCTTCATCATTCGTCAAGTCGAAGTAGTCGCCCTGATTCAAGCCACCAGCATTGTAGGGAAATCCTGTTACGTTATCTCCCTGACCAGACTGGTACGGCGAGTTCTGGCTGTTGAGTGTAAGCCAAGTTGGCAAAGCCTGCTGTTGTGGCATGATCGAATCTCCTTAACTACTTCGTTTTCTTAACTCTGTCAATCAAACTGCTGCTTAGCCGATGGAAGTAAATCCATAAGCATACGCATTCTGCCTAGGCTGGACGCAGTAGAGGTTCGTCGCCAAGCGCATGAAGATGGTATCCACGCTCACGTTGTTCCACTGACTCGTCCTGCGAACGCCGAAGTTCCAACCGGGCTTGTCTGTCGTCCGCAGCTTGAACGTCTCAGGCGTCAGGAAGTAAATCGCTTCCGATGGCTGAATCAGAGCATTCGACGGCAAACCAGAGTTTGTTGGCGACAGCGTAACCGGCGCACCCGATGCGTTATTGAACTGCGGAGTTTGGTAGGTGATCGTGGCAGTGTTCAATCCAACGCCGTCAACCAACGATGTGTTGCCCGATGCTCCACCTGTTGCCAGAGGAATGTAATACTGAGCAACCGCCGAAGGAGCGAGAGGATCGGAGTAAATCTGCGTACCGTTGAATTCCAGAGCATCCCAAGTGATGTCATGCTTCGTGTTCGAGATGTCCCTGCGGTAAGCGTCAAGAGCAATCGCAATCGCCTTGAATCCGAACACGTTCGTGATGCCCAACTTCGGCCTTCCGCCCGTGATCTTGCACTGCGACCAGAGTTGCATCAACGAGCCAAAGTTGATCTGTCCTGGTCCTGACGTTGCAGGGGCGGCTGCTGTGCCGGTTATTACCTGCTGGCCAAGATACAGAGGCGTCACGTTGATTGAAGCTCCAACCGCGCCATTACGCAATTGCTGACCGTAGGAGGTATAGCGATTGCCATACAGCGATGTGTCGATGCCGTTATTCAACGCTTCGTCCAAGCCGTTCGATACCTTGTAACGGTTGTCAGATACCGTCGAAGACGATTGCTGTCCGTGACGGAACGAGTCCATCTCAAGCATCGTGTTGATCTGCATCACCAACGCTTCCATGAAGATTGCGTAGATGTCGCAGATGCGGGCAGGACCAGAGTTAATCACACCACCCGTGCCAGAGCCGTCGTCCATTTCCCAGTCGTCCATTGGGAACCAAGAAGCGTATCCCTTCTCGTAGAACTTCAGCTTGTCCGTGATCTGCTGACGGGTTACGGTGATCGTCTGGCCTGGGTTCACACCAGCGCCCTGCGGACGACCGTACAGGAAGACTTCCGTCATGCCCGCGCCACCAAGGTAAGGATCGGCTACACCAGCCCTGCGCAACTCTTCCAAGAAAGGAGTTCCGACAAAGAAATTGTTCCAGACTACTTCCTTTCTTACTGATTCTAAATTGGTTGAGTCAATCTCGCCAAAGCTCGGATCGGTCGGGGTGATAGGCATGTTGGTTTCCTTTCAGCAATTAAGCTGTTTTCAAATCTTCGACTTACGCTACTACTGCTTGACGCTCTTCTAAAGCCTTGTGGATGTTGTCCAGAGAAGTCTGTCTGCGCTCCTGTGGAGTCATCTTTGTTGGGTCCTTGCGCTCACCAGCTTGCTGCGCTCTCCGCAAATCAGAGAACTTCGATGAACCCGGAGGCAGCTTTGTATCTGGATTGCTTCCAGCCTGCTCCGCTCTCAATCTTTCCTTGGCTGAAAACTCATCCGTAATCTTCTTGAGTTCCAACTTGTGCGATTCGTCCTTAGCGGCGACTGCTGCTGCTGCAATCGCATCGTCATGAGCCTTTGCTTCGGCCTGACGAATTTCTTCACGCTTCTCCGCAAACTTGAAAATAGAATTTGCGTAGGTTGCAGGGTCTTTGAACTTGTTGGCTTCCGACTGACGAAGTAGTTCTGTGGGAGAGATCGGCATTTCCCTGCCATACAGATTTCTGTATTCCCACTGAATGTTGGCAACCGTTCCAAGCGAATTACCAAGTTCGTCACGCACTTGATTGATTGTGAATGTGGGTGTGCCAGGAGTCTTGTTTGGGTCTACAGCGGGAATGGTTGCGGCGGGAGGAGTAAATACCGGAGCATCTTCAGGCTTGATGTTGAGAGTGCCCAAATAGCTTTCCCTCTGCGCCTTGTAGAATGCTGCTTCCGCTTTTGCATCTGCGGCTTCTTTTGCTAACCTTGTCTTTTCCGCCTCTGCTGCTGCGATCCCCGGATTGTAGGTATTATCCCAAAAATCCTTTACGCTTCGATTTTGGAGTTCTGCGGCTTCCTGTGCGGCCTTGGCTGCTACCACTGCGGCTTCCTGTGCTTTCCTATCCGCTTCAGCCTTTACCGCTAATTCCGATGCTGCTTTTTCTTTCTGTGCGGCGGTCTGCTCAATACCCGTCACGTAATCTGTGAGGCCAGTTCTGGCCTTCGCGTCAAGAGCGTCGATCTGCTCTTGGGTCCATCCCGACTTGAGTAGTACCTCTGCCAAAGTAATCATGGTTCACTATCCTCCCGGATTTGTGTTTGTTAACCTACTTGTGGTTGCTGCGAGGTTGGAGTGGGCTGAGATGGCGTAACCATTGCCGTCTGTGCCTCTCCTATCGCTTGCACGATCTTGTTCATTTGTGACGCAATTTGTGGATACGCTTGGCTGATCTGCTGAGCCACGTTGCTCCACTGCCCTAAAAGCTGTTGGACTTGATTTGCTGGTCCCTGAGATGGGGGACCGCCTTGAGGACCGCCTGGGCCTCCACCTTGAGGTGGTGGGGGAGGAGGAGGACCGCCTGCTGGCGATCCTCCTTGATCCGGTGATGGGGGCATTGAAGTAGCCACTGTCAGTTCTCCTGATGGACTACCGTTATGCCTTCACAATGGACTTTTTGCTGTGGCGCTTGTGACCCTTGCTCTTCTTGACATGAGCCTTCTTGCCGCCCTTTTTTCCGCCTACGCGATGCTTCATGATGTTCTCCTTTTGTGATTTGGGTTAGGTTCTGGACAAACGAAAAGGCTCAAAGCCTTTTCTTGGCCTTGAGCCTCTACCTTTCCCTTCACTAGGGTGGCAAGCATCTCTACGTATCTTTTACATAAGACAACAAAACAAAGCGTTTGTCAAGAGCTATTTTCAGATTATTTTCGTTTCAATTCCAAGAGCGATACGAAACTCTTTCGACTGCGCCTCTGTCAGTTTTGTTTTTTGCGTGAATGCGATTCCAATAACCCCACCTTGGTTATATTGGACCTTCATATCTCCGCATGTCTTCATGCCGCGTAGCTGCTCATGCACATCCTTAGCATCGGCAGGCATTTCAACAACTACGTCTGTTAAAAGATGATCGACTTGACTTTTGATTTTGAATGCCATTCCCTCTCCTTAGTTGTTTAGATTCTTACAGTTACGATTCTTTCACCGTTGTCCTGGGTGCTCCGCCTGCTCCGCCCTTTTGAGAAATTTTAGCAGGCCGTTGCCCGCTCGGAGGCCGTCCACCAGCGTGTAATCCGCCACCTCCACCCTTGCCACCACCTTTACCGCCTCCGCCTTCCTCTGGAGGCTGCAAACCAAGTTTCTTCATTTCCTCCTGCGCCATTGCCATACCAATTAACTTGGCTTTGGTCAACTCAGTCTGCTCCTTAAAATACTTTTTCATTTCGTCCTTTGGATTAGCAATGTCGAGCTTTTCCATTGTCGTTTCCCAGCTAACCGGGCAATCGGGAGTCCTCTTAAGCTGTAACCACTTCAGTTGCTCTTGCATCTGCGTGATCTTGAGCAGTGTGCTAGGCACCGAAATCAACCGCAGTTTCCTGACAAAATACTTTGCCCTCGTCAGCCTGTCGTACATCGAAGGCGTCGTGGGATACATATTTCCATTTACAAACTCATCGGGCAAGTGGCTTGGCACCATGTCGTCAGGATTGTAGTCAAACATTTCCTTAGCCATGCCGTCCTGACCTACGTACTCAATCAACCTAGCAGCGTCAAACCATTGAGGAATAAGGTACTTCATCCTCTCGCCCAGCTTCTTGTTCGCCTTTTCAATCCTCATCGCAATCCCTCTGGCGATAGGACCGATTGCCCCAACTTCTTTATCTTGTGTGTCGTTGGCGAGGTTCAACTTCATATTCGCCAAATTGCCAACATCGTTAAATCCTAGTTGCGCAAGCATTCCATCTTTTAGGTATTTGAGCCAAGTAAAGTCCATTCCATCTACCGTTACCGAATCAGGCAATAGGGATTGGAATGCTTTTGTTGGTTCCTGACCGCCTGCTAATCCGAGACGAACATCCTCCTCGAAGATGTCGAAGTGCTCAATCTTGGCTCCACCGTTGGTGTCCAGATCGTAGCCCATCGGGGGATTCTTCTTTGCGGTCATGGTCTGATCGACCTTGCGCTCATGCTTCCTAATCGTTGTCTGGATTGAGGCTACATCCCCAACTAACGATCTTCCTGACGGCTCCCAAGCTACATCGTCAACCGTGTATTGAATGATTGGAATCTTTGGGTCCCAGTCGAACGAGGTGCCGTCATACATTACTCTATCGAGTCCATTTGAAGTGGTGATGAGCCGCAGGTTTGGATAAATCCTGCAATCCTCAACCATGGCTGGACCAAAGTAAGGTTGGCCATTCCTCATGCCCTTGAATATTTGCTGTCCGAGAAAGGGAACCTTGTAAAACCAAGACGCTCCCTCGTCCCCCATCTTCATTTCCATGCCGCTGGTGTTGATGCGTATGTCCCTAACGAATGTGTATCGTATTTCCGTGTAGAGATTTCCGAAACTCTGGCTCTGCGTCTCTCCCACTTGCCCATAACGCCACGTCGCCGCAAAGTCCTGACGCTGTGCCTGAATCAGAGACTTGTAATTTGAACGTCCGACCGTCTGGAGTTGTCCTGCAAACAACGGAAATCTTGCGCACGCCTCCGCAATCGGCATGTAATCGTAAACCGTTACGCTGTAGGCATCCTGTACGTCATTGGTTTTTGACGGAACCTGCGTAGGCATTACGTCTAATAGTCCTAGCGCGTCAAATACAAGTTCTCGTGGCCCAAAATTGTAGTCAGAGCCTCTAACTTTGCTCCACAGGTAACCGACACCCATGACGGTGGAGTATTGCAGAACTTTGAGAATTTGAAGTGGAAAGTCTGATTCTAAATAGACGCATTTTGAGACCTTTGTAAGCATCTCTGCCATCTTCTTGTACACTTCAACGTCTGAGCTAAACCCCGCAATTTCACGTACTTCCGCCATTGTCGTGCAGAATTTATTGATGCTGTATCTTAACTCATTCGTGACAAGCGAACTCTTGGTTTTATCTCTAAATATTCCATCGAAAACACGTAGATTAGCATTTAGATTCTTGTACGACGGCTGACCAGAAAGCCAACCCTCAGCCTCGGTTACCTGCGAGTCAACCCAAGCAATTTTTTCAGAGTCAAGAGCTTCCCAAGGCGGAACCTGCCAACGAATACTCTCTGTCTGCTTGGCAACCGGAGTTTCAAGTCTAAGGTAGGTCACCCATCATTCCGTTTCCTCCCGGTCACGTCTTTAGATTCCGAGTCCCACCTCGGTATCGGCTAAAGTGAATGTTAAACCAATTATCCTCAACCGTCTACTCTTTTTCCTTCGGCCACACCTGATTCCCGTCTTTATCGGCCACAACCGCGTATATTCTCTTTCCTCCAGACGATGAAGGGATAAAATCTATCGCTATGATCTGCATACTCGCCCGTTCAATCGTCATATTTACGGCGTAGGAATCGCATTCCTTATTCTGGCAGGAACCGATGATAAAGAAACTTTTGTTTCCGTCCATACAATTCGTGATCGGTTCTCCGCAGTCTGTACATAGAACCTGAGACATGACGTGCTTGCCAATGTAAATCATTTGTTCTCCCGGTTTAGTGTCCTTTTTCGTAGGCTTCCGCGTGAAGGTACGATTCCCGCTCATAAGCCGTTGGGTCTGTCTTGCCGTCCATTCTTTGCAGAGCGCGGCGCATGAAATCTTTATTCAGATTATTCCTTGCGTTCGCCATTTTTGTCCGCATCTCGGAACGCAATTCCTCTGCGAATTGCCCCTCTACCGCTCCCCTTTGTTCCTGCTGGTAGCGATGCTCAACCTGTTCCTGCCGCCGCTGCAAAGAAGAATACCGTTCAGCCTCCATCGCACTTCCGCAGACAATCTTTTCGTATCCTTTCGGCGCAGGAATGTTCTCAGGCATACCAGCCATGATCCGACCAGAGGAGTCCTTGAAGAATACCACCTTTTTATCCATCTGCGCCGCCTTCGACCATCCCTTTGGGCGTAGATCGTAAGCCATATCCTGCGCTCTATCCGTGATCTTATACCAGTGGTGAAGAAGTTTGTGCTTGAACTTGGGGCCGTGGAGAGGAACTTCTTTTGAAGTAAACCAGTCTATCTCGCACCAATGCGAAACATCCGTTACTATGTCCTTCGCGCACAGAAAAAACGTTCCGTCGTACAAGTACCACTGGCCCTTCGAGAACCAGCAGCGGTCCATCTGGTCGTTGCGCCATACTATTGCGCGTAGGATGTCGTCACTTGGGAGTTGCTTTTCTGCGTTGATCCACTTCATGCCTTGTCCTTATCTCCGTCCCAAACCAAATGGTTCATCAAATGTCTATTTGAAAGCATTATCCATCCATAGTTGCCGGGAGGTATATTGTGGGCGGCGATTCCGAATGGATTCAGCGTGTAGATCGGCGTCCCATCAGGGAGATAAGCACTCTGAGCAACCTTTTGGTGAGCGTTCTCTGGTTCCTCTTTCCAATAGACTACCTGCCCCGTTTTAATTAGCTTAGCGTCAAATGGATTTCTGACGTTTACGTAGACACCTTTTCGAAAATTAAGGAGTGTCTGCCCATACGCATCCTGAAGCATCTTGAGGGTTATTTGCCCACCATTTGACTCTGGATACACTTCAGGCGTTTTCTCCGCCAGCATCTTCGGAGCCACCGCAGCCGTAGCCGCACCGATACCCAAGAACTTGAAAAATGATCGTCTATTCATGCGCTTAACTCCCATTCAGTCTTGCAGTGCTCGCAGTATCCATCCAGACCGCGATGATCGCATTCTGGATAGATGTTCGTCTTTTCTAGGTCATTTGAGGGGAGAAATTCAGCAGCAACCTCTTTAAATGGTTTGAGTCGGCGTAATAATTCTTCGCGGTATTCTTTTGTCTTAGACGGTGGATCGCTGGAAATGGAGCGCGTATCTCCATCTACTTCGGACTCGAAAGCATCAAGTAAATCCTCGTTGCTTACCTTGTCAAGGTCATACACCACTCCGCTCATGCCGCCTCCTGTGTCGTTATATCCCTCAACTCTTCGATTGTTTTCATATACCACGGACTAGCCGTTGTTTTTGGACTGTCGATGCAGTGACCACTAGGAAGATTACCCCAGTAGGTACATCCAACACACACTATGGTATCGCGCAGTTGATGGAATTCATCTCCATCTTTTTTACCGCAACTCGTATAGACTTTCCCTTTTTCTCCGCAGTGCGGACAGTAAATTTCATCCAACTTAGCCCACGGGCACGATCCTGCCGTGACTACGAACTTATCGTAAACACTTTGGCCTACTGCACTCATCCCCAATCCTCCACGTTGTCCATAGTCTCAGTCTTTAACCATCTAAAGCATCGGAACGAAGCGCCGGGAGCGATGTGAAAGATAGGATAGAAAATTACCCCCCACCGCTTCTCGTCAATGCTCACATTATTCCAGACTGGGGATAATGCTCCCCAATAAATCTCCAACCCGAATATTCCTCCGCGCATGACAAGTGAGCGTTTCCCTAGAGCAAACTTAAATCTAACTTTCCAGTACCAACTCCGTGGAGGATGTTGATTACTTGGTGGAGGATTCTTGAGGCGCTGAATAGCCCGACGCTGGAGAAACCTGCCCAACGAACCGCTTAATCTTTGGTCCATCATCGTCCATCCTCCAATAGAAGTGAATAATACGCTTAACTTACTACCAAACATAAAGATGACCACAGACGATTATGTAGTCAAGATCGAGATCACGGAACGCGGCCATTGAAAGTATCTTATCTCTTACCTCGAAAATGGTCAGATGCGGCGGTTTAGGCACCTCAACTGTGCCGCTACCCTCGATTTTGTCGAGTAGAGATGGCCAATTGACTGCCATCCTTTTTCGGCTTAGGCGTCCACTCTTTGTACGCTCAATCATTACCCATCCTCCAATTGAAGATGTTGTTCTAATCGGGAAAGTAAGCGTTCCTTAATTTCTTCCACTTTCGGTAAATCTTGCTCATGACCCCACACGTCAAACATTTCACTTTCTTGGCACAGTTTCCCATCATCTCTGACTGCGTATGCAACTACGTGGTCAACGGAAACATTATTGTACGCTGTGATACGACGAACGCATGGACCTTGTTTCCATGTGTGTGTAGTCAAATTTAGCTCGCTCACTTTCCATCCTCCAGTTGCAGCCTATCAACCTGACCGCTTTGAACCTGCCTCAATTCCGCGCCGGGAACGTTTATTGAAACATATCCTTCACCAGATTCCGCTTTCTTGAACCCAAGTAAACCGCTGTTCGGAAGGCCAACACGAACATACTTTCCCTTTTCTTCCAAGAACAATTGCTCAGTCAAAAGCCTTCCGTCCTCATCGTCCACTACCGTTTCGCCTCTCTCAAGTGCAAGTTTACACACTGGAGTCGTCATTAAGTGAACGAAATTCTCTGAGAACTTCATTTTCTTGACGGCTTCCATTGTAGCCGCATGACGCTCAGGATACGTCATGGTCGATGGGTCTTTTCTTTTTCCTTCGCGGACTAATTGTTCCTTATGCTCAAAGAAGTCTCTGTCGTCAATCCGCCTCTTGCGCTGCTCGGCGTAACGAGGTTGAATCTTTGTCCACTGGAGTCCGTCGAACTTGGATCGTTCTCCTAGCTTTTCAATGTCGCGGTTGCCAAAGTAAAGGATTGGTCCCCAAGCGCGATACTTGATTACCAGTTCAAATTCGTCTGTCCCTCTGCACTGCACGGAGCCGAAATCCCATAGGACAGTGAGCCATGGAGTCCATAGTGCTAGGCAGCGTTCATGCTCATTCTCGCGCTTAATGAACTTTAGGAACTTCACCGCTTCCTCCCCACCATTCCCGCTAGTCCCGCCTTCGTCCCCTCATGCGCACGGTTGAACGGTGTCAGCAGTTCATGATCTGGAGGAAAACCGTCTCCCTCCTTGCGCGGCTTGTTCGATAGGTCTACGATTTCCCCGCCAGAAGCGAAGTAGTTCGTTACCCTATCGATGTCGCTGAGAGCGACTTTAGATTCTTCGGGCGGTTTATTCCAAGTGTGATACTTTCCATCATTGCCAAGTACAAGATCATCTGGTTTTGTAGTATCCTGTACGACTTCTGTTGATTTTCCCTTGCGGTCATTCCACCACTTGATTATTCCCATTGTCCCCTCCCGTTATTTTGGCATGTTGTTGATATATTCGCACACATCGTCCGCACACTTCTTAATTTCATCTTCCGATTTGTGTTCTTGAATGGCCAATAGTAAGTTACTCCAAAGATGTACGGCATGTGGAACCTTTGCCATAATCCTAGCTTCCTTGATCTTCCTCATGCGCTCCCAGTCTATTCCCTGTAGATTTTTTCTGCTCCACCACATGAGGACCAACAAGGGAGGGATCGTTGCAATCATGAAAACAGCCATCAATACATCGTGGTTCATTATCATCTCCCGTCTACCAATCTCCAACCGAGAATGTAT
>Ga0224552_1000205_pt1 | contig 14643 bp, 13 predicted proteins | sample 714S215metaG_FD_179907 | JGI IMG/M metagenome (GOLD analysis project Ga0224552, IMG submission 179907) | Peat soil microbial communities from Stordalen Mire, Sweden - 717 S2 1-5 | ecosystem: Environmental > Terrestrial > Soil > Wetlands > Peat | place: Sweden: Norrbotten County, Stordalen Mire... | reverse complement strand
TGAACCTCTTGTTCACCGGCGGGAACCACGGCAAGACCCTCGTGGTGGTCGACGACTCGGTCCAGTTGGTCTGACGCCGGCGAATCGGTCGCTCAGCGCAGTCGCACGTCGGCCACGAGCGCACGATGGTCGCTGCCGCCGTCGCTCGCAAAGCCGCCGAGGCGCTCCCACGGTCCGCGCACGAACAGGTGGTCGATCTGTGAGTGCGGCGTTCGCGCGGGCCACGTTCGCGCGTTGACCAGCGAACGCCAGCCCGGCAAGAGCACACGCAACAGCGGTCGCCACGAGTTGAAATCGCCACCGAGCAGAATCGGCAGGGTCGGATCGAGACGCGAGACGATGTCGCTGACTCGTCGGTACTGGCGGTACGAGCCGTGGCTCAGGTGTGCGCCGTGCACGGCCAGAACGTAGAACGGACGCCCCTCGTCTTCGAGTGTCGCGACGATGAGTGTTCGTTGCACCTTCTCGCGCGGGAGTCGCCCGAGCGACTCGGCGTGAATCTCACGAATGGGGAGTCGCGTCAAGAGACCGAGTCCCCACTCACCGTGTTCGACACCCTCGGCCGTCGCGCGACGGATGCGCTGGGCCTTGCTGAGCGTCCGGTGTTCGTCGAAGAAGAGCCCGCGTTCGCCGCTGAAGTGGGCGAGGAGTGGCTGCCACGTCGAACCGCCGGTTCCGGACGTGACGCGCTGACCGGACGCCAAGGGGACGAACAGTCCCTCCATCCCGAGGCGGTCTTTGAGTTCGGTCACGAAGTCGACGCCTGATTCGGCGCGCCACAGTTCGGGCAGGATGAGCACGTCGGCGTTCAGACTGACGACGTGGTCGAGGACCTTCGTGGGTCGACCCCAACCGTCGACGCCGGCGTGAAGGTTAAACGTCGCGACACGCACGTCAAAACCCTAGGTGGTCCCTGTTGTCGTTGTGGCAGGCTCTACACGTGGATTCTGTCAACGTGGCCTTCGGTCATCGACTCTGGTGGGTGGACGCGTTCACGGGTGAGGCCGAACGCGGGAATCCGGCGGTCGTCGTGTTGCTCGAGCGACTGATGCCCGATGACGAACTCCAACAGATCGCCTTTGAATTGGGCGTCTCTGAGACCGCGTTCGTGCGCCGCTCGGGTGATCAGTGGACGCTGCGCTGGTTCACGCCGACCGTCGAGGTCGACATCTGCGGCCACGCGACCCTCGCCAGTTTGCACGTCTTGCTCAACGAGCTGGGCGTGCCCGGGGGAGAGATCTACTTCCAGACCCGCGCCGGCATCTTGTCCGGACGACGGATGAGCGACGGACTCCTCGGCATCGACCTCCCGCGCTGGGCGCTCGAAGAGGCCGACCCGTCGATGCTGAACGACACGCTCGGCCCGGTCACCGAGGTCTTTCGAGCGGGGAGTCAAGCCGTCCTCGCCGTCGTGAAGGATTTCGACACGCTCTGTGGTCTCGCGGTTGACTCGATGAATCTGTTCCTCGTGCCGAGCTCGATGGTGATCGCCGCCTGCATCGGTGGGCCGAACGTCGATGTGTCCATTCGCGTGTTCGCGCCGCGCCTCGGTCTGGCCGAGGACAGCGTGACCGGGAGCGCCATGTGTGTGGTCGCACCATGGTGGGCCCAACGCGTCGGTGAACCGAGCGTCTCGGTCCATCAGGCGTCAGCGCGCGGTGGCGTGATGTTCGCGCGTCTCTTCGAGGAGAACGTCGAAGTGGCCGGGATGGCGAGGACCTTCTTCGGTGGCGACCTTCGCGCATGAGTGACCCACTCGGGCCGGGCCCAAAGACGAGAGTTCGTCGACTGGCGGAAAAAGCGAACTACGAACGCGACGTCATCTACGCCGTCATCGACGAGGCACCGCTGTGTCACGTGGCGGCGATCGTGAAGGACAGCGCGATGGTGATCCCGACCTTGCACGCGCGCGAGGGCGACACCATCTACCTGCACGGCAGTCCGTCGAACGTCGTGATGAAGGCGGTCGTCGCGAGTGGCGAGGCGTGCATCTCCGTGACGCTCTACGACGGTCTGCGATTGGCGCGAAGCGGCTTCGAGTCGTCGATCGCTTACCGTTCGGTCGTCGTATTCGGTGCCGCGTCGCTGGTGAGCGACGACGTCGAGAAGGCCCGGGTCCTTGACATGTTCGTCGATGCGGTGCTGCCCGGGCGGGCGAGCGAGGTGCGAGCGATGAGCGACGCCGAACGACGGCTCACCATGGTCGTGGCCGTCAGGATCGACGAAGCGTCGGCGAAGCTGTCCTCTGGCCCGACGGACGACTCCGTCGAGGACATGGAGTTGCCGGTGTGGTCCGGCACGGTGCCGGCCAGGATCCGCTTCGACGCACCCATTCCCGACACCAACGGCGCCATGGGCACGGGCACCATCGCGGTGCCGGCATCGGTGCGGCGACTCCTCGACTCTCCGTGAGGTCGTTGAGCGCACTGCGCGAACAAATCGAGCGGATCGATCCGGTCGACCTGCGCGAGAGGTACTCGATCGCTGCGACGCTCGAACTGTTGAGTGGTGCGGGTGATCCCTTCTCACGGATGGAGATTGGCCACGTCACGGCGTCGGCATTCGTCGTGTCGTCGCGGGGCGTCATCTTGCACCGACACCTGCTCCTGAATATGTGGATCCAACCCGGTGGCCACGTCGACGCGGACGAGAGTCCCGAGTCGGCGGCGTTGCGTGAAACGCTCGAAGAGACCGGTCTCGTCGCGCGACACTTCGATCCCGTCGAACTCTTCCACGTCGACGTCCATCCCGGTCCCAAGGGACATCGCGGTCCGCCCGACCACATGCACTACGACCTGCGATTCGCCGTTCTGGCGCCTCCGCTCGACCCGACGCCACCGCCCGACGAGAGCCCCGAGGTGGCGTGGTTCGACTTCGGCGACGCGCAAAGGCGATGCGAGCCGGCGCTCGCACCCGCGATCGCCAAACTCGCCCGGTGGTACGAAGCGCGCGACGTGCGAGACTGAAAACGTGAGTGAGACCGACGACCTTCGCGCACTCATGGAGGCCGATCGTTGGATCGATCGGGTCAACGCCCAAAAGACCCACCTGCCCGAGATGACCGAACTGGCCGCGCTCGAAGTCGAACTGCGCGCGCAACTGAAGGCCCTGAACGACGCCCAGGCCGCTCTGGCACCGGTGCGTTCGGCGTACGAAGAGACCCAGCGTGAAGGCGAACGTCTTCGGGCTCGCGCCGAGAGTCTGGACAAAACGCTGAGCAACTCGACCGCGAACGCCCGGGAGTTGGCGGCCTTGCAGACCGAACTCCAGCACGTGCGTGAGTTACTCGAACGAAGCGACGACCAGGAACTCGACTACCTCATGGCCGTGGAGCCACTCGAGGAGGCCGTCGCCGCCGTCAAGGCCGCAGCGCAGCCGGCGGTGGCGCGCCGCAGCGAGCTCCAGGCCGCGATCGTGGAACTCCACGCCAGCTTGGATGACGAAATGATCGCCCTGCGTGCCGCGCGCGTCGCGACGGCCGCCGCGCTCGCCCCCGAACTGCTGAAGCGCTACGAGGCGGCCTTCGTCCGCGTCGGTACCTCGGGAGCGTCCCAGATCGTCTCGGGACACTGTGACGGTTGTCGCATCGCCCTGTCGCCACTCGATCTCGACCGTTGGAAGGGACAGCCGCAAGGATCCTTCATGAACTGTCCCGAGTGCGGACGCCTGCTGCTGCCGTGATCATCCTCATCCGTCACGGACAGACGACGTCGAACGCCGCGCGACTGCTCGTCGGACAGAGCGACCCGGCCCTGACCGAACTCGGCGAACGCCAGGCGATTGCGCTGCGCCCGTATCTACGCGGCGTCGTCGAGGTGTGGACGTCGCCGCTGCAGCGCGCCCGAGCGACCGCGGCCCTCGCCCTACCGGAGATTCCCGCGCTCGTGAAAGAGTCCTTTGTCGAGGTCAACTACGGCTCGCTCGACGGACAGCCCCTGAGTCTGGTCACCGAAGAGCAGTGGCGCGCGTTCGAACACGACCACAACACGGCCTTCGGCGACGGCGAGTCGCTCGCGTCGGTCGATCAACGGGTCCACGTGGAACTCGGTGCGCTGTTGGCCGACCAGACGAGCTTGATGCACGACGCGAAGGCTCATCTGGCGATCGTCAGTCACATGTCGCCGATCAAGTCCGCCATGACCTGGGCGCTCGGGGTCTCGGGATCCGTGGCCTGGCGCATGAACCTGAGTAACGGCTCGATGACCACGATCGGCTCGAGGATGTGGACGCCGTCGCTCCTCAACTACAACGTCGTGCCGCCGCTCGATTCCTAGCGCAGCGCGACGCTGATCGCGGCGAAGTGCAGACCGACGCCGATCAACGTGAAGGCGTGAAACAACTCGTGGTAGCCGAAGACCCGGGGCGAGAGCTTCGGCCTTTTCGTGCCGTAAAAGATGGCCCCGACGGAGTAGGCCACGCCACCGCCGACGATGAGGGCGAAGCACAGCGGCCCCCCGCCACGGTAGATCTGGGGCATGACCAGCGCCGCGAACCAGCTCATGACCAAGAAAGGGATCGTATTGGCCCACTTCGGGGCGTTCATCGAGAGCTGACGGATGGTGATCCCGACGAGGGTCGAGACGCCGATGATGATCAAGGTCACGAGGCGAATCGTCCCGTGCATCGTCAGCCCGGCGATCGCGAAGTACGTGCCGGTGATCGCGAGAAAGATCGTCGAATGATCGGCCCGCCGCCAGGCCTGTCGCTGGGACGGCGTCCAGTTCACGCGGTGCAAGAGGGCACTGGTCAAGAGCATGGCCCCGACACCGAAGAGGAAGCAGAGCACCCAGCCGACCTGGGTCCACGTTCGACAGCGCGCGAACAGGATCGGCGAGCAGGCGAAGAGTACGAAAAACGCGACCAGGTGGAGCCAACCGCGGAGCAGTGGGCGCACCGTTGGGGTGACCGTGCTCGAAGAAGTTACCGAACCACTCACGCTTCAACCCTAGAGCGCTTGAATGTTTTCGTCAGTTTCGCGCGCATGAACAACGAAGCCCGCCTGTTCCGCGTATCCAGAACAAGCGGGCCCTCGATGTTTGGCCCCCCCAGCCAATGACACAAAAATATAATCGCGATCGAGCCGCTACTCTGTCACGAGATGCTTGCAAACAAAGGTTTGTGAGCAATTTCACATTAAGGAGTCTCGATGAATCGTCGAACGTTGGGTCAAGGCCTGGAAGTCTCCGCACAGGGTCTCGGCTGCATGGGCATGAGCGAGTTCTACGGAGCCGGTGACGACGACGAATCGATCGCCACGATTCACGAGGCGTTGGACGCCGGGGTGGACTTCCTCGACACCGCCGACATGTACGGACCGTTCAAGAACGAAGTGCTCGTGGGACGCGCCATCGAGGGGCGTCGCGACGACGTCGTGCTCGCCACGAAGTTCGGCAACCAGCGAGCCGAGGACGGCTCGTTCATCCGCATCAACGGCACCCCGGCGTACGTGGTCGAGGCGTGTGACGCCTCACTTCGTCGTCTCGGCGTCGACGTGATCGACCTCTACTACCAGCACCGCGTCGATCGCACGGTCCCCATCGAAGAGACCTGGGGCGCGATGAAGGGCCTGGTCGAGGCGGGCAAGGTCCGTCACCTCGGGATCTCCGAAGCCTCTTCGGCCACGATCGAACGCGCCCACGCGGTCCACCCGGTGAGCGCGTTGCAGAGTGAGTACTCGTTGTGGAGTCGCGACCCCGAAGACGGGGTCCTCGACACCTGTCGTCGACTCGACGTTGGTTTCGTCGCCTACAGCCCGCTCGGTCGGGGCTTTTTAACCAACGAAGTGAGCAATCGAGAGGGAACCAGTGAGGGGGATTTTCGCAAGCACCAGCCACGTTTCTCGGGCGACGCCTACGAACAGAACCTGGCGCTCTTGGCGAACCTCGAGGCGATCGCCGAGTCCAAGGGCGCGACGGTGGCGCAACTGGCCCTGGCGTGGGTGCTCTCGCGCGGCGCCGACGTCGTGCCGATCCCCGGCACGAAGCGTCGCAAGTGGCTGCGCGAGAACATCGCCGCCGACGAGATCGTCTTGAGCGACGCCGACGTCGCCGCACTCGAGGCCGCGATTCCGCGTGACGCCGTTGCCGGTGAGCGCTACGTCGCGGCCGGTATGAAGAACGTCAACGCCTGATCTCGATCAGCGCGCCGTCACGCAGTTCGAGGACCACGTCACTCCACGCCATCACCTGAGGATCGTGCGTCGCGACGATGACCGTGGCGCCGGTCGAGGCGAGGAGCGACAGTACCGCGGCGGTCTCGACGGCACCGAGTCCGCTCGTGGGTTCATCGAGTAGGTAGAGGAGCGGACCCGTGACCATCGCGCGCACGACCCCGACCCGGGCGCGCTCACCGCGAGAGAGGTCGTCCCAGCGCGTCGTGGCGTCGCTCGCGATGCCGAGGACCGCGAGGTCGTCGTGTGGGGCGCGCGTCGGTCCGCGCCCGAGATTCACGACGTCGACGGCGAATCCGCGCGTGAGGCCCGGCTCGCTCGCGACGTAGGCCACTTGGCGACGCAGTTCACGTTCATCGATCTCGGTCACGGCCACCCCGCCGATCGTGATGGCGCCCCCGGCCACGTCGTCCAGCGCGGCGATCGCTCGCAACAGTGTCGACTTTCCGACACCGGAAGGGCCGGTGAGGCCGATCCTCGCACCGGGTGTGACGACGAGTGAGGCGTCGGTGACGAGGGTCTCACTCTCCTCATCAATCGTGACGTGTTCGAGGCGGAGTGTCGAATCCACGGGCCAAGGTGCGTCGCCGTGATGGCGCGTGTCGTCGAGCTCTTCCAAACGCTCGGCCGCGGCGTTGACGGCGACCGCCGTGTCGAGCGCGTCTCGAACGACATTGAGCGACTCATAGGTCGCGAGGGCGAGCAGGGCCGCGACGACGATCCAAAGCGGAGCACTCCGCGGGCGCACCACCAGCGCGCCCAGTGCGAGAGCGGTCATCGCCGGCGCGACCGCGTTCGAGAGACCGCGTTGGAGCGACAGTGCACGCTCGGCTCGGCGCAGCCGTTCGACCGACTCGACGGCGCGCGCCCGCGCGAAGTCGACTCGACCGAGCAGGACCAGTGCTGGCGTGGTGGCGCTGAGTTCGACCAGTTGTGCCCGGTACGTCGCGCGGGCCCTTCGAAGGGCGCGGTCGCGGCGCAGTAAAGGCCCGACGTTGGCCACCAGCGCCGCGACACCGAGCAGTTGGACCGCGAGCAGGTCGCCGGCGTACGACCACCACTTCCCGTGCGGCGCCATGAGACCGATCACGACGTCGCTCGTCATCATCACCACGCCCGAGGTGACGAGCGGGATCACGCAACGAAGCCACAGGTCTTGGAGTTCGTCGGTGTCGCGAAGGGATCGCTCGAGCAGGTCGCCCGCGGCGTACGCGCGCCACCGCGAGAAACTGAAGGCGCCGACGGTGAGTACCAACCAGCGCCGCCAGCGCGAAACGGCGGCGAAACCCAAGCGATGGGCGCTGAGCCGTTCGATGAAGCGAAGCGGCGAGCGTAGGAACGCGAACAGTTCGATCACGATCAACGCACCGAGCACCGTGCGAAGTCCCGGACGCGTCGCGCTCTCCACGAGCAGGCCGACCGCGCCGACGAGCAGCGCGACGTTCACCAGTGAGGCGATGACACCGGCTAGCAATGCGCGTAGGAGCGTGCCGCGAGGCGGCTGGGCCCGCCGCAACCAACGACGCAGTCGGCGTACGTCGTCTCTCACGGTGTCAGTTCGATCCGGTAGGTGACGTCAGCCAAGAGCGGCGTGTCGACCGTCGCCTCGACGATACCGAGCGACGGGCGCGCGCTGAGGACCGCGCGCACGCGACGTCGTCCCTCTTCGTCGAGGACGCCGGCCACGTCGTCGATGAACAACAGTTCACACTGAGCGAGCAGCGCTCGGGCCAGCACGAGTCGGACCTTCTCTCCCGTACTGATTCCCTTGCCGTCGGCGAGGAGCGCGGTGTCGAGGTTCTCGAAACGAGGCCCGAGTCCCAACGACGAGAGGCACGAGCGCACGTCACCGTCGGGTATCGGCTGGGCGAGCGTGAGATTGTCCCGCAGCGTTCCCGAGGACAGTGAACTCTCGACGCTGACGTGCCCCGTGCGCACATCGGCGCGCGCAACGGTTCCGCTCTTCGGTGCACGCCAACCGAGCATCGTGTCGAGGAGTGTCGTCTTGCCCGAGCCTGACGGTCCAGTGACCAGCAGCGACTGACCCGGTGCGAGGTTGACGTTGATGGGACGAGTGCTGGCCGCGGTGACCACCTCGGTGGCGAGGACGAGTGCGGTCGACCGGGCACCGGGCACGGGCGCGGTGGCGTCCAACAACAGCAGCGAGCGCGCGGAGTCCTCGCGACGATGGAACTCGACGCCGTAGCGGCGAACGTTCGTGAAGATCTCGCTCGTGACCAGGACGGCGATGAGGGCGTGCTCGAGCCCGATCCGACCGCCCAGGAGAGCGAAGCCGACGACCATCGCGACGAGGCCGATGCTCACACCGCTCAAGAACTCGGTGACGAGCGAGGACTCGAGCGCGACGCGTATCGCGCGTATCGCGATTGAGTGCTCGGAGTCCGAGATCGCCGCGATCTCGTTGGCGCCGTACTCGACGGCGCCCAGGGCGCGCAGTTCGGTCGTGTGGTGGAGCAGCTCGAGTTGACGGCGCTCGAGGACGTTGCGACGCTGCTGGTAGTCGAGCGCGGTGGCCTCGCTTCGCTTGCCAGCTCGGCGGTAGAGCGGTATCGCGGCAACTAACAGCGCGACCGTGATCAACGTCGCCAGCCAACCACCGGACCAGAAGAGTACGGCGAGGCCCGCGAGGGCGACGACGGCGCTCGTCTCGAGCAGGTCGAGCATCGGTCGATCCGACGCCTGTTCGATGGCCAGTGCGAGGTCGCCGCGACCTCGCTCGCCCTCGGGTTGGGGCATCGTGAAGTGCTCGACGAGCGTGGCCCGCCAGCGCGCACGCAACGATGCACCGGCGTGAACGCTCCACTGCGTGATCAACGTCGACGACGCCCAACGCAGACCGAGTACGCCGAGGAGCAGCCAAATCCCAGACGGCGCACGACCTTCAGCGAGGTAACTGAGTCCAATGGCGAGGAACACGGCGCACGCGAGAGCGAGCGCGGTGTTGAGCACTCCCAGCAATCGGGCGCTGGACTTGTACGAGACCTCGCGGACGGGTACTGGTGTCACCGTGGTCACCGACCAATGCTAATGAGGTACGCGAAAACCTACAGAGGGTCGTCGCGGTGCGCCAACATCTTCGCCGGACCGTTGAGCCAGTCGCGCAGCGCCTTGGTCGCGAGACAGTCGTCCTCGTTGTAGTCGAGGATGCGCTGACGCGAAATCGCGGCCTCGTCGTCATCGCCGCGCGTCGCGACCTCGTACCAGAGCATGGACGCCTCGCCACTCGGATTCACGTCGCGCCACTGAAAGCCGGCCGACGCCGCCAGTTGCTTCAGACCCAGCTGGCCCTCGGTCTGGATCTGTTCTTTGGCGAGGTCGTGGAGGTCGATCCACGCCGGCGGCGACATCCCACGGAACGCCTCGAGGTCCTGGACGCTCGGACCGTCGTCGACCGGTGTGGCGACGGCGCGGTTCATGGCGCCGTCCTCGGCCTGGGCCCAGAAGCAGTACGCCGCGAAGGTTCGACCGTCCGTCGCGCAGCGTCGTCGCAGTTCGCTCAGCCACGACCAGAACGTCGCGAAGTTGCGCGCTTCGGCTTCGCGCGTCAATTCGTCCCACTCGACGAACGCGTAGTAGCCCGCGACGATCCCATCGACGGGTGCGTTCAGCGTCACGTTCGCCCCCCAGAGATACGTCGCGTCGTCGTAGCTCTCCATGTCGACGTCGACTTCGACGTCGGCGGTCGGACAGCCCATGAGGGCCGGGTCGAGCGTTCGAAGGGCACTGTGGCGAACGTGGGAACGGGCTCGATAGATAAGTTCATCGAGGCGGTCGAATTGTCGTCCGAGCCGGTCCTCCACGGTGAGCGTCGAGCCGGGGGCCGCGGCCTTGGCGCGCGCCGCCATCGACCGGACGGGGTCGAGCCGGGCGAGCTGGCTCCGCGTCTGGATGCCGTTGTCACGCAGCGCGAACTGTTGATCGAGTGACGAGAAGCGCGTGAGCGAAACGTCGTCGATCGCCTCGAGTTCGCCCTGGCAGTGCTCGGAGAACTCACAGGTCAGACACTCACGGTGCCAGTAGGGCGAGGTCGGGAACTCCCCGCCGAGCTCGAACCATTCATCGAGCGCTTCGAGCGCCTCAACACGTTCGCGGTAGTACCCGTCGTAGGCCTTCAGATTGCTGCGCGAATAGCTCGCACTGGCGAGGTCGAGCCACCACAGCCGATGGTTGCGATCGATCAGTGCGCCTCGCGTCGACGGGTCCGCGGCGCCAAAGGTCTGGAGGATGCGCGTGGCGCCGTCGAGCAGTAATACGTCACGGCGAACGGTGGCCGTGGATCGAAGTCCGAGCCCTTCGCGCACGACGACGTCGCTCGGCACGAGTCGCTCGAGCGAACCTTCGTTCAGCTGGCGGGTCGAGGCCGCTTCCGTCACCTCGTGGTTCTTGATCACCAGGGGTGCGTACGTGAAGCGCTCATCGACGCGCCCGACCCGCACGAACGCCTGGGACCGGACCGTTCGCCGAGCCCCGACGTCGGCCACGCGGGCGTCGAGGATCAGTTCGACGCCCCGTGCCATGAGCTCTTCGGTGTGGTGATGTCCACTCGCCGTGACCGCGTCGGGATGCAGTTCCACCAAGCGAGTGATGACGTCGCGGCGATGCTGCTCGGCTTCGTCGCGACGCCGAGCGATCTCGGGTGTGACCGGCGTGCGCTTCGCGTAGGCCGGCTCCGCACGCGACAAGGTGATCCGGTGGACGCAGGCGTCGATCTCGGCGCCGCGAAGGGGGGAAGTCACCATGCTCTAGAAATCCTACGACGGGCTGGGCTTCTCATTCCGCCAGGAGCTCCAAAGTGACGCGTACTCACCGTTGAGCGCCACCAGTTCGTCGTGGGTACCCAACTCGGCGATCGTGCCGTCGATGACGACGCAGACCCGGTCGGCATCGTGGGCCGTGTGCAGTCGGTGCGCGATCGCGACGACCGTTCGCCCACGCAGAACGGCGACCAATGAACGTTCTAGATGTCGGGCCGCGCGCGGATCCAACATGGCCGTGGCCTCGTCCAGGACGAGGGTGTGAGGGTTGCTCAAGACGAGTCGCGCGAGCGCGACCTGCTGGGCCTGAGCGGGTGACACCTGGTAGCCGGTGGTCCCGAGTTCCGTGAGAATGCCTTCGGGCAGGGCTTCGACCCACTCGAGTGCATCGACGGCGTCGAGGGCTCGGATGATTTCGTCGTCGGTCGCTTCGGGCTTGGCGAGGGCCAGATTCTCGCGGACGGTTCCGATGAAGATGTGGTGCTCTTGGGTGACGAGAGCCACGTGTCGGCGCAGCATCGACAGCGGCATGTCCGCCAGCGCGACGTCGCCCACCATCACCGAACCGCTCCTCGGCGCGTCGATGCCGGCGATCAGGCGGCCAATGGTGGACTTGCCGGCGCCCGAGGGTCCGACGATGGCCAGTCGTTCGCCCGGGCGTATCGTCAGCGAGAGTCCGTTCAACACGTCAAAGCCCGGCCGGTAGGCGTAGCGGACGTCGTTCATGGTGATGGTCTCGTTGGTCGGTTCGACTCCTTCGGTCGGGCGGTCATCGCGTACGACCGACACGCCGACCAGTCGAGCCAAGGACGTTTGGCCGATCTGGAGCTCGTCGAGCCACGAGACGATTCGGTCGATCGGATCGTTGATCTGCACGACGTAGAGCGTGACCGTGGTGGCGGCGCCGATGGTGATGTCGTGGTGGAGCGCCAACCACCCACTCCAGGCGAGCGTGGTGGCGACGGCGAGTGCGAAGGCGCTTTCGACCATGGGAAACCAGACCAAGCGCATCAAGAGTGTGTACATCTCGGAGTAGAACGACTCTCGAATGTTGCCCTCGATGCGCTCTGACTGGCGCTTGCCGAGTCGATGCGCGTCGACCGTTCGCGCACCCTCGGCGGTCTCCGAGACCGAACCCGACATCGTCGCGTAGCTCATGCGCTCTCGTAGGTAGCCGGGCGTGGCGTAGTGCAAGTAGTAGCGCGTTGAGAAGAACAGAATCGGCAGCGAGACCAAACTGGCGACGGCCGCCAAGGGACTGACGATGGTCATCGCGATGAGTGTCAACACGGCCTGGACGATGGCCACGAGCCATTCGGGCATGGCGAAGCGTACGGTGCGCGACAACGCTTCGATGTCGTTGGTCGTTCGACTCAATAGGTCGCCGGTGCCCGCACGCTCCACTTCGATCAACGGCAGGCCCAGCACACTCTCGAGGAACTCCTCGCGCAGCTGCGCGAAGACGGTCTCGCCCAAGAGGTAACTGCGACGTCGCGCGAGGAACGAGAGTCCGGCGCCGAGGATCGACGAGATGAACAGGATCGACACGTAGAGCGTGATGCGATGGGCCGTCAGGTGGTGATCGGCCGCGAAGTTCGTGATCGCACCGATGGTGTAGGCCGGTATGAGCGCCATGAAGGCCGCGAGGGCGTAGATCGACAGCATCCGCACCAACTGCGAACGGTGGTGGCGGATGAGTCGCTTGGCGTAGGTCCGTACGGTGGCGGCGTCGGCGACGGGTAGTTGCATCAGGCGTCCTCGCGCAACACGATCTGGCGATAGACGGAGGACGTCGCGAGCAGTTCAGCGTGCGTGCCGCGCTCGACGGCGCGTCCGTCCACGACGACGAAGACCACGTCCATCTTCTCCAATAGCAGGGGACTGGTCGTCGCGACCAGTGTCGTGTGCGCGCCGCGAACCTCGCGCAGGCGCGCCGCGATCCGTCCCTCGGTGTGGGTGTCGACCGCGGACGTCGGCTCGACGAGGATGAGCACCTCGGCGTTGGTGAGTATGGCGCGCGCGAGGCTCAGTCGTTGGCGCTGTCCACCCGAGAAACTCCGGCCTCGCTCTTCGACCAGCGTGTCGAGACCGTCCTCCAACGCGTCGAGGATGTCCAGTGAGCTCGTGGCCTCCAACGCCGGCATGATGTCGCCGTCAGCGACGTCACCGTGCGGGACGAGTTCGTAGCGCAACTCTCCGGAGAAGAGTCGCGGTTCGATCTCACTCACCACGATGTTGCGACGAGTGTCGGCGACCGAGAACAGGCCCAGTGGTGTCGCGTTGATCGTGACGCCGGTGACGTCGGGCACGAAGCGGCCGAGTCGATCGGCGAGCAGCGACGCCTCCGCCGGCGTCTCGGTGACGAAGGCGACGAGTTGGCCGCGATGAAGCGAGACGCCGCTGACGCGGTCAGCGATGGAATCGATGCGGGCGGGCCAGAGCAGGGGAGCGTCCGGTTCGACGACCAGCGGCTCGATATTCAAGATGCGAAGAACGCGTCCGGCGCCGACGTAGGCGCGCGTCGTGGCGATCACGTACTCGACCGCCGTGCGAAGCGGTGTCGTGAGGAACGTCGCGTAGCCAAAAAACGCGACGAGCTGTCCCGGCGCGAGGGTCCCGTGCATCACGTCTTGGGCACCGAGGTAGGTCACGATGCCCGTCAGGATCGCGGGCAGCAGCACCTGGCCCGATTCCAGACCGGCCTGGGGCGACGCGATGCGATTGCCCGCGAGTCGCACGATGTTGCTCTGTCGTTTGTAGTTGTCGAGGAAGACCTCCTCACCGCCCACGCCGCGAAGGATGCGCAGTCCGGCGACCGTGTCGGAGCCGAGTGCGGCGAGGCGGCCGGCCGCTTCGCGCTGGGCGGCCTGAGTCGCGTGCAGGGGCCGCATCAACGGCGTCGTGAGTGACGCCAGAACCGGCACGCCGATCAAGACGATGAGGCCGAGTTCGACCGACGACGAGAGGAGGATGATCGAGACCACGACCCAGGCGGCGATCGCGCCCATGAATCTCGCTAGGACGTCGTAGGCGCCGCCGATGCGCATGGCGTCCGAGGCGACGGTGTTGACGACGTCACCGGAAGGGATCTCGTCGGTGACGGCGGTGCCGGTCTGAGCGACGTGGTGTCCGATGACCTGGACGGTCTTGTAGGAGGCGTTCATCCAGTTCGTCACGGCCAACTGGTGTCGCAGTGCGCCGCAGATCGCCTGGAAGAGTCCGAGCGCCATGACGACACCGACCCACAAGAACAGCTCACCCGTGTTCTTGTCGATGACGCCGTGGTCGATGGCGGCGCCGACGGCCGCCCAGATCAGTGCCTGGCTCACCATCCAACCGATGCCGAAGAGGGCATTGAAGGTCAAGGTGATCTTCTGTTGCGAGGCGATCCAGATCAGATAGCGCAGCGGCGAACGCGTGTCGGGCGTGCCGGGTTCCGCGTTCGGCAGTTCCCGGTAAGGCAGGTGTAACACGGTTCGACTTTCGTAAAGAGGGTTGGACGGTGAGTCGACCTATAAGCGGGGTTCTGTCCACCTTCCTTTCGGAAGGATGGGCGGCCATCCATCTCAGCGATCTACCTCGGGAGTGCCTTGTTTCCAAGGCATGCGGGCCACGCGCTCCCACGTTTGATCTTGCTCCGGGTGGGGTTTACCAAGCCACTGCGATCACTCACAATGCTGGTGCGCTCTTACCGCACCG
>Ga0224552_1000200_pt1 | contig 14840 bp, 10 predicted proteins | sample 714S215metaG_FD_179907 | JGI IMG/M metagenome (GOLD analysis project Ga0224552, IMG submission 179907) | Peat soil microbial communities from Stordalen Mire, Sweden - 717 S2 1-5 | ecosystem: Environmental > Terrestrial > Soil > Wetlands > Peat | place: Sweden: Norrbotten County, Stordalen Mire... | reverse complement strand
CGGCGCTGTTGGCGCGTTTGTGGTCTTGGGCGAAGTGATCTTTGGAACCGCGGTCTTTGCGGCAGTCGCGAGAGAAGCGTCGGGCACTGGCGTTGCGCCCGCAGGTCTCCGAGCTTCGAGCAAGGTGCCGCACATTCCGCAGAAGCGGAAACTGTTCGAGTTGTTCTCGCCGCACTTCGGGCAGATCAAAGATGATCCTTCGGATAGATCTTTGTACAGTCTAACTCTGGTCTAGACGCGCATGGCACTCAGCGCATTGCCGGTCCATATTAGAATGCCCTTTTCCGGTTACCGCTCATGCCGAAGGCCCACACAACCAAGCCTACGCCCGCGAGGCATTTCGAGGCCAGGCTCGAGCGCATGCGATCCCGCCTCAACTGGGTGGTGATCCATCTACCGTTCGATGCCGCCAAAGTCTGGAGGTTGCGAGGCCAGATCAAAGTCAAAGGCGAAATCAATGGCTTCGCGTTCCGCACCTCGCTGTTTCCCACCGGCGATGGCCGGCACTTTTTGCTGGTCAACAAGCGGATGCAGAGGGGAGCGCGGGCCGTCGAAGGAAGCGTCGCCCGTTTCCAGATGGAGTTCGACAGGGAAGAGCGCACGGTTGCCATCCCCGAAGAGATCGGGCGCATTCTCAACCAAGATCGCAGGCTTCATCGTTGGTATGGCGGGCTGAACCACTCCACGCGCGCCGACATTGCGAAATGGATCACCGAACCGAAGGGTGCCGAGGCGCGCGTGCGTCGCGCGGAACAGATTGCCGAACGCCTGATGAACGTGATGAGGCGGAGCGGGAACTGCCGCCTGTTCTGCAGGTGGCGTTCGCGCGGCATCCTCGCGCCCGCGAAGGTTGGGATGCCATGTCGCCCTCGCGGCGCCGTGGGCATCTGTTTGGCATTTTCTATTATCGAACTCCGGACGCTCAAGGGCGGCGAATCGACAAGATGCTGGAAGACGCTACCGTGCTGGCGGAGAAAATCAGCCACAAGGACCACAAGGGAAAGAGAGACTAACTCTTGGGATTATCGCTTGGCGGTTGTGATTCTCGAAGCGGTTCGTACCGCCAATGCGCGGGCGGGGGTGCCCGCGTCCCACGCGCGTACCTTACTTAGCAGCACTTTTTATCGAACGATGACCAACGTAACTCCGCGCGCAGTCTTTGTCTGCTATACTGCTGTTAACGCTTTTGCTACGGTTTGCTCGTTAAGCGGGGATCCTGTTGGATCCGCTCCACCTCCGCATTTCCTGCCCGCCGTTCGGTTCCAGCGCCAATTTCAATGCGAGCGGCAGTGCGAACTCTCGTCGTGTGTTTGAGAACACAAGCCTGAGAAACTGACAACTAGCCCCTCCAGAAAGAAAACAAACGAATGACCACATTTACAGAACTGCCCTTGTCTGCTGCTTTGCAGCAGAAACTGGCGGCAGCTCAATTCATTACTCTCACCCCTATCCAGGCGCGCGCCATTGCTCCTGCCCTTGAAGGCAAGGACGTCATCGGCACGGCGCAGACCGGCACTGGCAAGACTCTCGCGTTTCTGATTCCGATCATCGAAATGCTGCGCGCCGAATCTGCGAAGGCCGACTCGGCCAAGAGCGTCAAGGCTCTGGTTTTGTTGCCGACGCGCGAACTAGCCCAGCAGGTTCACGAGCAGTACGAACAGCTGCGCGGCAAGAACATGCCGAAGGCGGCGCTGGTAATCGGCGGCGTTGCGGAAAAAGCGCAAATTAACAGCCTCCGCTCGGGCTGCGAATTCGTCATCGCTACTCCCGGACGCTTGCAGGATTTCATTACGCGCAAGTTTGCCGACCTGCGACACGTGAAGATACTTGTCCTTGACGAAGCCGACCGCATGCTCGATATGGGCTTTCTTCCGGCCATCCGGCGCATTTTGCAGATTCTGCCGCAGCGCCGGCAGACACTGTGCTACTCCGCCACCATGGAGCAGTCGGTGGCTTCATTGGTGAACGACTATACGCGCGACCCGGTGCGGGTTGCCCTCGGCTCGACCCTGAAGCCCGCCGAGAGCGTGAAACTCGAAGCATATGAAGTGCGGCCATCCGAGAAACTCGATGTGCTGCGGCAGTTGCTGTATGAAGAAAAGGGACAAACGCTGATCTTCACGCGCACCAAGCGGGGCGCCCAGCGCCTGGCCAAGGAACTGGATCGTGATGGCTTCTCGACTGCCTTGATTCATGGCGATCGGACCCAGTCCCAGCGCAACGCCGCGTTGAGCGGATTTCAGGAAGGACGTCATCAGGTGCTGGTTGCGACCGACATCGCGTCGCGTGGCCTGCACTGCGACGACGTGGCCCATGTCATTAACTACGACCTGCCGAAGATGGCGGAAGACTTCATTCATCGCGTCGGGCGCACGGGCCGGGCTGGGTTGCAGGGCCGCGCTTCCACGCTGGTCACGGGGGTCGAGGTTCTTGATCTGCGGAACATCGAGCGCACGTTGAAACTACGCATCGAGCGCAAACAGATGAATGCCGCGGCGAACGATCAGCCAAGGCGGATTATTGCCAACACGCTGGCATCGCGGACGCTGACAAAATTGCCGGGTGAGGTTTTTGTTTAGGGTTTATTGATGGAGTGCCGGGTATTTCCGCCCGGCACTCCATCAGGTTTCAAGATTAGGGTTAGCGGTCGGCTTTATTGCCGTGCGGGGTGGCGAGCTCTAAAGCACTGGGTTCATCGTCCTCAACCCCGATGCCGAACAGTGCGGCCTGTTCTGCGGCGTGTTCACGCATCTGCCGCAACTCTTCGGCCTCATCCAGCACCACGCCGCCCGGTTTCTCGTCTTTCCGCTGGGTCTTGCGCTCGTTCTTGTCCCGTTGTTTCTGCTGGCGCGCTTGCTCTTTTTGACGTTTGGTAAAGGTTGATCGGCCTCGTGGCATAGAAAATCTCCCCGTATTGTATTTTTTATTATGATGGCCGGCTACATAAACCGTCTGTAGGGTTGGCCCAGCTTGTGTCCCTGGAATAAACCGGAGGATGATTCAATCCGACGTTTATTTCGAGTCGTAACCATAGTATAACCTCGACCGAGCCGCGATGCACATCGATCCTTGGCGCGCTGCGGCGGCGGCCCCATCGTCCCCGGCCCCGCTCTGTTTGCCACCCGCAACACCGCCGTGTTACCATCGAATCCGTTACGAATAACGAGAAGAGACAGGAGTGCAACAGGTAAGTGCTAGCCAGAGAGCAAAAGCAAACCGTCGTTGACACGTATCGCACGCACCCGACCGATACCGGCAGTCCCGAAGTCCAGATCGCGCTGTTGAGCGAACGCATTGGTCAGTTGACGGATCATTTCAAAACGCACCTGAAAGACCACGGCTCGCGCCGCGGACTTCTCATGATGGTGAGCCGGCGTCGCAGCCTGCTTGACTACCTTAAGAAGTACGACTCGGAACGGTATAAAACCGTAATTTCCAAGCTCGGCATCCGCAAGTAATAGCGCGACCGGCTCCGTGTGGCGCCGGTTCCAGACTGGTTTTCCAGACTTGGATTTCCAGATCGCGAGAGCCTTATCAAAAGTGCGTTTCCAACCGCGGCCTTGGCCTACGCCTATCCACGCGACCTCCGTATCCGCGCGGCCGGTGCCCTTCTGCCCATTCAAAAGGATGAACCATGAAACCTGAAGCCACAAAAGTTGCCGTCGAACTCGCAGGCGGGAAACAACTCTCCATTGAAACCGGAAAAATTGCCAAGCAGGCCGGCGGCGCGGCCGTCGTTCGTTTCGGCGAAAACGTTGTGCTGGCCGCCGCGACCTCCAATCCCGAGCCCCGCGAGGGCATCGATTTCTTCCCGCTCACCGTCGACTATCGCGAATACACCTATGCCGGCGGACGTTTCCCCGGCGGCTTTATCAAGCGCGAAGGCCGCATGAGCGAGCGCGAAACTCTCACCTGCCGCCAGATTGACCGGCCGGTCCGTCCCATGTTCGCCGAAGGCTTCAAGTGCGAGACCCAGGTCATCGCATTGGTCCTCTCCGCCGACACCGAGAACGATCCCGATGTTTGTGGCATTAACGCCGCCTCGGCCGCCTTGACCCTGTCCGATATTCCCTTTCTCGGCCCGATCGGCGCCGTGCGCGTCGGCCTCATCGATGGACGCTTCATCGTCAATCCCACCTACACCGAAATGCGGGAAGGCCTACTGAACATCATGGTCGTGGGCAGCGCAGATGCGATCGTCATGATCGAATCGGGCGCGAAAGAAGTGAAAGAAGAGACGGTGGTGGACGCGATCGAGTTCGCCCACGTGGAAATCAAGAAGATCTGCGCCGCGATCAGCGAACTGCGCGAGAAGGTCGGCAAGCCGAAGCGCAAAGTCACGCCGCCCGAGTTCGACGAGGCCTATTTCAAAGGCCTGGAAAAGAAAGTCGGCGCTCGCTTGGCCGACGCTCTCGATACCGCGAAACATCCGAAGGCGGAAAGCTACGAACTGGTGCGCGTGATCGAGAAGGAACTGCTCGCCGCCGTGCCCGAAGACGCCAATGCCGCGGCGGGTAAGGCGAAGGTAAAGAAGTACTACGAAATCCTCCGCGAGCGCATTTTCCGCGACCAGGTGATCGACCACAAGCGCCGCCCCGATGCCCGAGCGTTTGACCAGATCCGCGAGATTTGGATCGAAGCCGGCGTTCTGCCGCGCGCCCACGGCAGTGCCATTTTCACCCGTGGCGAAACTCAGGCACTGGTTACCACCACGCTTGGCACCAGCGACGACATGCAGCGACTGGAAGGTTTCGAAGGCGAAGCCAAGAAGCGCTTCATGCTGCACTACAACTTCCCGCCCTTCTCCGTCGGAGAAGTCGGCTTTATGCGTGGCGCTGGACGCCGCGAAATCGGCCATGGCGCACTTGCGGAGCGCGCTGTTTCCGCCGTGCTTCCCAGCTTGGACGATTGGCCTTATGCCATGCGCGTCGTCTCCGACATTATGGAGTCGAACGGATCGTCGTCGATGGCTACCATCTGCGGCGCATCGCTCTCACTGATGGATGCGGGCGTTCCGTTGAAAGCTCCCGTCGCTGGAGTCGCAATGGGATTGGTGAAGGAAGGCGATAAATACGTTATCCTCACCGACATCGCCGGCGCCGAAGATCATTACGGCGACATGGATTTCAAAGTCGCTGGAACCAAAGACGGCATCACCGCGCTGCAAATGGATATTAAAGTCGCGGGCATCACTTCGCAGATCATGCGCGAAGCGCTGGCCCAAGCGCAGCGTGGACGCTTGTTCATCCTGGGAAAGATGGACGAGATCATCACCGAAGGCCGCGTGAAGGTTTCGACCTACGCGCCTCGCATCTACACCTTGCAGATTCCCGTCGACAAGATCCGCGACGTGATTGGGCCCGGTGGCAAGATGATCCGCAGCATCATTGAGCAGACCGGCGTGAAGATTGACGTCGAAGATTCGGGCAAGGTCAATGTCGCGTCGAACGATGAAGTTTCGGCCAACAAGGCTTTGCAGATTATTCGCGACCTTACGGCGTCGGCTGAAGTCGGCAAAACCTATCTCGGCAAAGTCAGCCGCTTGGCCGATTTCGGAGCATTCGTCGAAATTCTGCCCGGTTTGGACGGCCTGCTGCACATCAGCGAAGTCGCCGAACACAGAATCAAAGACGTGCGCGATGAACTCAAAGAAGGCGACCAGGTGCTGGTGAAAGTCCTGGCCGTCGAAGGCAACCGCATCAAGCTGTCGCGCAAGGCAATCCTGAAAGAGCAACGCGCCAAGATGGGCGGGGCTCCGCCGCCGGACTCCGATGAGGGTGCCGACGGTGGATCGACGTCGCAATCGTCGTCGCACTCGGGGCCGTTGACGCCGTCAGTGCCGCAAGGCGCACCGACCGCGGTCATCGAAGGCGGCGCGGATTTCGACGCTGATGACGAGCCCAACTTCAATCGCGTAGACGGAGTGGTTGCATCGGTCGAAGCAGGCGCAGCGCGTCCCGAAGGCGGCGCTTCCCGCGAAGGCCGTCCCAGCGGAGGCGGTGGTGATCGTGATCGCAATCGCCGGCGTCGCGGTCGCGGTGGTCCCGGTGGTCGCGGCCCCGGAGGCGGTTCGGGAGGTCACGGTGGTGGCCATTCGGGCGGCGGAGGCGGACGCGGAAGAAGGTAGGAACGATTCTCAGTCGTAGTTGTCAGTAAAAGCGAAGGGCCGCAGCGATGCGGTCCTTTTTCTATTTGGTGGGATTGTCAAAACGACAAGCGCTTGAAGATTGTTTCCGGGATATGTTCCACAGCAGTCATGACGTAACGCCAAACTTTCGGCGTGTAGAGGACGTCGGGAGAACGGCGTTCGAGTGCTCGTACGATATCGCGGGCGACGCGCTCGGGATCGGCAAAGCGCGCGGAATTGGCCATGTGGTCGGTCATCGGAGTCTGCACCGGCCCAGGCTTAATCGTAATGACGCGGACGCCGGCGGGATGAAGGCGGCTGCGGAGCCCTTGCAGGAAAAGAGACAGAGCGCCCTTGGCCGAACCGTAGACGTAGTTCGAACGGCGTCCGCGATCTCCGGCAACGGAGGTGATGGCAGCCAGGCATCCGGTATGGCGGCGCTCCAGATCGGCGGCGAACAGTGTGAGGATCGCGGTCGCGCTCACGAAGTTGACCTGCAATTCTTCGAGCAAAACGTCGATGGAGGATTCGGAATCCTTCTGCTCGTGCATCGAGCCGTAAGCCAGCAGCACGGTGTCGAACTTGGGGAACGAGCGTTGGGCAAAATCGAAGACCGCGGCGTGCTGCTGTACCGCCGCTAAGTTTGCCGAGTAGGTCAGGACCTTCCGCGCACCGCGCAGAGTTAAGTCGGCCTGGAGTTCCGCCAGACGTTGAGCGGAGCGAGCTACAAGAAACAACTCGCAGCCGCGCCGCGCCAGTTGCCGCTGGATTTCGAGCGCCATGCCAGAAGTCGCGCCAAGGATAACTACTTGTTTCATGTTGGTTGCGGGCGCTGTGTCTGTCTTCATGATTATGACTGCGCCCCCGTCACACGCCGCCAGAATGACGACGACATCTTCGGATCGATATAGGGAACAAAACTGCGCCAGCGCGGGAACGACGCTTCGAACAAAGCGGGGCTCATGCGCGCGTCCTTGGCTGGATAGAGCGCGCCGCCACTATGCTGCACGATCTCATCGAGCGAATGCATCAGTTGCAGCGTGCGCTCGCCGCGCATGGCGAAATCGAGTGCGACGGTTAGTCCGGGGCGCGCGAACGAGAGCATTCCAGCCGGCGGCGCGGAGCCGAATTGTTTCATCACACCAAGGAACGAACCCATGCCCGAACTTGCGATGCGATCCAGCAACTCTTCGAAGGCCTCGACGTTCGTTTCGGGAATCACGCACTGATATTGCAGGAAGCCTTGTTTGCCATAGAGCAAATTCCATTGGCGAATCGAATCGAGCGGATAGAAAAACGAATCATAAGGAACCACGCTAGCGCCTTTCTTCAGCGAATGAACTTTGTAGTACGCGGCGTTGAAGGCCCTTATCGAGTAACTGTTGAGCATCCACGCGGGCAATGCGAAGGGCAGTTTCGGCCCGCGCTTGGGATGAAATGTCTTGCCGGCATCGGCAGCATGGTTGCCGCGAAAAAAGATGCCCCGAAGGTTCTTTCCGGCAAAACAGTCGAGCCACGCCACGGTGTATTCAAAGCGGTTGTTGCTTTCGCGCGTGAGGTCGAGAAACGCGGCGAGTGACTCAAAAGGAATGGTCTCCGCATCCATCCAGGGTCCAGCGACGCGTTTCAATTGGATGTCCGCCCAGGCGATGACGCCGGTGAGTCCGAGGCCTCCGATCGTGGCGGCCAACATGTCGGAGTTGCAATCGGCATTGCAGACAACCAGTCCATCGTTCGAACGATGAAGTCCGATCTGGCGGACGTGCGCGCCGAAGGTCCCCGCGCAGTGGTGGTTCTTGCCGTGGACGTCGTTCGCGATCACTCCGCCCACGGTGACATAGCGGGTGCCGGGCGTGACGGGAAGGAACCATCCTTTCGGAAGAAATATGTCAATAATCTCGGAAAGACTGACGCCGCTATCGCAACGCAGCATGCCGGTCGATTCATCAAAACCGAGGAAGCGGTTGAGGCGCCTGCAATCGATCAATTCGCGGCCGGCGTTGAGACACGAGTCGCCGTAGCTGCGTCCCAGGCCATAAGGGAGCAGGGAACCGGGTGCGGCGGCGCGAAGCAGTTCCGGCACCTGGTCGTTCCATGCCGGTTTATGAACATGTTGGTGCGCGGTCTTCGGGTAACGGCCCCACGAGAGGATGCGTGTGGTCGGCGAGTTATTGGCGGTCTGTTTGCGTCGACTTGTAGCGAATTGACCGGACATATAAATATTGGCGAAACACCTTCACGAACTCAACGCCCGCGGTGGTTCTTCTGAAGCGGGCTACCAATGCGTATGGCACATACTTGCACCGAGGACCACCGCCGAAGCCAAAGCGACTCCGTAACTGACCGGATCCCGGATCGCAAGTGTGACCGGATCTTCTTTCAATTCGCCGCGATGCGCCAGCAGCCAGGTTCGGCTAAGCCAATAAAGAACGATGGGGCAAAGCAGAAAAAGAAACTCGGGCGAAGTGTAGAGGAGACGGACTTCTGGACTGTGAACATAGAGGCTGAAGATCACTACGGCGGAAAAGCTGCTGCCCGTGCCGAGGGAGAGCAGCAGTTCGCGGTCCCCGGTGTGATAGCCGCGCCCCGAGTTTCCGCTCGCCACCAGATCGCGAGCGTGAACCAACTCAGAGTAGCGTTTCGCCATGGCGAGACTGAGAAAGAAAAACATGGAAAACGCCAGAAACCACTGCGAAAGCGGCGTTGCGGAAATCAAAGCCCCGGCGAGAATGCGGAAACTGTAGAAGCTGGAAAGAACAAAGACGTCGAGCAGTGCAATCTTCTTGAGATAGAGCGAGTACACCATGGTAAGCGCGGAGTATCCGAGCAAGACCAGGCCAAATTGCGTATCGAGCAGGAATCCTGTTCCGATCGCCACCGAGAGCAGGAGCAGCGATGCGAGCAGCCCTTCTGGAATCGAAATATCGCCAGCCGCGAACGGCCGCTCCTTTTTCCAGGGATGCTCGCGATCGGAATGCAGGTCGAGCAGGTCGTTCAGAATGTAGAGTCCAGACGCGCAAAGACCATACAGAGCGAAACCAACAGAAGTGCGCACGATGGACTTGAATGCGAGATTGTGGGAAAGCAAAAGGGGCAGGAAGAGCAACAGGTTCTTCGCCCAGTGATGACCGCGGAGGGCCGTGATCCAAGTATGGAACGACGCGCGCAAGGATACTTCCGATTCGAGGATCGTGCCCTTGAGCGTAGTCACGGATGCCGCTTGTTCGGCGCGAGCCTTGGGACCCACCACATATGCGGCACGGGCGCTCCGCCAAACCTCTACGTCGGCGGCGGAATCGCCGACATATTCGAAGCCGGTGTCGGCGAAGTGTTGTGCCAGGAACGCAGCTTTGACAGCACCCTTGAGATTCACCTTCCCGTCACTGGCGTGGACTTCATCGAACAAACCAAGATGCCGGGAAACCGATTCGGCAACCGCACGATCGGCAGCGGTGGTCAGCGCGATTCGGCGACCTTCCGCTTTTTCCTGCCGGAGAAGTGCGAGTACCTCCTGCCGATAGGGAAGACAGGCTGGATTGAGGTGCACGCGCCCAGAGAGATAGCGTTTGAACGCAGCCCGTCCCGAAAGCAGCCAGATGGGGAGCAGCAGAAGCGCGACAGGGTGAGTCCTGAAGAGCACGAGGACGGACTCCCAAAGCACGTTGCCCCGGATCAGAGTGCCATCGAGATCGACGCACAAGACCGGAGACGTCGCCTTGGCGGGTTTGGCTCCTGCAGCGTGCCCCATGGAATGATCGTCGCATGAGCGGGACGGTGAAATGCCGGAATAAGTGGCACACCTAGGTAACCTGAGTAACATGCGCTGAACCAAAGCGAAGGTTACTATTGGGCTGATCTGAAGCGGATTTAGAGACTATATGAACGAACCACAAGGGCATCCCGAACCTGGAGCGTTGGAACTGCTGGCGACGTATTTGCGGCGGCCTAGCGTTCTGCTCCCTGTACTCGGGCTGCTCACTTTTGTGGTTTATAGCGGTTCGCTTTCCTTCGAGTTTGTGTGGGATGACTGGCCGCAGATTGTGAACAGTCCGATCATCCGCTCCTGGAGCAACCTGCCACGCGCGTTCACCAGCGACTTGTGGTATCACGTAGCCCGGCATCAGGTGTACTACCGGCCGCTGTTTGTGGCGTGGTCGATGCTGAACTACGCGCTCTTCGGTTTGCGGCCGTGGGGATGGCATCTAGGTGCGGTTCTGCTGCACGTGGGCGCGGTGATGGCGGTCTTTTGGCTGGCGCGGCGACTGGGACTCGAACACTGGACGGCGGCGGTGGCGGCGCTGGTCTTCGCGCTGCATCCAGTTCACATTGAGCCCGTGACCTGGGTTTCCGCCGCTTCGGACACGATGGTAACCATGTTTTTCGCGCTCGCCTTTGGGGCATTTCTCAAGGGACGTAGCTCGAAGCGAATACCCGGAGAAGACGAAAAACAAAAGCTCGGTACGGCATGGTGGATTGCTTCGCTGGCGCTGCTCGCATGCGCGCTGCTGACGAAGGAGATGGCGGTAGTATTTTCCGCGCTGGTAGGCATCTACGCGTGGTTGTATCCCGCCGGAGACGAGACTTCGCCGGTGAAAAGAGCGTTTGCGGCGGCGACGGAGGCGGCTCCATACGCGGTAGTGACGCTAGCGTATGTTTTGTTGCGAAAACACGCATTGCTCCATTCCACCGGGCAGTTTGATCCCAATCACGGGATGCTGGATGTCGCGCGGACTTTGCCTTTGGTGCTATCCGTTTATCTGCGGCAGTTGGTGATCCCGTTAGGCATCACGGGGCTCTACTACACGCCCTACGTCACAACCGCAATTCTTACTCAACTGGTCGTGCCCGTGCTGGTGCTGGTTGCTGTGCTGGTTGGGTTGTGGTATTGGAATCGGCGCGAAGGCCATTCCATCGTCGCGTTCGCAGGCTTGTGGCTGCTGATTGGGCTCGCGCCCGCGCTATATTTGCGGAACTTTGGCAACGGCGATTTCGTGCGCGACCGCTACATGTATTTGCCGTCGATCGGATTTTCAATTCTGGCGGCAGTTGGGTTGCGGCGGCTGCCGTCACTGAAGGGTTGGAGTGCGCAGGCGGTTCAGTGCTGCGCGGTGGCGGTGCTGTGCAGCGGCTATGTGTGTGCATCGCTGGCGCAGCAGGTCTATTGGGGAAACGATCTGCTGCTGCTCGTGCGCGGACAGTCGCTGTATCCCGGGAATCCCTACACCATGGCGGGGTTGGCGAAGGAATACAGCCAGCGGGGTGCGCATGAGAAAGCGATTGCCCTGGCCGAGGCAACCGTGCGCGACCATCCCGAGTATGGTTATGGGCCGTTGGCGCTGGCGGAATCCTACATTCACGCTGGCCGATACGAAGAAGGCCGGCAGTGGCTGGAGCGGGTGAATCCGGAGTACGCGAAGTCGGAGGTAGGAATGGCGGGAGTCGCCGGGCTGTATGGACAAATGGGCGACTATGATCGGGCGCTAGCGTTGTGCTCTGAGATTCTGGAGAAGGAACCCGACCTTTATTCCGCGCTCTACAACTGCGGCAATATTCATTTGATGGACGGCCAGTATAAGGACGCGGAACAATTATTGTCGCGCGCGGTGCAGTTAGTCCCGGAGCAGGCGGCGCCCAGACATTTTCTGGGGCGCGCGCTCCTGCAAGACGGGCGGAATGCGGAGGCGCAACCCTATCTGTTGCAAGCCGTGGCCATGGATTCCAAGGTTTGGGACTATCACTATTGGCTGGCCAGGTCGCTTGAAGGTAGTGGGAATATGTCCGCAGCGCGAGTGGAGTACCAACGGGCTCTGCAACTGAACCAGGACAGCAAAGAAGCGAAGTTGCGGCTGGCGGCGCTGGAGGCGAAGTGAAGGACGAAATGGCAACAACTCACGCGAATTCCGGGATAGAAAGCACTCCGCCGTTGCGTGACAGCTTGAGCGTAGAAGTAAAGGTCCGCGAAGTCGACCCGAAGGCGTTCGAGGCCAGCGCAAGTGAAGTGGCGCTGGCGACGGCCGCTCAAGGATGGATGATTCATTTACTGGTGCTCGGTGCAGTGTTGGCGATCGCGACGGTTTATGTTGGCGTTCATATTGGCAAAGGTTGGGTTCCGGCCGACGACGGCATCCTGGGCCAGAGCGCGCTGCGCGTGATGCAGGGGCAGCTTCCGCATCGGGATTTTGCCGAGATCTACACGGGCGGCCTGAGCGTGATTCATGCTGTTGCATTTCGCGTTTTCGGGGTAAGCCTGATGTCGCTGCGGCTCTGTGCGTTCCTGTTTTTTCTGGCTTGGATACCCGCCGTCTACTACGTTGCGCTGCGCTTCACCAAGGCGCTACCGGCCGGGTTGATCACACTGGTCGCGGTGGCGTGGAGTTATCCAAATTATCCAGCGGCGATGCCTTCCTGGTACAACCTGTTCTTGGCCACGTTTGGAGCGGCCGCGCTGCTTCGATATGTGGAAGCGCGCCGTTTGCGGTGGTTGTTTGTGGCGGGCGTGTGCGGGGGCGTATCGATCCTGATCAAGGTCATTGGAGCGTACTATATCGCGGGCGTGCTTCTGTTCCTTGTGTTCGTTGAACAAAGCGATGTCGCGAGTGACGATCAGAGCAATCCGAAAGCACCCAAGGCTGGAGAAAACGCGATCCCGTACCGGATATTCAGCACGGGAGCGCTGCTGCTTTTTCTGGCGACGGTACTCTATGTGTTTCACGCGCGGCTCGGAAGCGGCGAGTTCTACCATTTCGTTTTGCCCGCGGTTGCGGTAGTGGGACTGATCCTCCTTGGCGAACGGGACGTGCCGCAGACGGCAAGCAGCGGGCGGTTTCGCGGCCTGATGAGGTTGGTGGTCCCGTTTAGCTGCGGAGTGCTGACTCCCGTGATTGTTTTCCTGGCGCCCTACGCGAGGTCGGGAGCGGTTGGCCAGTTCTTTTCGGGCGTGACGTCCAGCGCAATTGCGCGGTCGGTCGGGTTGGGAGTGTTGCGTCCCGTGGCGATCGAGAAGAGTGTATATGCGCTTGCGTTGGCGGGTGTGATAGCGGCGGCAATGTACCTGCGGGAACTTCAGAGCAAGGCCGTGGGCGTGGCTGTCGCGTTCGGGCTGGGGGTGATGCTCTCGAAAGCTACGACTTCAGGCGGCATTGTTTCAGGCGTGTGGTATTCGGTGGCGACGCTGACTCCGCTGGTGGCGCTCATGGGCGTGTGGGTCTTGCGGACACGACCTAAGTCGGGCGGCCTCGCCAAAATCCAGCGGCAGCGGTTGATGGTCCTGGTCTCGCTGGCGGCGATGTGTGGTCTGGTGCAGTATCCGTTCGCCGCGCCGATTTATCTTTTGTATGCCCTGCCACTGACCTTGCTGGCCGCGGTGGCGATTGTGGTGACCGCGAAGAGGCAGCCGGCGACTTACGTTCTCGCCGCCGTTGCCGGATTCTATCTTTTGTTTGGCGTGGTCATGCTGGTTCCAGACTATGTTTATGAATTGACCCATAAGGTCGGCCAGATGGAGGAACTGCATCTGCCGCGAGCCGGGGGATTGCGCATCGAGTATGCCGCAGATTTCACCGACTTAATTCACCTGTTGCAGCAGCACTCGCCCAATGGGTTGATGTATGCGGGAAACGATTGTCCCGAGCTGTATTTTCTTTCCGGCTTGAAGAACGTAACTCGCGACGATGGAGATTCAAAGCCGGAAGAACTGTTGCAAGCGCTGCAATCCAACGACCTGAAATTGGTAGTGATCAATGAATCGCCATTCTTTCCGTCTGCCAGGATGAGCCCCGCGGTGCGGGCGGCAGTCGAGCAGAGGTTTCCGGAGAGCCAGATGGCGGGCATATTCCACGTGTATTGGCGACCCTAGTAGCCGTATGGCACGCGGAAAGTCAACGAAGACAACTGCCGTGTAGAACGCCTCAGCAAAACGTTTTCGTCAGGGTCGCGCCGGGCAAGTAGCCTTCAAGACCGTGACTTCATAGAGCTGCGCCTCTTCAGTGATGCCGCGATAAACGCCGATCAAGTGAAGGTTCGCTCCGTCCCGATCGAGCTTTTTCAGCAACCAGCCTTGGGGATGGTTGTAAGCGCCCAGGGCGAGAAAGCGCGGATGCTCCCCGATAAAGGCGCAGTAAGGGGCGACCTGGCCTCGGATGGGAAAGACTCTCTTGACCCGATCGTAGTTCTCGAACACAGTATCGTGCGCGATTGCGGTCGCTGCCTGCCTGTCATTGAGAAGGTAGAGACGCGCGGTGAGTTCCGCGTCTGCTTCCTGATCGATCTCCAGAAAAGTCAAACCGGTATTTGCGACCAAAGGAAGATCCGGATCGATGGCGTCGAGATCGGACACCACGGGAGCGGCCGCGAGAGCTGCTTGCAGGCGCTCAGGGACCATCGGAACCACGGGTTCAGTGACGATCGGAGGCGCGGCGAACGCATTCAGCGCGAATGCGGCGACTCTGGGCGGGGCAAGATTGGCGAGTTGTTCAATGAGCCAGGGTTTTCCGGTGGTGTTCAGAACGAGTACGGCGCCGAGGACGAGCGCGACTGCCAATGCTGCCATTTGGTTCCGCTGGGTGCGAAGGCCGAGGACGAGCGCCGGGGTGAGAGAGATGGGAATGATGGCCACAAAGGCGTAGCGATCGAAAAACGCGGTTCCCGTATGAGCGAAAATAATGGCGACGGCGACTGGAACGAGATACAAGCTGCCCAGGAGAAATGTCAGCGG
>Ga0224552_1000183_pt1 | contig 15530 bp, 10 predicted proteins | sample 714S215metaG_FD_179907 | JGI IMG/M metagenome (GOLD analysis project Ga0224552, IMG submission 179907) | Peat soil microbial communities from Stordalen Mire, Sweden - 717 S2 1-5 | ecosystem: Environmental > Terrestrial > Soil > Wetlands > Peat | place: Sweden: Norrbotten County, Stordalen Mire... | reverse complement strand
TACCGGCGGCAACCTCGCGGCGCTCACGCAGACGAACACCAAGCGTCTGCTCGCCTACTCCTCGATTGCGCACGTTGGTTATATGCTGCTGGCGTTTGTGGCCATGGGAACCTCGCCGATTGGTAGCGCAGCCTTTTACGACGGCTTCAAGGGAATCCTGATCTACCTGTTGGTGTATACGTTCATGAATCTAGGCGCATTTGCGGTGATTGCGTCCCTGCGGCAGCGCAATGTGATTGGCGACGAGATCGACGACATGGCCGGGCTCTACCAGCGGGCTCCGGTGGAAGCTGTGCTCATGCTGCTGTTCCTGCTGTCGTTGGCCGGGATACCGCCCGCGGCCGGGTTCCTGGGCAAGTACTACATCTTTCTCAGCCTGATCGAAAGCCAGCATTACTGGCTGGCCTCGCTCGGCGTGCTCTATTCGCTCTTTGGACTGTATTACTACCTGAAGATCGCGAATTCGATGCTGGTGCGTGCTCCGGTGGAAACGGGGAAGCTCCCGATCAGCGTGGGGATGCGCTTTGCAGTGGGCATCGCGGCGCTGGCCACGATTGTCATCGGCGTGTTTCCCGAGCCCTTTATTCACGGCGTGAACTGGTCGCTGAATATTGCGCAGAATCCTCACGTGGCGGCGTTGGTGAAGTAGCTGCGAACCCGCAATTAAGAGTTCTTCCTTGGAATTGCGAGAGTAAGCGGTGGGCCTTTTTGCATACTCGAGGGGTCTATGAGGATAGTCGCTTGGTTACAGCTAGTTACGACCAGTTTACCCCTGACTCTGGCACAATCGGGCCAAGTCCGCTAGTAGATCAAGCAAGGCGTTATCCGTAAAGCTGGCGGAGCACAAACCCAAGGGTTCGGCGATTGGCCTTTCGTGAAAAACAAGAGATCCTGGAAATGCTACGATCACGCCAGCGTAACTCAGTGGGCCGAATGAGGGGATCGAATGGTCGCAGATCATCGCCCGATCGTCCTGTTAACAGGAGCGTCAGGCTACATCGGGGGGCGCCTGCTAAAAGAGTTGGAGAAAGCGGGCTGGCCAGTTCGCTGTCTGGCTCGACGACCGGATTTTCTCAGAGCGAAAGTTGCCGCTTCCACGGAAATTGTTAAAGCAGATTGCCTGGATCGTAGTTCACTGGCGCCGGCGCTGGCAGGAGTACACACGGCGTATTACCTGGTCCACTCCATGGGATCTCCGGGTAAGTTCGAACAAGAAGACCGCCAAGCCGCCCAAAATTTCGCCGACGTGGCGCGCGATTCTGGAGTGCGACGCATTGTCTTTCTCGGCGGATTGGGAGAGCAGGACCAAGCGCTCTCCGCTCATCTGCGCAGTCGTCACGAGGTTGCCGACATCTTACGAAGTTCCGGGATTCCTACCGTCGAATTTCGCGCATCGATCGTGATCGGTTCCGGTAGTCTTTCATTTGAAATGATTCGCGCGCTGGTACAGCGGTTGCCGGTGATGATCTGCCCGCGCTGGGTTGCCGTCAAGGCCCAACCGATTGCGGTCGAAGATGTGGTGGCGTACCTGATGGCTGCTCTGATGTTGCCGGAGGAACAGTGCAGAGTTTTCGAAATCGGGGGCACCGACCAAGTCAGCTACGGCCAAATCATGCAGGAATATGCCCGGCAATGCGGCCTGCGCAGGTGGATGATCCCGGTTCCAATTTTGACACCTCGCCTTTCAAGTTTGTGGTTGGGTTTAATCACGCCCGTTTATGCCCGCATTGGCCGAAAACTCGTCGACAGTATGCGCAACCCAACTCTGGTGCACGACACCTCCGCATTAGCCGCCTTCGATATCAAGCCGAAAAGTTTGCGAGAAGCGATGGAGAGAGCTCTTCACCATGAGGACCAGGAGTTTGCCCAGACCAGTTGGTGCGACGCTCTCTCCTCGGCGGGCAAGCCGCAGTCGTGGGGTGGAATGGAGTTTGGCACCAGGCTCGTCGATTCCCGAACGGTGCGAGTATCGGTTCCCCCCGCGGCAGCTTTTGCTCCGATCCAGCGCATCGGAGGTTTGAATGGCTGGTACTTTGCCAATGTTCTTTGGTGGTTACGAGGCGCAGTGGATCTCATGGTTGGCGGCGTAGGACTGCGCCGCGGCCGTCGCGATCCCCAAAAACTTTCCGTGGGCGATGCTCTGGATTTCTGGCGAGTAGAAGCCTTTGTGCCGGGTTGCGAACTCGGTCTGGTCGCTGAAATGAAAGTACCGGGCCGCGCGTGGTTGCAGTTTGAGGTGGAACCAAATAGCACAGGCTCCGTCATTCGGCAGACCGCTATTTTTGACCCTGCTGGATTGGCGGGCCTTCTCTATTGGTACATGCTTTACCCTGTGCATCGCTGGATTTTCAGCGGCATGCTCAATGAGATTGCCGCTGCCGCAGGACGGAAGACAAGTATTTCCTCGCTCGGGGCATGACAGTCAGTTTCCACAGAGTCACCTCATAGAATTAACACCCGTGCCGCAGCAGGTCTAACCCCCTCTCCTAATACTTCAGAGTCTCTTGCGTCGGCGCGACTGTCAGTCCGTAGCCGCATTTGGGCTTTGTGTTTGTACCGGCCGGAGCCGCCGTCCAGCTTGGACTTGAAATCACGTTTAGGTTCTGGTCGTACACCTGCGTCGTAAAGACAGTGCTCTTATTGCCTTTTGGAAAATCCGAGCATTCTGTAACGCCATAGATCTCCATCACCGCGCCGAAGGCCCAATTCCATATCTGCCCATCGCTCGGAGTCTTGCTCAACGTCGTTTTCTTCCCCGTCGTCTGATCTTTACTTACTATGTTCCACTTGGCGCAGTAAGTGGTTCCCGCCTTGCAAGAGGAGCTGATCGTTCCGAGAATTGTATCTCCCGGGTTGACAGGCACCGGCGTACTCTCCACCGTGATGCCCTTGAGGCAGCAGTTCCAACTGGCCACGGCCCACGGTCCGGGCGCATACCACTGCAGCACGGGCTGCAGAATGCTTTGCACGGCGTCGATGTCCTCCAGTCCGTTGAAGAGAAATAGCGTCTCGCCGTTATTGATCGACGGCTGCGGCGGCACTGGCCAGGTCGAACTGACTTTGCCATACGAGGTGCTCGTATCGACCCAGATGCTCTCAAGCCAGCCGTTCACTGTGGGCACTTCTCGATCGTTTACCTTCAAGAAGCCCTCCGTCACAAGGGCTCCGCTGGGCGAGTAACGTGGATACCCGCAGGCCGGAGCGTTCGCATCGGCCGTTCCATCCGCATGTTCGATGCGCCCATCGGCCAAGAGCGTCTCTCCCTCTACCGCGCGCAGGACGCACGAGGGATGGAAATAACCGAACGGCGTGATCACATAGCCCTCCGGCACTTGCGGAGGACGATTCGGCCCCGCCACAGCCAAGCCATCCGCCAAACGAGGAGCGGTCGCTTGCGCACTGAGCGATCCCGCGCATACAAGAAGGGCCGCCAGAACAACAAAACCAATCCAATAGGAGCTGCTGGGCAGCCGAAAATCATGCGTCACGTGAACCCTCCTGAATTGTGCTTAAGTCAATAAGTCAAGTTGAGGCTGGACGAACAAGAGAGACAATCACCCCTCTTGGGTAACAAGTATGACTCAACCTGGACCGCGCTCGTTGAGCGCATCAGACGGCTGCCATTGTCCCCCACGATGTCTGTTCGCGTCAATGTCATTCATGTTATTGATTTATAAATACTTTACTCGTAAGTCCTTATTTATCAAAGACCTGGCGGTAGAGGAGCGCCAAGTCTTTGATTCCAAAAGACCGAGATCAAGGGGGTCTCAAGGTCTCCAACCGCAGCTTCTCCAAACTCGCATTCGCAACTGGATTACAATTTCCGCATGCAGAAGCCTCCCGGTAGAGATAAAGACCGTCTCCTCGCCTTTGCCCGCTATTCGGAGATCGGCTTTATTATTCCTGTATCCGTCCTGCTCGGCTTGTTTCTGGGCAAGTTGGCCGATTACTGGCTGCATACGAAGTGGCTCTACTTAGTCGGCCTACTGTTTGGCGCGGTAGTTGGATTTTGGCAGGTGATCCGCATGGCTTTGGGCGCATTTAACAACAACGAAGATGAATGACGCTGAGCATCTCGACGGAGCCGCGGAAAGCCTGCCGCCCGATCCTTCCGGCGGAATCTCATCCGGCGAAGCGTCGCTTGGCGAAGCGACACTTATCGAACGCATCATTCCCCGCATGCTGCGCAATATTCTGGTGGTCAGCGTTCTGCTGCTCGGACCGATGTTCTGGTATGACCGCTGGGCGGGAGCGATTGGGTTTGCCTTTGGGGCGGCCGTTTCCTACGTGAATTTCCGCTCGCTGACGCGAGGAGTGGAAAGTCTGGCCGATCGCATCGTCAACCGGAACAGCCGCGAAAAGGGCGGTCGGATCCTGCTGCGTTTTATGGTGCGATACGGGTTGGTGGCAGCGGTTGCCTATGCTATATTCAAAGGTTCTTCCCTGGCGTTTCGCGGTTTTCTGTGGGGCTTGTGCGTGCCGGCGGCGGCCCTGATGGTGGAGGCGGTATGGGAGGGGTATACAGCGTTCCGGCGGGTGTCGTAAGGTGCGGGCTGTAAAGAAACAGCAGGTCCTTCGCTTCGCTCAGGATGACAAATTCTAAGTAGTACTGAAGTCTGAAAAATTGAAGTCCTAAAAATGGAACAACTGATTTTTACCGCATTTCTAAATCGTCTCTTCGGCCCGGCCGTGCTGGCGTTGCTGCAGGCGCTGCACATTCATCCCAAGCATCCGGCGACTCCCATCTCGAACAGCTTTGCCATGGAACTTCTGGTGGTGGCGCTGCTTACGATATTTTTTATTGCTGTCCGCGTGCGGCTTTCGGTGGAGCGTCCGGGCGGGTTGCAGCATGCGATGGAAGGGATCCACGGCTTTGTCACTGATCTTGCCGGCGACACCATCTCAAATCACTCGGAGAAGTACGTTCCCTATCTGACGGCGCTGGCGATGTTCATTCTGAGCTGCAATCTGATTGGGCTGGTGCCGGGACTAGAATCGCCCACGGCGGTCCCGATTGTGCCGCTCGGCTGCGCGCTGTTTACGTGGTTCTACTATCACTACCACGGTGTGCGCGAGAACGGGCCGGTTGGTTACCTGGCGCATTTCATAGGGCCGCAGGATAAAGACATTCCGATTGTGCTGCGGATTATTCTGCCCATTCTGATGTTACCGATAGAAGTTTTCAGCCACCTTGCGCGCGTGATGTCGCTGACCGTCCGTCTGTTTGCCAACATGTTTGCCGGCGAAATGGTCACGCTGGTGTTCTTCTCGCTCATCCCGCTGGGAATCCCGCTGGTGTTCGAAGGGTTGCATATCGGTGTGTCGGTCATTCAGACGTATATTTTTGTGCTGCTGGCGGCGGCGTATCTGGGCGAGGCTACATCGCACGCACATTAAAGAAGGGCTCAGGGCTCAGGTGTCAGGTCTCAGGAAAATCAACGGCAAATTCCGCTGAGGATTTTCCTGAGACCTGACACCTGGTGCCTGACACCTGTTGTTTGACACCTGCTGTTCAGCGTGAGGGCGTCGGCTCTGAGAGCGCGGCGTCAACCACCTCCTGGCGGCAATTTATAAGGAGAAACAACAATGCGGAAATTCGGAATGTTGATGTTGGTATTGCTGATGGCGTCGGTGATGGCGGTGCCGGCGTTTGCGCAGGGTAACGGAAGCGCAGCTTCCACAACCAATTGGGTGGCGTTGACGGCTGGATTCGCGATCGCGCTGGCGGCGGGACTGGCAGCCCAGGGCCAAGGCAAAGTGGCGGCGGCGGCGTGCGAAGCGCTGGGACGCAATCCGGCAGCACGGGCAGGCATTCAGTTGGCGATGCTGCTGGGGTTGGCTTTTATCGAATCGCTGGTATTGTTCACGTTCGTGATGATCTTCCTGAAAGTACAGTGATGGAATAAGTATCCTGTGTCACGAATGTAGGGTTGTGAAAAGCCCCTGCCTGGCGCAGGGGCTTCTTATTGGATCTGCTTTTCCTGAGAGCTGAGACCTGACGCTAGCTCTTGCGTTCGCCGTCCCAGTTGGGGCCGCTGTTGTCGGGGATCTTCTGCAGGGCCTCGACCAGCACGCGGCGCAGGCGGTAGCGGCTGTCTAGGTCCATGCCGACGAACTCGAAGCCGATTTCATTGACGCGGGCGCGGCGAAGAAGAACTTCGCCTTTGATCTTCTTCACTCCCAACGAGATTTCGACGTGGGCTTCGGAGCCGACGCGCAGATTGTCATTGCGCGTGCCCATGCCGCCGCCGAGACTCATTTCCCGCATGACGATGTTCGATTTGCCCCAGGAACTCGACAGCACGGCCGAGAGCGGATGCTGCAAGACGATGCGTTCGTAGCGGCGCTGGCGGACCCAGGGACATCCGGGGCCGGAATCGAGCGGAGCGATGGCTAGTTCCGCGGCTTCGAGGCCGCTTTCGGCCAGAGCTTGCGTGCCGTAACGGGGATCGATTTTGGAGAGCGACTGAATGGCGGCAATCCGCAATTCGCGATGCTGGCTGTAGCCGAACATTTTCTTGGTTTCGGCGATGGTGCGCAGGACGGAGATGGCTTCGGTGTCCCGCAAACGGCCGAGGGACTCGATGGCCTTCAGTTGCACAAACGGAGGACGATTGCGAGCTTCGCCCGCGGTGGCGAGGGCGATCAGGCTGGAACCGGCGTTGCCATCCTGGCTCATGCCGATCTCGTCGATGGCTTCGGGCAGGATGTGGGCGTCGAGCAGTTCGAGCAGTTCAACCAGGGTGCGTCCGCGGTCGGGGGCTGCGCCATAGGCGATCTGACGGACGATGACGTCCTGATAGAAACGGTTGAAGTCGCCTATGCGCGCGGGCAAAGACTCCAGCAGCAAGTTCACGGCAAGACGGCTCAACAGGCCGACGGTAGAAGCCGCCTGGCGGGGTTGTCCGGTGTCCAGGATGTAGCGCAGATCGTCGATGGCGGGTTGTCCGAGTTCGCCGACGAGATCGACAATGCGATCGCATTCTACGCGCCGCCGGGCGCGGAAAAAACGGTCGGCGAGGTGCTCGACAGAGTTTTTGGGCAACTGCTGCAGCACGTTGATTAAATCGTCGGGCGCCTGGTCGGACTGGATGGCTTCCTCGATCATCTCGGGCAGGCGATTTTCGATGCCGACACGGGAGCGGAGATCCTGTACGATGCCGGGCCGTTCGTGGGCGATTTTTTCCAGCGAGAGGCAGAGCTCGACGACCGCCTTGTATTTTTTGCGGGAGCAGGCTTCCTGCCCGAAGCGGGCAAAGGCGGCATTCAGGAGGCTCTGAATTTCGTTATCGGTTTCCATCGCCAGTTTTTCGGCGATCAGAGCGAGGGTGTCGGGCATCACGTCACCCGGCGCAACCGCGTAGAGGTCGGCGAGTTGACCCAGGCCAATGGCGGTCTTGCGGCGGGGTTCGGCATCTTCGGCGGCGAGGCCGCTGCTGTAGTTGGTAAGAATCTTGGCGGCGATCTCATTGTCGTCGCGGTCAAACAGCAATTCGACGAACTGGCGAATGTTGCGGGGCGGCACGCAGGTGGCTTCGCTGGAGAGCAGAACGCTTTTCTTGCCGGCCTCGGGAATCTCAGCCCAGAACATGCGGTCGAGAATGTCGGCGTGCGACTCCATGAGGATGCCGTGCTTCGACATCTTGTCTTCCTGGACGCGCAAGATCTGACGGAGCGTATCCATCTGCCGGCTCATGTGCTCCATCATCTCGTGGACGGCATTGACCTTGACATCGCCGCGTTGATAACGGTCGAGGGCAAACTTGATCGCCATGCTCTCGGCGGCCTTCATCAAGAGCGGAGTGTCGTTGCCGTCGGCGGTCTTGTTCTCGGAAGCTTGCGCGGCCAGACTTTCGAGCAACTGGGCGAGATTGACTTTGGCGCCTTCGGGCGCCTTGCCGAGCTCGACCTTCAGATTGTCCTGGGAGGAATTGGGATCTTGCATCGCCTGGCCAAAATGGGTGAGCAGGCGAATAGTTTGGATTACTTCCTCTTCCTGCAAGGGCACAACGCCACCCGTCCACTGCCCGCCGGTTTGCAGCCCGCCAGTCACGCCGGCGGGAATGGGAATGCTGGGGACGCTGCCGAGGGGCGCGCCGCCGCCGGGACCCGCGGAATTGCCATTGCTCGCGCCCTGCGCGGCGGCGATTAACTGCAGAAGTTTTTGAGGATCGTTGAGCCACTCCTTGAATTCCGGACCGAGAGCTTGAGCGGCGATCTGGGCCGCCAGCGGAATCTCCCCGGTGGTGGGGTCGGCGGCGACGAACTTGACTTCGTTGATGCGGATGGAGGAATCCTTGTTATCGCCGAGGGTCTCCTTGATTTGCTTGGCGAAGTCCTGGGCTTTAGAGCCACCCATGGAAAAGGCGCGGACGAGACGGGTAAAGTCCTCAAGCGTGACTTTGCGGGAAAACATGATGCTGGAGAGCCCGGCGGCATTCAGCAACTGCGCGAAGCTTCGCTCCGCCTGTCCGGTTTCGAGCGGAATGCCATCGAGAAGAAGCTTGTTGTCGGAGACGCCGAGCAGAAAGCCCGTGTCATTGCTTTTGGGCAGCGCCTCTTGCAGTTCTTTCCACGTCGTCTCGAACTGGCCTTCCGTGCGCTTGTGGGTCACACCATAGAGCCGGGTGTACTTGACCAAAATGTTGAGGCTGTGCAGGAAAGACCGAGCGGACGCGCTGCGGCTGGCATCGGTTTGGACCGCGTTAGCGATAACCGCCTCCTCAATAGCAGAGTGTTGCTAACAAGAGTAAGCGGGAACGATATCGAATGCACCATTACGGAGGTAATTGGGCGAATGGGAGGGCTGGCACGGACTCCCACACGGAGGGACAGGTCCTTTGGGATGTTGGCGCGCTACACTGGAGCCAGGAACCAGTGTCCAGATGAAGATTGGCGTGCTGTTCTTTGGCCTATTGAAAGACGTGGTCGGACGGTCCAGCGAGACCGTCGAACTGCCGGAGGGCGCTCGGGTGCGCGATGTGCTCCGGCACTGTGTACGGGTGGCGCCGCGGCTGGAACCGATGATGCCGTCACTGGCGATTTCGGTGAATCGCGAATATGCCGAGGTGGACCGCGTGCTGCGCGAAGGCGATGAGGTCGCGTTGTTGCCGCCGGTCAGCGGCGGCTCGGGCGAAACGGGCGAGGTTGGGATGGTCCGCAGACCGATTGACCGGGACGCTGTCGTGGGGCGGTTGCAACGGCCGCCTGACGGCGCCGTGGTGATTTTCGATGGCGTGGTGCGGGACAATACGCGGGGGCGCCGCACCCTCTATCTGGATTACGAAGCGTATGAAGCGATGGCGCTCGCGCAGATGGAAGCTCTAGCGGCAGAGACGAGGGCGCGTTTTGTCGTGCGGGCCGTGTCGATCATCCACCGGCTCGGCCGGCTGGAAATTGGGGAGACGAGCGTGCTGGTCGTGGTGGCGGCGGCGCACCGGGGCGCGGCGTTTGACGCCTGCCGTTGGGTTATCGACATGCTCAAGAAAACGGTGCCGATCTGGAAGAAAGAATACTTTGAAGATGGCGCGGTCTGGGCCGACGGAGAGGCATTTCCCGAAGAAATCCGGCGGCCGGGAGGCACGGCGGGGCAGTCGGGCGCATCTTAAATTGTTGTTGAAGCATTTCAGCCATTAAGTTATTAGAAATTCCTGGAATCATTGATGAGCCTTTTCCGACAGCTATTGTCAACCTCACTGCTGATTGCGTTTGCCGGTTCCTGGTTGTTGGCCGAGGAACCGGAAACCACTTTCAAGATCGACGTGAAGCTGGTGAACGTATTCGTGACGGTGACGGATGGGCGCGGGGCTCCGGTGGCGAATCTGCAAAAAGAGAACTTTGTGCTGCAGGAAGACGGCAAAGAGCAGAAGATCGCGATCTTTGACAAGGAGTCGGCGCTGCCTCTGTCGATTGCGCTGGCCGTGGATACGAGCTTGAGTACCAGAAAAGATCTGCCGCTGGAGCTTGCTTCGGCGCGCAAGTTTGCACACACAATTGTGCGGCCGCAGGACGGGCTGGCCGTCTACAAGTTCAGCGAAGAAGTGAGCCTGATGGTGCCGTTCACCTCGGATCTGAAGAAGATCGACGCCGCCATCGACAAAATGCACAATGGCGCGGCGACGGCGCTCTACGACGCGATTTATCTGGGCTCGCATGCGCTGGGCCGCCGGCAGGGAAGAAAAGTGATGGTCGTGATCACCGACGGCGGAGACACGATGAGCCAGGTGAACTACAAAGAAGCGCTGCGCGCGGCCCAGGAGGCGGAAGCGATTATTTATAGCATCATCATTGTACCGATCGAAGCCGACGCGGGACGCGACACGGGCGGCGAACATGCGCTGATTCAGATTTCCTCGGATACGGGCGGCAAATATTACTACGCCAAGTCGCTGGCGCAACTGGACGAAGCCTTTCAGAAAATCAGCGACGAGCTGCGGACGCAGTATCTGCTGGCCTACTATCCGACGCCGCACTCTGCGGATTCGAGTTCGGAGTTCCGCCAACTGCACGTCAACCTGACGAACGCGCCAGCGGGAGGTCCTTATCAGTCGCATTATCGCGCGGGGTACTACACGCGGAAGGGGTCGTTCTAGGGAGCAGGCTGGATCATCTCCAATATAGTTCGAGGCACCACTGGTGTGGCGCCTCGAAGGTTGAGTAAGAAGCAATTGCGGGTTAGAAGCGCAAAACCACTCAACTAAAAGTTGATCCGGATTCCCATCTCCATCGCTCGAGGTGTAGTTCCCTCGATCGAGGCCTGCCCAAACGTCGGTCCAGCGTTTGCGACGGCGAGGACAGGATCGAGCATTTGGTTGTGATTCAGTACGTTGTTGACGTTGAGTGAGGCCTCCAAGTTGAAACGCTCCGTGAATCGGACATTCTTCTTTATCCCGAAGTTCAGGTTCCAATACGAAAGCCCGCGGAACGTTCCGTACCCACCGCTGTTCGTGTCATACCCCAAGACCAAAGGCCGAAGCTGGTTGGACACCGCTTGTGGATTGGCAAAGGCGGTAAATACTCCATTGACATTGTGGTACTGCGCCTTGGGCACCGTTCCCATCAGAACGCAGTTTGCATCCGTGGCGCTGCCGGCGCCAGTGGCTCCGCCAAATTCCTGTCCGCCGCTGTAACCGTTGAACCCCCCGAAACCGGTATTGGTGGCGCAGAACAGTGGCGCTCCGCTTCCGGCTGCAAAAACGAAAGACGGGGTCCAGCCGCCTAAGACATGCCCCAAGAGGCCTTGCTGTCCGCGATAGAATGGCTCCTGGTAAACCAGGAGCATCGTTTCCACGATTTTGCGGTCCGATGGTTGTACGCCATACTGTGTATTAAGGTTGAACGGGTCTACGACACCTTGCTCGCTGGTGGCCTGAATGACGTCTCCCGTCCCAAGAGCCCGGCTCCAGGTGAGGTTGTTCTGCATGGTAACGCCGTTCCAGTCGTTGACTTTCAGGCTGACAAAAAGCGCATTGTAGTTACCATGCCCCAGACTAGTATTCGCGAGGACGTTGTCCGTGATTTGCCCTGAACCAGCCAGAGTGCTGGCGGGAAAGCTAAATCCCGGCGCCGCTCCTCCGGTGTCCAGGGCAGTCCAGAGCGAGTAGACAGCCTGATGTTGCAGATCGCCGAACAAAGCGGAGTTATTGACTAACCCCTGCGTGCAGCTGGGCGTGCAGTTGAACCCGGTTCCCGCGAGCGCTGCTTCGAAGAAGGGCTGCGGGGCAACAGCCATCCCTACAGTCGCCGCATTGCAGGCGGTGAGTGAGGTCGTACAACCCATTGCCTTCTCGATATTGGCATAGGCGGTCTTGAATTGCTGCCCACCCAGGGTCATCATGTAAGGCACGGAGTTCAAATTGACCGAGAGAAGTGTGTTGTGAATCCAACGGCTGATGCCACCCACTTCCAGCGAAATTTTATTTGTAAGCTGATGCTGAACGGTGAGATCGAACGAGTCAACGGAATTCGGCCGGGTATTCGGGTCCAGGGGTGCAGCCGAGGAGGCGGCTACGGCCCCGCTGATACCCGGGAACTGTGGTTGCGCCAATGTCGCTGCTGGGACGGGAATTACAGGGCTCGTGCCATCAGTTCCGATGCGGAAAGCGGTAGTCGCGGTGGCCCCAGGCCCACACGACCCGTTTGGTCCGCCTGCAAGAACAGACGGGCAACTTACGGCATCGATCAAGCCGGGGCTGAGTAGCGGCGTTAGCACCAGGCCCACGCCATTCAAGCGGCCATAGATTCGCCCATAGCCACCACGGATGACGGTGTCTTTAGCGAAATCCGGGTTCCAGGCTACGGCAACTCGCGGGCTGAACGCGTGATAGAACGGGTTGTATAGGTAACTCGGGTGTCCGGTAACGCTGCTGAGCACTCCGAAACCGATTTCCGGGTTGTAAACCTGCCCATCGAGCGCCGCTGCCTTGCGTTGTGCCAGGTACGACTTCGTGTCGATCTGTCGACCGCTTGAATCGACCAACAGGATCTGCTTACCATTCTGCTCCGTGGGCGGCATTTCCAAGGCCCAACCGAGACCGCCCGTGACAGTAAGAGAAGGTTTCAGCTTCCACGTGTCATTCAGGTAGATGTTGTAGTAGGGAATGGTGACTCTATCGTATGCCGGTGTCAGCGGCGGATTCAGAGTTAGATTCGAACCGGAGACGCCGTAGGTATATACCTGCTGCGTGTCTGTCACAATCCCGAGGACTGCGGCCGCCTCGCGGGCAAGGGTTGGGCTGCTGCTGATGGCGGTACCTAGCGCCGACATATCCACGGTTCCAGCGCCAGCAGAATCGCCGATCTGATACACGGGGTAGTAATTGATGGTCCCGCCGTTGTCGGTGCGCTGGTGGTAGTTCCAGTTATGCTGGTACTGTCCACCAAACTGCGCCAAGTGGTTTCCTTTCAGCCAGGAAACATCGTCACGGAAGAAATGGTCCTTTCCATCCCAGAACCGCGTGCGTGTCGACTGGTTGTTTACGTTGTAGGGAGCAGCTACGTCGTTATTACTTGCCTCGCCAAATGGCTCGAGGGCGGCGCCCAAGTTAGAAAACTGCGCCGGGTCGCCGTGCGATCCCCATTGCCACCAATTGCGGAGGAAACTGTAGCGGAAATCATTGGTTATGCTCGAATTGACGTTCGTGGTCACTCCAATAACGAGATACCAAGGTACCTGCGGGCGGTTGGTGAGGGATGCTGGTGTCCCCAGCGTATCGCCGGGGAAGAATCCTCCAATATCAACCTGATCGTCGGTGGCGCGCAATAGGTGGTAATAGCGGAAGCTCGACATCAAGTGCCACTTCTGGCCAAAGTCATGGTCGAGGCGCGTCACTGCGAAGTCGTCCTTCAGCGGAAGGGTTAGGTTTGCCCTGAAGGCGACGGTGTTGACGCCGTCGCAGAAACCATCGCCGGCGAGCGAACCGCAGGTGGCTCCCGGCGCGGGGACGGGCATGTATTTGTTCCACAAGGTCTGCAGGTAGGAATTAATCCCGATGCCGCGCGGATCAAGGGTGTTCAGGTTGCAGGTGCCCCCGGGGCAGTTGGGATCAGTCGTCCCCGTCGGTAACTGCAGGATCCCGAGGCGCATGTTAGCACTGGGGATAATCTTGCTTATTGTCTCCGAGTTTCCCGGCCAGCGCGTGCCCTGGTAATTAAAGAAGAAGTAGGTCTTGCCGCCAAGAATCTCCTTGGGAATGATAGGACCACCAAACGACCCTCCGAACCAACTTCGATGCCAGTCCGGTCTCGGCGTTCCTGATAGATTGTTGTCCCAAGTGTTGCCGGAAAAGTTGTTGTCCAGGTAATACTCGTAAGCTGTGCCATGCCATGAGTTGGAGCCGCGCTTGGTGACGATGGCAACTTGCAAGCCGGAGGAATTGTTGACGTCGGCGGTCTGGTTCGTGGTCGAGACTTTGAACTCTTCAACGCTGTCGATTGGGGTTGGCATCACGCCTGAGGGCTGGCCGCCGTTGATCCCGTTGATGGCTCCGCTGATTTGATTAAATTTGTTGGAGAACAACCCCCCAGCCGGATCGTCGCCAAAATTCGGGTTGTAAACGCCCGAACTGCCATCCATGTCGTTGCTGTTGTTGCCACCATCGAGCATGAAAACGGCCTGGTCGACCACCGTGCCGGCAGCGCTGCCGTCAGGGCTGACGCCAGCCTGCATTGTGACGAACGAGCTGGTATCACGGCCAAGGGTCGGCAAGTTCGCCAAAGCGTCGCCCGTGACAGTATTGCCGATCGTGGAATTCAGCGTCTGCAGTTCGTTACCAACAGACGTCACTTCCACGACCGTGGTGCTGCCTCCGACTTTCAGGGACATATTGATGGTGTTAGCTTGTCCGACCTGGACCGTGATCTTCGTCTTGGTAGGGTTAAAGCCCTGCTTGCTGAAAGCGATCTCATAGTTGCCGGGGTTAACGTCGACGAAAGTGTATCTTCCGGCGTTGTTGGTGGTCACGCTCCGCAAACTCTTGGTGGAAAGATCGGTGAGGGTGACAGCGGCATTGGAAACAACCGCGCCCGAGGCGTCGCTAACCGTCCCAAGCACGGTGCCAGCGTTGGTGGCCTGAGCGCACAGGTAGGGCGCTGTGCCGGAACAGAGAACCAACATCAGCAGTGCTATCGCGAGGTGAGCGTGTTGATAGAGTGCCTTTGGGGTCTTAAAGTTGGATACCGCAGCCAAGAACCTGGACAATCTTTCAGTAGCGGACATGCACCCTCCTGCAAACAAGGTCGGTACTAGAGTTTACTTGTCTTGCTCGTCTGAATTGCGGTAAAGACATTTGTAAGCACGCGACATGCCGTTCGAAGTGCATGAAAATAAAGATGAACCTATGAGCCTGAGGCAGCGATGTACGCTTTTCAGAATTGTCTATTGAGCGATAATATGGTTTTTTATATGGCGGTAACAAGCCAGATGCTCCTAAAGTTATGCTCTTAGGTCCCCCCGGATCACCCGCTAAATTGCCAAACAAAATCCCGACTTATGGCGGATACTTTGTACCGGTGACCGGCTCGCCATTCACTTAATTCATTGCACTCGTTCTTCGATCCTGGCGAGCCCTGATGATCGGCAACCTGCGTTGCCACTCACGCTCAGACGACCTCGACTCTTGAGATCGCCCCGCCCGCCTCACGAAAAACACGTACAGCGCCCCGGGGAAGCGCGCGCATCTAGTAGACTGTCTATTCGATTTCAGTACAAGACTCTAAGACCCTTCGACGTGGAATCGTTCTCCGGTTCCCGCTTGAGGTTCTGCTCCCAGGAGAGTGGCATTTTGTTCGATTGCGCTGGCTTGCTGGTTGTTCGTTCTCTGGTTCATAGTTCCCGGCCGATGGCGCGCGTGATCTTCGCTGCGGCAATGGTTTTGTTGCTCGCGGGTTCGTTGTGGGCACAGGAAGAAACTTCGGAAAATCCGAACACCGGCACCATTCAAGGCACGTTGCGGGATGAGGACGGCAAGGGCGTGGAGGGGGCGAAAGTTTTCTACACCTCGCCGGAAACCGAAACCAGAGGTATGGTGCGC
>Ga0224552_1000179_pt1 | contig 15833 bp, 15 predicted proteins | sample 714S215metaG_FD_179907 | JGI IMG/M metagenome (GOLD analysis project Ga0224552, IMG submission 179907) | Peat soil microbial communities from Stordalen Mire, Sweden - 717 S2 1-5 | ecosystem: Environmental > Terrestrial > Soil > Wetlands > Peat | place: Sweden: Norrbotten County, Stordalen Mire... | reverse complement strand
CGGGAAGACCCCAAGCACCGGGAAGCGCGAATACTACGGGGGGGACGTTCCGTTTACCGGCCCGGGTCAAATCACTCTAGGAGGGGAAATTTTGGACTCCGACAAGTCCTTGACGAATGAAGGCTGCGAACAGGGTGCTATAGCCGAGCCGGGCGATATCTTGATGGTCTGTATCGGTGGCTCAATCGGCAAGAGCGCTATTGCAACTTCGAGGATCGCATTTAATCAGCAAATCAATAGCATTAGGCCGATATTGGTCAGCCCAGAGATGATCAATTATGCGATGAACACGGCACAGTTCCAGGCGGCAGTTATGGAAAAAGCGACTGGCTCGGCCACGCCGATTATCAATAGATCAAAATGGGAGGACTTGCTTGTTCCCCTTCCGCCAAAGCCTGAACAAGACCGCATCGTCATCAAAGTTGATGAACTCATGGCCCTTTGCGACACACTTCAGGCGAACATCGCAGACGCCAACGCCACGCAAGTCCAACTCGCCGATGCCATCGTCGTGCAGGCCGTAGCTTAGCTGGGACGCGTGTTGTGGACGTCAAGCCGGAAACTTGGTGCGACCGTGACGAACACCGGCTGTTCGAGTACTACGTCGATTTCAACGAATGGCTCGACAGCGAGGATGCGTCGGGCGTGCGAGAGGAATATAGGGTTGCTGGCATCTCGGTCCCAAGCAAGGCGTTTTACGCCGGCGACAGGGAGGCGTACGACCAGGCCTTTAAGGAATATCGCAAGACGCGCCGCCACGAAGTCCTCAACGAACGCTATCTCTGCGAGCAATTCGCCGACAATCACTGGTTCGAGCGCAACCTTCAACGCTTTGACCAACTTGTCGATCGGCTCGAGGCCGGTGACGTGGTCCCTTTCATTGGTGCTGGTCTGTCCAAGGCTGGCGGCTTCCCCACCTGGGAAGACCATCTGCGCAGCCAAGGCCGCACGGGTGGAATCAACGCGGCGCACATCGAGCATCTGCTCGCCCGAGGCGAATACGAATCCGTGATCGCCGAGATCGAAGCCAGCCGCGGACGCGATGTGTTTACTCAGGAAATCCGCGACGTCTTCGCCCGTACGGGCACCGTCACTGACACCACGTTGCTCGTTACTGAGCTCTTTACAGATACCGTTATTACCACCAACTACGACCGTCTCATCGAGCAGGCTTTCGACAACGGCGCAAAGAATGCCTTTCAGGTAATCAACGGCTTGCACGCACTGGCTGGTCCCGACACAGACCGCGTATCGATAATCAAGTTGCACGGCGACATCAGAGCGCCGGGTCAGTGCATCATCGGCAAGAATCAATACGATCAGGCCTACGGCGATGGCGCCATCGACTTGAGTCGGCCCATCCCCAAGCTGCTGGCGTACTACTACAAGAACAGCAGCCTACTGTTCCTCGGATGCAGCCTAAGTAATGACCGCACCGTGCAAGTCTTCCGCGCGGTCAAGCACGAGATGCAACAAGCTTACCGCGACATCGTCATCCCGCAACACTTCGCCATTGAGCAGGCCCCCGAAACTGAGCGGGCACTTATCGACCGAAACGCGTATCTCCTCAATCTCGGCATCACCGGCATCTGGTTCGAGGAGGGTCAATATGAATACGTCGACGCCATGCTCAGGCTTGCGCGCAATGAGCTGCGATACAGAGGCGTGTTTCCGGGCACGGATGGGCGGCGACGAAGCCAGCCGGCGACGAGCTCACCAACGAGTGGCGCCTAGATTTTGATAGGGTGAACTCGGAGCTGGCCGTGCGGGATTGCGTGAGAGCTTTGATGCGCGGGGGTGCAAGCGAGGTCTGCCGCGGTCATAGAGCGCCCAAGCGGCGTCGGTTGTTGGTATATCTACGATCGGATTCTTCCACGGAGTTCTTAGGGAACTCCTGGGGCAAGCGATGTATTGCTTCACCTACAAGAACCGGTCGTGCCTTCGTATGACCGGAATGGTCGAGATCCCGCTCTGTGTTTCGCCGGAGACTTGTTGGGATAATCCTCGGGGAAGCTTCTACGCCATTGCAATCAGCTACTTAGCCGCATTGCGTCACAGTCCGGTAGAAATTTGGTAGCGACGCCGGTGGTCCCGTGTACTGCCGATCCTTCTCCGGCTGATTAACGGAGCTCTCCGAAGTCGCCCCGCAATTCATCCGGCGGCCCGTCCCAGCCCTGACATTCCATTATCTCGTTAAAATTGCTTATGGCCGAAAGAATCATTAGACCATTTACCCCTTCCGTCTCGACAGGAGAACATGACGTCGATTTGACTGTCTCTGTGGAGGTAGCGTCCGCATTCCCGGGGATTGTTGGGAACGAAGAATCCATGCTGTCTGCACTTGCCGAGTTGAGCCGCGATGACGCCTTGTTCTTCTGTGCGCGCATCAACGCTATAGTCTCGGGGTTCGACGCCACGATCAGTCGCATGGATCGTCAACGCGCCGCCCTCGCCCTGTTGAATCTACCTGAGCATATCAGAACAATCGAGGCCTCCATTGCTCGCAGGGGAATAGCGAACGAGCCGGCGGTGTTCTTTCGGGGTCAGATTCTCGAACTGGCGCGCTGGATAGGGAAGCATTGTCGTGTCTATCCCGACGAACCTCACACGTTCGAACAGAAATCGATTAGATCGGCGTTCCTTCGCGCAGCATTAATTGCTAGCGAGCTCTGGAGTCGACGCATATTTGGCACACGCCTGGCCGACGACGGCGATTCCGAGCTCCAACTTCAGCGCGCGCTGGGTGCGTTCAGGAAAGGAACAGAGGAAGGAAATGAGGCACCGCACCCGGGCGTGGCTCTCGGCCGCGGTTGGATATTATTCTCTAAACACATGGGCGTTCGGCTGAAGGATTTCGAAGACCTTTTTAGAGCCAATACTGGTCTAACATTGGAGCAATACTACGCATGTGCTTTTGGGCTTATGCAGAAGACGTTTGTTTGTAATGCCAATGTTGGTATCTTCTCGACCGTCGGGTTCGGGGCCGCCACTGGCATTGGCGAGGTTTTCGATACATTCGTGAAGCTCAAAGCTCAATCACCCGAGGACCTTGTGAACGCTCTTCAGAACTCAGCGGCTGTCACGGGTTATAAGGCGCTCCGCGAGCGTCCTATTTTGAACTTCTCAGGCAATAGATCAGCGATTCTTGATCCGGTCCTTTACTTCGATACGCTCACCATCTCGCCATTATTCGCTGTCTTGAAACAGGTAGGTGAGGCGCGAATTAATGAAATCTTCAGCGCATTCGGTATGGCGTTTGAGGACTATGCGATTTCGCTTCTGGAGAACATGTACCCAAGCGGAAAGCTCGCACGGCGTTTGACACCGCGTGAGAAGGGCAAGATTGCGCAAGGAAAGGAGATAGAGGTTGACGCAATCTTGACTGACGTCAGTTCAGTGGTCGTGTTTGAGATGAAGGCCTCCTGGATCCTCGAGGAAACGATTCTCAGCGACAACCATGAAGTTTTCCTTGCGCAGCTTCGGAAGCTATACGGTATCTCCGTCGACCCGGAAGAGCGCCCGAAAGGCGTCGCACAACTTGCGAAGACTATTGGATCGATATTACACCGAGAATGGAAGAGCGACAGCGTGGACTACAATTATCTCAAGGCGATATATCCCGTTCTCCTCGTACACGATGATCGTATGGGAGTTGCCGGCATGGGTAAATTCCTGGATGACGAATTCAAACGTGCATTGATCAAGTCTGATCAGATTTATGTGCATCCCTTGATCGTTTTGACTATCACAGACCTGGAGAACCTCTCCACCTCTGTCGAAGGATTCAGCTTGAGGGAATTACTGCATGCCTATTCAGTCGAGAATCCCGAACGAATGCGTACTGTTCGAAATTTCATGGCGACCTCGCCAGAGTTTGTCGGCAAGATTCGACCGAGCAAAGAGGTTATGGAGGCAACGCTTGCGTTAGGCGAGAAAATCAAGGCGCAGCTATTCCCATCAAAGGCAAATGCGTAAGATCGGTCCAATGTGTCGGGCGAAAACGATCTTGATTGAGAGGGCGGGGTTGGCGGATGTTTTTTCATATCGATGAATCGGGGAACTCCGGGAACAATTTGTTTGACGCGAATCAGCCAGTGCTGAGTTATGGCGTGCTTTCGAGTAGGTTTGATGTGGACACACACGGCACTACCGAGCAGGCGTCGATACTGCAGAAACTCGGTGAACAGTCAATTCACGCAAATAAGCTCGGTGATGTGGGGTTAAGCAAGATTGCTCACGCTCTGGTTGATCTCCACAACAAATTCGATTTTGGCTTTGATTTCTATTTCGTTCACAAGCCGTCGTTTGCCGTGGTTACGTTCTTCAACGCGGTTTTTGATGCGGGCATCAATGATGCGATGAAGTGGGACTGGTATTGGACGCCGATCAGGTTCCCGCTTATAGCGTCACTTAGCCAGATTCTCGATGAACCGTTGCTCCAGGAGTCATGGCGCCTCTGCCTTGTTGCACAGAAAAAACTTGACAGGGAGCGAGATCGAATCGTCGATCTGCTAGCTAATGTAAAGGCGCGAGTGATGGCCGCCAAAATTGACGATCGAATGAGGGAAATTATAGGAGATGCTCTCGAATTCGGAATAAAGAACCCACTTCAGATGGATTTTGGCATCTATAGCGACACTGCATTGTCACCCAATACAATTGGTTTTCAATTTGTCCTTACGTCAATCGCATATCGACAAAAGCTTCTCAGAGAAAAAGCCTTGGGGATAACTGTGGATCGGCAGACGCAATTTAATGTAGCGCAAGTCGGCACATATGAGATGCAATCCAAAATTGCTGCTGCCTTTCGCGGCGATGGCGCCGGTCGGGACCAGTATCTCGCCCATCCGTTCCTGGAGGGTGCTCGTGATGATGCGGCGGCGCTGATAGAGCATTTCCCCGAGGAAAAAGTGACGATTGCGTCCAGCGATCGATCCTTTGGGTTGCAGCTGACAGATACGTATCTATGGCTAATTAATAGGATTATGAAGGGTCGAGATGTACCTTCTTCACTGACACCAATTGTTCAGTCGATAGTGAGAGATGGAATGATTGATGGAATATCCATCGCAGCAATGATGGGACGATGGGAGGCGTTTGAGCGTCGACTTCCGAGCGTTACCAGTCTTAGTTCTGAGCAGATGGAAGCAGCTCGCTCCTCCGTTGAAAAGCATCGAGAGAAAGTTAAAACCCTAAAATTGTAATGAATTGCTAGGGAGCGACCAAGAACCTCGCGTGCTTCACGTGCATTGTCCCTGGGTAGTGCTGTAGGGAGGGGAGAAAGGGGAGTTCAGATGCCCGAGGCAATCTAAATCGACATTCAGAAGCCGGTCGATAAACTCGAATCGTCCCGGTAGCAAACTCCCCTTACTCCCGTCTGGAGCTTACCCGGATACTTTAGCTGATATTACTCGGGATAGAAAAAAGCCAAATAGAATCAATTGTCTGAGGGCGTTCTGTAGCGTTTCGGTAGAAATCCAGTAGCACGCCTGTTGCATTCCTTTTGCCCGCCTACTGTTGCTCCTCGGGAGACATGGTGGCCAACATGGATTCTGCGAGTAGTGATGTTGTCAGGCGTGCCCTGTTTCGGAAGTTCAAGTGCAACAAAAATTGGCGTATATTCGAGTCGTAGGCTGACTGCTGGATGCTGCGCGATGAAATTGCGTTAGGATATTTTTAGCAACATAGAAAAAGGGAGCTGCAATGGCTAAGAGGAAGGCAAAAGCTGCCAATAAGAAGCAAGGGGCGAAGCGAGTTCACCTGATTGTGAGCGATTCCACTGAGCCATCCGTAAAGGTAAAGCCTGGTATGAAACTGCATGTGGTGTCAGTGAAGCTCGTCGATTCTGGTCTAAAGCAAATAAAACCGATCGCCGCAACTCTATGCGGTGGGACAAGCACCTGCGTTGCAATGTTTGAATCTTAAATTTGCATCGGGAAAGCGTCAAAAGGTGTCGCAGTTCCGACCATCGCATTTTAACTTCGTTTTTCCCGTACGCGAAGGTGAGCTGCTTTACAACACGTATTCCGGCGCCGCAATTCTACTAGCTGGCTCTGACGTTGCAGACTTGGCAGCAACCTTGGTCGATAGCCGGCAGCATGTTGATTTGGAATGCCTGCCGGAGTCCGTGTTCAGTGACTTATTGGATGGAGGATTTCTAGCGCCATTGCAGGCCGATGAAGTTAAAGGCATCCGCGATCGCTATTGGACAGCACGCCGGAAGACTCCAATGGTTCTAACCATTACGACGACCATGGATTGCAATCTGGGTTGCTATTATTGCTACGAGGAAAGGAGTACAGCGAAATTAGAGTCCGGAGATGTCCCCACGCTGGTTGAGTTCGCGAGGGCCCGGCTGAGAACCAATTCCCGCAGTCGTCTTCACGTAAGTTGGTACGGAGGAGAACCACTCCTAAATGCGACGTTCATGGAGACCGCGTCATTGGCGCTGCAGGAGATGTGCATGCGGGAAAACGTGGAATATGTGGCATCCATTATTTCAAATGGAACGCGATGGCCCGTGAATGTAGGCGAATTTGTTGCTCTACACCAGTTGAAACAGACGCAAATATCCTTTGATGGAATGCAACGCCACCACGACAAGCGCCGTCGCTATAGGTCAAAAGCGGTAGCTAAATCGGTGTCGTCATTTGAGGTAATCTGCTCCTTAGTAGATAAGCTAGTTCATCACACCAATGTGGATATAAGGTTCAATCTCGATTCCACAAACAAAGGCGATTTAATCCCATTCTTCGAATTTGCCGGCAAGCGCGGTTGGCTTTCAGCACCATTTCCGGCAACAATTCAAATTGCACGCGTTTCCGCATATACGGATCACGCTAAGTTCATTCGTAAGGTTGAAATTAGTGATCGCGAATTTGATGAATTGCGTGCCGGCGTGCGATCGCTTTTTGGCACCGTAGCGAAAGTTCAAGAATCAGAAATCCCTTCCGGTTTTCCATCCCCTAAGACATCGGTTTGTGCGGCGCTGGCATTCGATTCGGCAGTGATTGGGGCGGACAAGCAAACCTATCGCTGTGGTCTTCAAGTGTCGGAAAGGCATCGGGCAACCGGAGCGCTACAAGGTAGCAGTTTTAAGGGAATCCCGATATCGACAGGTCCGACACATTCACATCAATATCGTGATGCAGAATGGTGGGCCACCTTTGACCCGACAACCTTGCCCACATGTAAATTGTGTTCGTTTCTTCCCATTTGCTGGGCTGGTTGCCCGAAAAAATTCTTAGACGACGACCAACATGCAATTCTGGAGCAGGGGTCTTATTGGCGGAGAAATCTACCTCGCTTGGTCGCAAATGGGCTTGGATATCAACTCCGCGAAGACACGCAGGTCAGTGAGGCTCATCAATTCAGAGAGCGCCCTGGATTAAATCAGTAACCTAGCGTGCACGATGCGGATGTGAGAAGCGGTTACCCTCCTCGATCCCAAAAAACGCATATTTGTAGAAGACAATTGTTTCTACTTGGGCGTCTGTTTCAAATTCGTATGGTTCTCCATTTGGCGCGAAGAACCAGTCCCCCGGACCATATTTGCGACCTTTATAGACGATAGATCCAGAGGCAATTATTCGTAAACCGCCTCCTGGAGCCTCATCTGAGTGGGGCGGGTGCAAATGACTAGCGACTCGCGAACCTGGTGGGAAAACAGTTTGATAGATGCGCAGCGGAAACATGTCGATCGGAAGCTGCCACTTGCGAATACCGCTCGCAAAAGGAGTTTCAACAGGCAATAGATCGGGTGCCGCGTTGGCTAAGTCGTCGAAAGACGTAACGGCGTTCGGACCTATGCCACGCTGCCGGATTTCCGCACGCGTATAACCCTCTCGTACGAGACCATACCTCCGAAGCTCACCGCGTGTGTAGCGCGTCTTGACTGGATCATACGGGAGGCCCCTTTCAAGTGCAGCCCTGCGTAACGTTTCGACCTCACATTCGATCAGGTCAAAAACCTCGTCGTCGCTAAACAAAACAGGGGCGTCTTCGTTCGTTTGTTGGATGCGGAGCGCATTTGATTCGGGCATCTTGCAATACTCCTCTTGGGCTCAGGTCGCTTCTAAGGGTTACGACGAATCTGATGGGTAAGTTCGGTGGTTCCCACCTTCAGGAATCCAGTTTTGCGCGCCAAATCTAATACAGTGCTGCTCTTGAGCACTTCCGCAGATACATGCTTGCCTGCCTTGCGCGCTTCATCTGCCACAAAGTTGATTAATATGGATGCTACCCCTCGTCGTTGATATCGAGGATCCACGTAAAGATGTTGAATCTCGAATTCGGTTTCACCCTTGCGGACCGAGATCCATCCAACGGGCAGGCCGTCGTACTGAATGACGTGAGTTTCATCGGACTGCCATATCCCACGAAATCGCTCGCGCTCTTTCTCGGCATTCCAACCGCCGGCGATTAGCGCAGCCAAATGCTCCTGAACAGTTGGCGCATATAGCGACCAGCAAAACGTGAAATCCTCAGGTGTGACCGGTCGCGTTGTTAGGTCTGCCACAGCACCCGACTCCCGTTATTTGCTCTCAAACAAAACTAGCATGTCTGTTTTGACAAATCGAGAACCAATACATCCGATTCGAGGTGGGTAGGGTAATAAAGTTTCTCCAGGCGACTAATAGGTTGACTTCGACGTCTACTGAAAGTCTACCGGTCGGCGGAAAAAGGTAACGTAAGCATCGGATTCTAAAGTAATAAGAGATTTACCCGGGGCTCTTACCAGAAGTATTTGGGTAAGGACATAAACGATTCCAGCGCCGCCCGGCTGCCCGTGTCTGGTTCCCAACCGACGGATTATCGAATTCTTTCAGAGAAAGGAATCTCGCAGAATTTCAGGTATTTTCGCATCCGCTGTTGTCAATTTCACAATTTGGTTGGATGGTGGGGAGTCGAAGAACAATAACAACAACCAAAGGGGCAATTGAATATGAGTTTATTGAAACACCGGTTTCGGCTGAGAGATGGAACGGTCACAGAGTCAAAAGATTGGTACGCACGATTTACCTATAAGGGAAAAGCACACTACTTCTCGACCAGAACGCGGAATAAGACGCTTGCCGCGAAAATCGAATCGAAGAGACTGCAGGAACTGATTGAGAAATCGGAGCTGGGGATCCTGAAATCCGTAAGTATTCGGGTTGCTCTCGAAAAATACATGCAGTCCATGTTGCATTCGAAAGAGATCAAGAACATCAAGAATCGCTGTAATAAGTTTATAGGCTTCAAACAGGGTCTTCGGTCCGCGACGACCGCACGAACAGAGATCAAGGTGCACGGGCTCAATCCGGAGCGCGCATTTGATTCCATATCGATGGCCGATATCCAGCATTTGGTGATGGCTCGGCGGTCTGAAGGGTGTTCGAACACGACAATCCTTCACGAGCTTTCGACGCTCAATCAGGCAATCAAGTTGAACAAGAAGATCGGCAATCCGGTTCCAGATCTTTCCTTTCGGGATGTCAAACGGGATAACCAACTGAGACCGTCGAAGGGCCGTTTGCGGTATCTGTCTAAGGACGAGGAGATTCGATTACTAGCGACACTCGATCCGGAGAATCGCATCAGCGGTTTTGGTATGCACACGGACGAGGACATTTACATCTTCCGCCGCGATATTTACGACCTGGTCATTGTCCTTTTGGATACTGGGGCGAGATACAGCGAGGCCGCTGGACTGGCCTGGGAACATGTCGATCTGAAGGAGAAGACCATCGCCTTATACAGATCAAAGGTGAACAATGAATCGACCCTGCAGATGACGGCGCGGGTTCATAAGGTATTGACCCGTCGATTCGAAAATCGAACGGAGAACCAGAAGTACATATTTGAATCTGAGGACGGGAAAGCCCGCAAATACGCGCCGGGTGCGTTTGTGCGTGCCTGCAAGCGATGTGGAATTGAGGGTATCACCCTACATTCATTGCGACACACGTTCGCAAGCCGAGTCGTTCAGGCTGGTTTGAGCCTGGTCGAAATCCAGAACCTTCTAGGTCATGCGTCCCCGATCACATCACTGAGATATGCGCACTTGGCGCCGAACCAGGCTGCATCCAAGGCGGTGATGGTGCTGGACAAGTTCAACGCGGAGGCTCAGGTCGGCGGGTAGCACGCCCACGCAAACCGAGGTCGTGTTGTGACGGACTTGTACGACGTGATTTATCGATGGAGAAAATCGCGCCTTCGATCAATTTTGGCGTAAGTTTGGCGAAAATGGCGGCTTATACGGGGAAAATAGCTGGGCTAGATCGCGACGCCCGCGACTGAAAATCCGCGTGTCGGGGGTTCAATTCCCTCCCTGGCCACCATTTCATCATCCAACGATGTCCACAGACTTCCACCAAACGCCGAAATACCGCATTTATACCGGTGTTTTTGTGCCATCGACGTCCGATCGATGCCATTGACAGCCGGCCCTATTTGCGGGTAACTATGTGGGTAACACCACCTCCGAAAATGGAGTTACCCACACAAATGCTCACAAATGCCGTAATTTCAGGCACCAAACCGCGCGAAAAACCCTTCAAATTGCCCGACGGTGGGGGTCTCTACCTGCTGGTCACCCCGACTGGAAAGCGCTGGTGGCGCTTGCGGTTCAGGGTCCATGGCAAGGAGCGCATGCTCAGCTTGGGCGTCTTTCCCGAGGTCAAACTCGCGGAGGCGCGCGAACTGCGGGACGAGGCTCGACGAGACCTGAGAAAAGGCGTCGATCCCAGTGCGAAGCGACGGAACGAAAGGCTCGCCGGCGGCGACACATTTGAAGCCATCGCCCGGGAGTGGTTCGAGAAGTTCTCGCCCAGCTGGGCTCCCGGGTATTCGAGCAAGGTCATCCGCCGGCTCGAGATCTGCGTGTTTCCCTGGATTGGCTCTACCCCGATATCTCAGATCAAGGCCCCCGATCTTTTAGCGTGCCTGCGTCGCGTCGAGGCCCGCGGCAAGCTGGGAACCGCGCATCGGGCGCTCCAAATCTGCGGACGCGTCTTCCGGTATGCCGTGGCGACCGGCCGCGCCGAGCACGATCCGTCCGGTGACCTGCGAGGCGCGCTGCCGCCGAAACAAGAGAAGCATCACGCGTCCTTTACCGATCCGACCAGCCTCGCAGGATTGCTGCGTGCGATCGATGCCTACGATGGATCAAACGTGGTGCGTCAAGCGCTGCGTCTGGCGCCGATGGTATTTGTCCGGCCGGGCGAGCTGCGCGCCGCCGAGTGGAAGGAGTTCAACCTCGATTCCGGCGAGTGGCGCATCGGCCCCGAGCGGATGAAGATGCGTGTCCAACATATCGTGCCCTTGTCGCGCCAAGCGGTCGCGATCCTGCGCGAATTGGAACCGGTCACTGGCGCCGGCCGCTTCGTATTCCCGAGTCCTCGAACCGGCAAGCGACCGTTGTCCGACAACGGGATGCTCGCAGCGCTCCGCCGGATGGGCTTCGAGCAGGGCGTTCTCACCGTTCACGGTTTCAGGTCGACGGCATCGACGTTGCTCAACGAGCAAGGCTGGCACCCGGACGCCATCGAACGCCAACTCGCTCACTCGGAGCGTGACGGCGTCAGGGCGGCATACAACTACGCTGAGTACTTACCCGAGCGCCGGAAGATGATGCAGTTCTGGTCCGACTACTTGGATAACCTGCGGGCCGGAAAGACCGACATGCCGGTCAAGCCGAGCACATGAATTTATACGGACATTGGGCGCGCTCACGGCGAAGGTGCCGTGGAGCTACGGCTCCGCTCAATCCTTTGCACCACCCATTGCTGCACCTCCCCCTGGATCCATCCGACAGCGCGCAGGCCAATCTTAATGCGGCGCGGAAATCGCTGTTCGGCTTCCAGCTAATAGATCATCGATCGGCGCAAGCCGGTGACCTCGCATACTTGAGGAAGACGCAATACTTTGAAGTTGGCGTTAGCCACGAGAGATGAATCATTCATGGACGACCTTTTCGCAATGCGGTTCCGGTCATTCAGGGTCGAGTTGCCACGTATGGGCAATGATGCGCCGGAACTCCGCCGTATGGCGCGAGAGTTTCGCGGTATTTTCAGCGGAACTCTGACGACGCCCCTGCCAACGCGTGAGTTGGAATGAATTTAAGAGCGTAAGGAGGCGATGCTCATGTTGACACACGTGCGCGAGACGCCGATGACAGGGGATGATGTCGCCCACACCATCCTATCCATTCGATGGCTGTGGCGGGCGGCTTGTTTGCCGGCTCTCATGGTGCTCGTGATTCTGGAGCCGCTGGTCACTTTTGTGCTCGCGGCGCTCGGCTTGCTAGGACTGTTGACGACTCTATTTTTCTACCTGGTTGGGCCACCAGGATTCCCTGTGTGGACGATGCTCTCATTGTCGTTAGGTTTTGCGATCGCCTTGGTGCCTTACCATGCATTGATTCGACTGTTGTCGAACACCTGAACACCTGAACACCTGAACACCTGAACACCTGAACACCGGATATAGAAATCGACACTCGGTATGGATCCTAGCTCCCAGTAATTAATATCAATCGAGGTCGGCGAGCGCATTGACGACCGGCTCCAGTCAACCTCGGTGCGGCGTCGGCCGCGCAATTGCGATTCCATCTCGTCTCATGGCAGTGCCGGATCTCGGATCACGAGGACAATCTTGCCAGCACTACCCTGTTGCGCCAACGCGTTCGCTTTGGCCGCATCTTGGAGCGACAGGCGTTGGCTGATCGGTAGCACAAATTTACCGTCGCGAATGTCATCGGCAAACTCTCGTACTTTCGACGCATCGGGCTGCGCGAAAACACGAGTGACCTTGACGGTCGGATTCAATGTGGATACGCCATCGGGAAATACCGAGGCGTAGCCAAAACTCCCGCCACTCTTCACCTTGGCGAAGAGCTTTGCCGCCGTGAAACCGCCGACTGTATCGATGACGCCGTCCACCATCGCAAGCCTTGCGATCGCACTCTCGTCATCGATGGCGACGGTACCGGAAACCCCGAGTGCCGCCGCTTCCGACAATTGACGGGCACGGACGCCGGCGATCACGTGGACGCCGAGCTTCTTTGCGGTGTGCACGGCGGCGCGACCGACACTTCCAAGCGCTCCCGATACAATGAAGGTCTGCCCAGATTCCGCGCGAGCGGCGTGCCTTACCAGCTGGTCGCCCGTCAACGCAATGAGTGGAATCGCTGCGGCATCGACCAAGTTCACCCCCTCGGGCAAATGCGTGAGCACGGAACCTTCTACTGCAACGAGTTCCGCATAGGCCGCTTGGGTCAACGCAATCACGCGATCCCCCGGCTTGAAGGCGCGAATATTGCTGCCCACTGCCCGTACCACTCCGCTGACATCCTTGCCGAGGATCGCCGGCAGCGCCAGGGGGAAGTCCTTTTGTCTTGCGCCAGACCGAATCTTCCAATCGATGGGATTGACGCTGGTGGCAGCGGCCTCGACCAGTACAGAGTCGGCACCCAGCGTAGGTTCAGGAACATCAACCTCAAACTTGAGGTTTTCAGGCCCACCGTACTCGTATAAGCGAACAGCTTTCATGATGTCTCCATTGACTTGCGCTTGCGGCGGCTCTGCAGTGGCCACATTGGTCCGTCTATCGCTAAGTGTGGCAGTATCGACGAGCCGATGGCTAGTCCCGCTCATCCGCCGTAATTCCCTGCGGTAGCCTTGGCCGCGCTGACCGCAAGCCGTCGATCACCAAGGACTCCTCCATTACGTTCTATGGGGGCCCATGGGGATCTCACGCCTACTTGGACGATGGGGTCCCACTGGGCAGCACCGGTCTCAATCCACACTAGGTAGCCTTCGTTTCGGACGCCGGCGCTCGCTCATTGAGTCCCGCCTTAGGCCGGGAGGGTTTCGAGGTATTTTCAGCGAAACTCAAACGAGGAGCGAAAAAGGAACCTATGCAGGATAGCCTCCGGCTTGCTTTTGGGACACATTGTGTCCCATGCGTTGTACGGAAATATTGAAGGCGCGGGTCTCGCCGCAGATCAAACGGCAGGCGAGGGCGATCGCTGAACGCGACTTTATGACGGAAGCGGCTTGGCTCAAGCGGCTGGTTATTCGGGAGATACGGGCCTGCGACGCGGCGAATGACGACGGAGGTGAACTGCATCGGGAGTTCGACATCCGTCGGCCGAATGAGGGGCGTGGACCCAAGGGCTGTTGTAAGCCGGTGTACGTGCGATTTCGCGACGAGGATCGTCTGCTGCTCGATGCCCGCGCGGCGGCTCGAGGCATGCGGCCAGCAACCTACGTATCCGTCCTCACGCGCGCACATCTACGATCTCTGACGCCGTTGCCAGAGGAGGAGTACCTGGCGCTTAAGCGCTGCATCGCGGTGCTCGAGTCGATCGGCCGGAACATTAACCAGATCGCCAAGGCAGCCAACCAGGGCGGCCGGATGCCGGACTCTGCGGGCGCGGAATTTCGGGCGATGCTCAAGATATGCGTGGCCTTGCGAGACAACACCAAGTCGCTTCTGAAGGCCAATGAGACTAGTTGGGATACGGGGCATGTCCAAGCGGACCTTTAGGATTCGAGAAGGTGAGCCCTTGCTCGACATCGTGAGCTATGGCCGCGGCGGGCCTGGCGAGTCGGGCGGGAGATTGACGCCGGCGCAAGTGGAGCAGGTCCGGCGGACTGCGCGGCGGACGCCAGAAGTGGTCGTGAAGGTATTGCCTCGAGCCAGCAGCGACCTCAAGGCGGTGGGCAAACACCTAGACTACATTGGTCGGTACGGAAAGCTCGATCTCGAAACCGACGACGGCGAGCACGTGAGCGGCCGCGCCGGACGGGCGCTGTTGGACGACTGGGACCTCGACATCGACGACGTGCGTCGTCAGGCAACTCTCGCCGCCACCAAGGGAAGAACACCACCCAAGCTCGTCCATAAACTCATGTTCTCGATGCCCGCCGGAACGCCACCGGACAAGGTGCTCGGAGCGGTGCGAAATCTCGCGCGCGAGGAGTTCTGGGGTCATCACCGATATGCGCTTGCCCTCCACACCGATGAACCCCACCCGCACGTCCATCTAGTGCTCAAGGCCATCAGTGAACAAGGCGTACGACTGAACATCAAGAAGGCGACGCTGCGCCACTGGCGCTCGGAGTTCGCTCGGAATCTTCGACTCCTCGGCGTTGAGGCCAACGCCACCGAGCGCGCGGTTCGTGGTGAGACTCGAAAGGCCAAGAAGGACGGCATCTATCGCGCCAGCCTGCGCGGAGACTCCACCTACCTGCGAGCACAGGCCGAGGCCGTCGCCGCCGAGCTTCTGATAGGTGATCTCCGCGTCGAACCCGGCAAGTCAACTCTCCTGGCGACGCGAAAAGAGGTCGAACGCGGCTGGCGCGCCACCAGCGCAATTCTTGCGAGCCAGGGTCACGGGGATCTCGCGACTCGAATTGGCATCTTCGTCGACCAGATGCCTCCACCGCAGACTGACGCGGAACGAATCACGGGTGCACTTCGCGCCGCTCTGCGTCAGCCCCCTTCGAGAACCGCCCATCCAACGCGTTGACTATCGGCGTGCGTAGCTATCCGACTGCGGTTCCCCTGCAAGTTGTCGTACTCGCGACACGATCAACTCTGGCACGCGAAGATCGACTGCGGCGGCGGCAGCTAGGAAGATCTTGGCGGCCTTGGTCCAAGAAATGCCGACGCTATCGCAAGCCTCCAAGATAAACGGGACATGTACACGTGGTGCGCGCAAGGCGAAGGGTCGCTTGGTCGCCTCTTCCCGCCACGCATGCGACAACGCCCGGCAGACACCTGCTTCAAATTGACTCGCAAGTGCCCACTCGTGCAACTCCAGCAGCGTGGCGTGGTCTTCAAGT
>Ga0224552_1000164_pt1 | contig 16882 bp, 15 predicted proteins | sample 714S215metaG_FD_179907 | JGI IMG/M metagenome (GOLD analysis project Ga0224552, IMG submission 179907) | Peat soil microbial communities from Stordalen Mire, Sweden - 717 S2 1-5 | ecosystem: Environmental > Terrestrial > Soil > Wetlands > Peat | place: Sweden: Norrbotten County, Stordalen Mire... | reverse complement strand
GTCTCCCACTTCCCGTTTACTAATTGCTGTATTTTGCCGTTTGTATCCTGCACGGTAAATAAGCGGTCTGGTGGCACTTCATCCAACTGGTGTTGGATTCCTGTTTCTGGGGCTGGAGACCATGTGTTCGTCTTTGGGTCCAACTGAAGTAGGTTTCCTTGAGCATCGCGCTTCGTAGTAACGGGATCACTTGGCGGTTTCTTAAGGTTATATCCTTCGCGTAAATCGCCAACGGCGGGAGGATCGGGAACAGGCGGAAGCGATTCACGAAGTTGCTCTTCCGTCTTCATCTGCTTCTTTATTTGCTCACGGCGAGCTTTCACTTTTTCGTAGTCAGAAGCCAGCGTAGGATCGTGCTTTGCAGCAGAATCTACACGCTTTTGTTCTTGTTTCTCCCTAAATTGTTCGGGGTTGGCCTCTTGCTCACTTTTCTCTTCATTACTAAGTGGCTTGTTCTTCTCAACACCAAATGCTTCGTGGTATTCGCGTGTTGCTTGACGCGCAGCATTGAGATCAGCGGTCTTGCCATGAGCCGACGCAATCTTATTCTCTGCATCGTATAGAGTTTGTTGCAATTTCTTCATCTCGCCAAGCAACGGCCCGTCGAATCCATATCTTCCCTGACGAATGTTTCTCCCAATAATAGACTGCGCACGGTGGATTTTATCAAACGGTATGTCCACTCCAGTCTTAGGGTCTAGGTCGATTGGGTCAGGGCTAATTCCTTCGGCTGCAACGGCTCTGTCAATATTTTCTTTATTGAAATCGTCCATTGCATCATAAGCAGCCGCAGGGTCTTTATGACCCATAGCCTTGAGGATTTCGTTCCTTTTTTGCACATACGGAGAACCTTGCTCAGCGTCCGAAGGGTCTGGGATGAGTTGGGCTATTTCCCTTCTCACATCTGGCGATATTTCTAGAATTTTTGCCAATGGCTTTTCGATGGTTCCGCCATCAATAGTTTCGGCATCGAGAGCCTGATGGACAGGTTGCCACTTTGCATCAGCAGCACCCTTTACCTTCGCCTTAGTAGCATCGTTCTTGGCATAATAATCATCTGTTTCCTGTTTTAGTTTTGCTTCTTCTTGACGACGCAATTCTAGCGCGTGTTCTGCGGCGTCTCTCTCTCCTTGAACTTTTTTAGAAGTCTCCTCGTGCTTTGCCTTGACGCGCTCATTATGCGCTTGAACATCTGCAACTTCCTTTTTGTGATCCTCTATCGTCTTCTTGTTTTTAGCGCGAGCCTTTTCTTGTTTTGTTTGGTGTTCGGCAGCAGCCTTTTCGTTGGCCACTTTCTCGTCTGCGTGATGCGCTATCTCATCACCGACTAATTTTTCAGCGTTAGGTTGAACGACGTTTTGGTGTGCCTCTGTCGCTGCCTGATTCTTTTTTTGTAATTCCTCGGCCATTTTCTTTATTTCTCTCGGCCCAGTCTTTGTGACAGCCTCAGCCGTGACACGCGCCATATTCCCCGGAGCTTCCTTGAGCGACTTGAGTGTTCCGACAGGATCGGAAACAGCCTTGAGTCCCTTCTCGGCAACCTTTCCAGACGCCCATATCCCCATTACAGTTCCGATTACATCATCAACAGCATACGACGGATTCTGTTTCTTTACCTCTTTAAGATGATCGACGTAGTTCTTAGCCATCAAACCGGGCATCATCTGCATGAGGTTCGCTAGTCCTGTCGTCGCCTTGTATGGGTCGTAAGACAAAGCATCCTTCGATGCGCTAGTGATCTGAGGGATCATATCAGCCATGCCAAATATATTGTTGGCGGCTGTTGCCATGATGTTCCTTGTATTATCTAAGAAATTGGCCCCTATATTCCATGCTGAATCTACAAGACTCTTTGTTTTACCAAGAGATTCAGGGCGATTTGCTCCTATCGGAACCGCTACTTTCTGTAACCCCTCTCTTCGCTGTTGCCATCCTCCCGGCTCCCCTTCTACCTGCTCTGGAATAGGAGTCTGTGGAACAACCTTTCCTCCCTTAAAGAACCTTCCCTCAAGCAGATTCCCCTTAGTCCCTATGCTCTTGGTATCCGCATTAGGCGTAAGTATTGCAAACCTGTCCTTTGCATAGTCCTCTCGACCTTTTGCGTTAGGAACAGTGATCTTAGTTGAGAACTTGTAGCCATACTTTCCAGCATTATCTACTTGGTCGAACGAGACTCCAAGTTGATTTCCGCCCTCATCCTCCATTGCATAGATGCCATGCTTCTTCGGGTTAGCAGAGAGTCCCGTAATCCTAGTCTTAACCTGTCCAAGTATTTTGTCCTGCGTTGGCGCAGGAAGTTGCTGGAGAGTAGCTAGTTGGCTGTCTCTCGGCAATGCCATGAACTCGTCAAGTGGGTCTTTTTCGGGCATTACTTCGCTCCGTATGCTTCGTGAAGCCTGTCCGCCAGAGACTTAGCAGCCGCATCTGGAGTAGCGCCACCAGCGTTAGGCGTTTTTCCTTTTGCCGCCTCAACTTCCTTCGCCATTGCATCTTTGTAATCATGAGCGGACTGAACTAGGTTGTCTAAGATTTTCTTCGGCAAAGCACCAGTGCTAACGTCGTTAACCCACTGTTGGAATGTGTTTGCAATACCGGAGTTCTTGACTTCCAAATCATACGCCGCCGTCTGGAATCTACCAGACATAACTTTCTCCATCTTGATTGCAAAATCGCGCTGCTCTTGGGCGTTATTTGGATTCTTTTGGACTTTATCAGCATAATCCACAAGCCCAACAGCATCTTGATACAGTTTGTTCGCCGCCGTAATCTCTGGCGTCTTCATCTGAATTGAAGTGTCAGGTGGTCCGAATTTGGCATTTCCACCCCCAGATGGTTGAGGATTTATTTTCTTTGCCTTATCTTTGACATCCTTTGGCGTTACCGGGGTCGGATTTGGTGTAGGTTTACCCGTATCATCAGGAGGATTCGTATCACCTTTTTTGAGCGGCATAGGATCAACAAGCTCTTCATTTCCTGCGGGTCCGCTGTAATTTGTGACCGTCGCAGTGAATGGATGACCTTCGGCATCTTGCATGACCCTAGTAACAACACTCTTCTTAGAGATTGTCCTGTCTAATACGCCCTTCCTTATCTCATAGTCCTTGACTTTTTCCTTGTATTCATCAGGAATTTCACTGAATGATCCATACCCCTTAGATTTTGCGTAGGTATCCAAACTTACGCTGAAAACAGACGTTCCAGGCTTCGCTGCCTTCGGCGCTTGCGGATTATATCCTTCCGGCATCTGTTGGTAGCGGTATTCGCCTTTCTTGTTGACTTGCAGTTCGCGGTAGGAGCCGTCAGGCATTTTTTGAGCATCCACGCCTTTCACAGCCGTCCACGCATCTACTGGTTCCTTTGGCTCCTTAACGCCAGATGTGCTATTTATCAATTCGTTAATGTGGTCCTGACGCGCTTGCTTCCCTTCTGGGGTGGCGTTTGGTCCTACGCCTTCAGGATGGTTCTGGTCGTACAATTTCAGTTTCCCTTGGAACTCAGCTAAAGACTTAGCCGATTCCGCTTTCCCTTGCTGTGTCGCAGCCTGCTCAGGTGATACTGGTCCTGCCGCTACTAATTTAGCCGCTTCCGCCGCCGCCTTCACCTGTGCAGGAGTCTGTGGCCCTTGAACCTTGTACGCTGGTCCTGCCGGGATTGACGGACCCGCCTCAGACCCTCCCAGCGACACCGTAGACGCAGGTAATGCTGGTGAACCTGGATCGCGTGTTGCCTTCAAATGCCCATCGACCATATCCACTCTGTCGGATGCAGGTTGAGCGGGCTGTCCAGAAAGCGTTGTAGATTCTCCCTGAGATGCAGGAGTCTGAATCGTAGGCTGTCCGTAAACCGGAGGCGCGACAGGAATAGGAGCTTCTTGTTTCTTAAACCTCAAGTCCTTGCCAAGCATCTTTCCAAACTTCGACAGCGCGTTAGGCTGATCTACGCTTTTCCAATGCGCGTTTCTATCCTGTATAGCTTGCGCTAGTTGGTCCTGCATCTTGAGGTAATCTGGAGTATTCCTTTGATCTTTGGGAACCGCAGTAAGCTGGTCATGCAGGTTCTCGATCATGCCCTGAATTTCGTTATGCTTCTCTTGAAATTGCTGATCGGACAATGCTTGCTTGTGAGCGCGTTTCTGCGCTAGGACATCATACCCCTGCTGGTAGCCACTATCAAATTCCGCCTGATTAGCCAATGTCTACTTCTTTCCTGCTACGCGCTTCCTGCCATGAGCCTTCTTTTTGGCCTGCTTTGCCGTCAGGACGCACTCCCCCTTATGCACGAGTGCAACGCCAGTCTTCTTGACTTTGCCGCCTTTCTTGTATGCGGAAGGATCGGCTATACCTGCCGGGGTTGGTTGTTTTAGAAGTTCACTCTTCTTCTTCTTGCTCTTTTTCCCCATACCAGCATCAAACCCTGAGTTGAAAGCATCTGCGTTTGCCATTACGATTCCTTTCCGGTTACGAGTTGTCGTCGTTATTTTGTTTTCCTGCGCCTCCAGCCAATCCTGCTATACTACTCAAACCAAGCCCTTCCCCAAATCCTGCTCCTTTTGCTAGACCCATCCCCAAGATCGAGTTGGACCAGTTCTGCATTCTTTCAGCAGTCGCTCCCTGCTCTTGTCCTAACGCGCCAAGACCCTGACTCAGTTCACTCGTACCTAGACTCCCTAGAGCATCCGCAGACTTTCCTGTGAGCGAGCCAATTAGGTTTGTGATGTCACTATGGGTTTTATCGCTGGAAGCCGCATTTGTCGCGGCAGTTCCGCCAGAGCGCGTTCCCATCTCGGCATTTGATTTTTGGGTTTCCGAGTTTCTAGTTTTGGCTGCGGAAATTTCTGGAGCTAAAGCCTGAGACTGTTTACTCGCATCCCCGCTCAAGATTGAACTGTAAAAATCGCTGGCTTTGTTGACGTTCGACTGTCCTTGTCCAGTCAACGCCCCGCCAAGTTGGCCATACTGCCCGATCAACGTGTTTAAATTTTCGTCTTTTCCACCGAACAAGGCCGACATGAACCCCAAAGCACACCTCCAAGGGAAGAGGTTCTCCCACTTCCACTTGAATTGGCCCGCTCCCGGTTCAAGCACAATTCCTGAAAACAGTATACAATGAAAGGGTCAGGTGCGTAAACACCCGGCCAAAGCCTCATCGCTGAAAGGAGCGACGTGACCCTTCCACAAAAGAAAGTATACTCCGAACAAGACTCCGGTCAACCCCAATACTTCAAGGTGTGTGAAGTATGCCACGCAAGGTTGCCGATTACCTATTTTAAGAAGCGCGGTATAATGCGGGCTGCTGTGTGTAATGGGTGCTGGCGCATTGCAAACGATACTCGTGGTGATGGAAAGATCATATTAGAGCCGATCACATCCAAGGTGTGCGCAAAATGCGGGATAGAAAAACCTATAGAGGATTTCGCAAAATACAGCACAGGGCGTTACGGTCTGCATTCATATTGTAAAGATTGCAGCCGTAAAGTTAATCGCTCCTATGCCGACAAACGACTGGAAGATGTAAAAGAACAAAGACGCCTAGAATACTTGCAAATGAGCGTAGAAGATCGTCCACAACCAAAAATCTGTTCTAATCCAGATTGCCAGCAAGCAGGAATAATACAGCCTCCAGAAAATTTTCATAAGAGCCGAATCCATCGTACAGGACTATTACCTGATTGCATCGTCTGTGAATTAGAAAGAAAGAGACAAACTTTAGAGAACCGCAGGAATACTATCAACGAGCAACATCGGCAAGGAAATGGTCCTGAAAGAAAGGCTTACCATAAGAGATGGCGTGACGAAAATAAAGAACATCTAAACAAACAGATGAAAGATTGGAGAGAAGCCAATCCAGAACACGTTAAAGAGAAATATATCCAAAGGAGATTCAGGCAGTATGGGGTCACACAAGAATGGTACGATAAGACTCTTGCTGCGCAAGGTGGAATGTGCGCTATATGTGGAAGCACGGACCCTAAAAGCAACGGTGATACCTTTCACATTGACCACAACCATAATTGTTGCTCAAATGGATGCAATTCTTGTGGCAAGTGCGTGAGAGGTCTTCTTTGTTCTGTATGCAATACATGGCTTGGATTGATCGAAAAGAAAGATTGGGTTACGAAAGCCAAAGCCTACCTGAGAAAGTTTCCGCTCAAGGACGACTCTGGCAACGACCAGCCATCGCTCTTTGACGGACTTTAGACGCTGTAAAAAGGAACCTTGACCGTCACGCCGTTAACGCTCCAATCTAGGTAACCAAGCGGCGCAGACGGTAACGCAGATGCCGCTCCTGCTGTCGCGCTAGTCGCTGTTACAGCAGCGGTGAGCACTGGGGGCGTTGGCTGTGTGACCGTACCGCTAAACGTGGGTGAGGCCAAAGGAGCCAACAGAGCAAGAGCAGCACTCAATCCTGTTACGTCCGCTATTGCCGCTGCTGCCTGAGAAAATGCTCCTGTTAAGGAATTGTACGCAGTTAAAAATTCGTGAGTGACCGCAGGTGTATTCTGTGGTCCTATCGGAATTAAAACAGCCCAAAAGTTAACGCCGTCAAAAGCAATCGAGGCCGCGAAATACTGAGGCAAAACTAGTGAAGCCGCCGCCAAGTTACCTGAGTACGTGATAGCTCCCGACGCCGGGGTCAACGTCACTGTTCCTGCTCCGAAGTTCAAGATCGTACAGGCGAAGGGCAACGTAATCACCGGAGCCGCCGTTAAGCTAACCGCGACAGGAGACGCATCGGACAGGATGATGAACGCGCTGGCGTCGGATTGGGTTGTAGAATATGCGACGTTGCCCGATTGGTTATTGACCGTTCCGTATGCGCTCACGATCTGCTGGATAATCGTTTCGCTTGCTGTGCTGTTGTTGGTTACTGTATTTGTGACCGAGGCTACAGCACTCTTGTTGGCGTCGATCTGAGCCTTTAATATCGGGACAGCGTTCTGAGCGTCCACTATGGAATTCCATAAATTACGAATAACATACCTGTGCTCAGATGGCATCGCTTGTATCTGAGCTTCAAACGGAAAACGAGAGATGATCGGGCTTGTACTCACTTTTATTCCTCACTCATATTATGTCACAAAAAGAAGATGGCGACCCGAAAGCCGCCATATTCCTTGCCACATTGCGCTTCGACGCCGTGCCGCTGCTTTCCCGGCCACACCGCCCATACCTTCCACGCCTGCCACACCGCACCAGAACCAACTGTGATTAGTATATTTATCCTGCGCTCAACGTCAAGGCTTTTTCTTCTCCGTCCACTTGGTACATGAAAGGCGCGGGTAGCACCCCGCGCCCTCGTGTTGCTCAAGTTGTCAAGGGACGCCCTCGCGTCTATACCCTTAACGCTCCTCTTGACGGTCGTCTGTCAATTGGAGCGATGGAGAGCATTGCTAAATCTCTTGAGCAAATCGCAGATGTTGCAAACAATCGGTAGGAACTAACGACACCAAAACGACCGAGCCAGACTGTAGGCGTCAAGTGCCCGATTCTTGTCTGGCTCAGTCCGCATGATGGCCGCTATCTGTTCTGCCATTTCAACTACACGGCGATGATTACCTTCACGCTCAGACGCAATGGACACAACTTCCCCGGACTCCTCTATAGGGGTTTTGGGAACTGATTGCAAACTAGCCATACGCCGGAATCCTTAACCTGAATTTCGGCCTGTTCCGCTCAACGCAGATTTAAGACAGTACCGATGAGGTGAACTATACACTACAACACAACCCAAGTACAAGCGTCATTTTTGTTTCTCCGTCCACTTCGTACAGGAGGGACATAGGTTATTTGGAAACGGCTGATGGCCTATCGCTCCGCAACGTAAGCAGCGTCTTGGCGTTACTGGGTTTTTCATTCCTCTCCACCTATAGATTTCTTGAAATCATCCCACGTCGCACGGTGCCAATCATTGTGCTTTTTTTGTTCCTCTGTTTCCACAAAACCTTGTCCTTTGATCCACGTCATAGAGATAACTGGTTGGTAAGCCTCTATCATCCACAGGGGAACGTCTTCAATTTTCATCCTTCTCCTCCTGCGCCGCCGAAGATCGGAATTTCGTCATAGGCGGCACTCGAACCCCACGACTTTTGGAATGCGATGCATCCTTGGAAGTTGAGAACGAAAGAAACGCCGCTTGAGAACTGGAACCAAGCAAGTTTGTACTTGTTGGCTCCCGGTCTGAACCAGTATTTCGTCAACTGCCCACTAGTGGATGGAAGTGTAATAGTTGGGGGTCCATAGCTTCCATTCCCCTCATCCGCAGGATACATATTCAGCGTCACGGTCGAGGTTGAAGAATATTCAATCACCATAATTCCGACGTGATTATATCCTCGCCCCCCTATCGCTGGACTCATAACGGTTCCAGTGATAACCTCAGTCCCGTTGCTTGCCATCTGTCTGACACTGAAATCGCTGCATCCTACCAATACTCCTTGCTGGCTTGGACCTTCATTCGCAGCATGGATGGTTGCTGGCGGGGTCGATATGTCCCAAACCCAACCCATCGCTGCCTCATCGAATACCAGTGTGTGCGGGAATCCGTCTATTCCTTGGTAGTCATAGTACATGTAGCCGTTTTGGAAGCTAAAACGCTGCAATTGTGGGAGTGTGTCGTCTGGCGGATAGATCGTCATGCCTTCCCTCGTTATTGCTACAGGCTGATTCCCCGCTGAGTCCTCGTTCTCGTGGCTAAAGATTGGATAGAGGCTGTCATCAGTTATAGACTTCGATGCCGATCCGTAAGACGATATGTGAATTCCATCGTCAACACGGAAGAAGATCAAACCGCCGCCGCTCACGCAAACGCATCTCGGAATGTACAAGCCGCGAGTGATCGAACTTTCTTGTAGCGTCCAAGTTGATCCTGTAGTTCCTGTGGCAGTAGATACAGCGTTGGCGAAACTTGGCAAGATCAACCATGCACGCTTAATCGAGAACAAGACTCCTAGACCGCCAGCAATAGCGCCGTTTACTAAGGCTTCACTCGGATCGGTCACGTCCTGCTGATTCGTATCAGGCGCAGAATCCAAGTTCGATCCCTTGCACCAATACAGCGTTCCCGGCCTCAGAGGGTCACCTACAGCGTAGGCAAAGTTAATGTTGTCGGTCGGTCCCCACATGTAAGGCAATGGCTGTGCGGCAAGAATAGGCTCTGGTATTTCATAGGCCAAGTTCGTCCCATCAGGAACACCAGGAATCGTTACGCTCGTGCCCGATGTCGGTCTAGCAATGAATGTGTAAACCAAAGATGTAGGAGAACCGATAAGAATCTCGGTTCCTGCCAGCCAACGGATGTTAAATCCTGTGAATGTTCCTCCTATCGCCCCACCAGAAACCCAAGTAATCACACCGCCAGATACACTGCATACTCCTTTTTGCGGAAGGTCAATCGACGGAAAAGGCTCAAAATTATCGTAGTCTAGCAATTGAGTTCCTAATTCAGTATCGGTCAACGAATCGCTAATAGGCGTGTTAGTTCCCGGTACCGTGCCCAGATCGTCATTTGGTCCTGTGGCGACATAGGTAAAGTTGGCAACCGTGGAATCTATTCTGTAGTAATCAACAACATCCACTTGAGGATCGTTAGACCATAGGGACGTGATCGTATTTGCTGCGACAGGAATAGTCTCAGCCGTCGATTCAGGAGACGGGTTTGATGTTGCTCCTGTCGCGCTGGAACGATATACATAACGGTACTGAGTTTCCTGCCTGACGTTCGATGGAAGCGGGGGAATGATGGTTGGAATATTAGGACCAGTCGCAGGACCGGCGTTCGGAGTTGCCATTATCAATAAAATTCGTCCTATATTCGTAGCACTAGTATTGCCAGTTCCCCAGTAATCGTAATCGACTTCAATTGGATAAATTCCAGCCGCAGGAACAGAGATAACCACAGTAGCTCGTCCGTAGTGTCCTGCGTCTCCATGCGTATAACTCTCTCTTGGCAACAATGGATATCCACCTACTACCGTAATGGTTTGTCCATAGTCTGAAATTGTTGCAGTTCCGCCTTCGCCGCTTCCCGAAGTCGTGGCTGAAACAGCAGTGACTCCTCCTCCTATGCCCCAAATTATGCTGTCGTGGTTCGTCAACACGAACGTATACTGTCCTGCCGCTGGGAAGTAAATATTCCCCGTTAAGCAGAAGTTGAAGTTTGCAAACAGAGTATTTGTAGGTCTCGTTCTAATCAGCGGCGCAGCAAATATCGGGTTGCTTCCTGTCACCGCAGACTCAGGACTGAGTGTAGTCCAGAGCATCGGAACGCCATCCCAACCGATACCGGGAAGGCCGGGAATACCTGGAGCAAGAGGCGGAACAGCCGATGCTCCGAACGAGCAATCAAAGATAAACGAGTTTCCTGCCGTCGTTCCAATAGCATCGGAAATGCTTCGTACTGGACCTGAACCACCTGGATCATCAGCGTTCTTCCAGATATAGGCAGAAACTGGACCAGATGTGGGCGAATCGTCGAAATAACCAAGCGACAGAGAACCGAGGATAGACACGACCGATGGAAGGGCGTTCGTGGTTACGGTCCCTTGGAAGGTTATAAGTCCAGAGTTTATCGGTGGAGTTCCTAACGTGTAGTGATCCCCAAGAGAATTTACTCCAACCTGGAAATCAACGGCACCAAACGGCACAGGTATAGGGGTCGATGTTGCAAACGCTACTCCTACATCAACAACGCTAGGAATATAAAGAGGCGCTACGCCAGCCGGAACAACAGTTCCGCTTCCGTCTGTAAATGCGCCCACAATGTAGGAAGCGGCAGTGGCAAATCCTGGTGTACCGATGACCTGAATGAACTGACCTGGATAGCCAGGAGCGCCCGCAACCACCCTTGATGGATCGGCTACAGCCAAAGCCGCGTCTGATGCTATCGTAGTCCCGTTGATAACCACCGTTCCGTCCAGAGCAAGAGCAGTGATCGTCACCGTAGTTGCATTTTGTACGTCAATAATGAAAGGAGCGGTTCCATCTCTTCCTAAAACTGGGTGAGGATAACCGAGCGCCTCCCCGTAGTTATAAGGAGTAGAACCTCCTGTGTTCTGTCCGAGATAGTTCGTCCAAGGGATTGCTGTCGCTAAAAGATTCCCTACTCCACCTTCCCCGAATGGAACAATTGAGTTTGAAGTCGCAATATCAGGTGCAAGGGCAGGTTCCTGTATACCCATTTTCCAGCACACCGCAGTAGGTGTAGGCGTTCCTGTATATCCATCATTGCAGGAAACCTTCATCATCCCATTGGAAACAAAATCTACAGGTGTACCAGAAGGACCGCTTGCATTTGCTCCAAGGTACTGAGTATGTAGGGTTACCGAGCCTTGAGCCGCTGAATCAGCCACGTAGCACCATGGCTGTACGGAGGCGTTAGGACGAAAAGGAACCATAGATTCAGGGTTACCACTCAATCCTGTCGCTACATTCTTTACGCCTATTGTCGAGTTCCATGCGGAGAGAACAGTGCCTGCTCCATTGATGATCGAAAATCCGCTAGGAGGTGCGTTGGGAGTTTGATCGTTGAGCCTGCGCAGGGTGTGGACCGCTGCTCCTAGCGTATAGATGGCATTAGTAAGGAGATTGCGGAAGGTGACGCCACCGGCGAAATAGGCTCTGAGGTTGACAGCGACCGTGGCAAATCCTGCCGCTAATCTATTGACCGGAGAGACCAAATTAAGGCCGCGAAAATTTAGTCCGCTATTGGGCACAAGTCACCTTTCGTGACTCACGCGGCTCCCGGTCCTTGTGAGGTAATGCCTTATTCTACCGCAAAATTATTTCTTATGGGCCGCGTTGTACCGATTCCTGTCGCGCTCTTGCTGTCTGCCACGCTCGTCAAAGAAGTCAGAGAAAGCACCTTGACTCATCAGACGAACTCGCTCTGCCTCACATGCCTGCAATGCCCTCTTTTCAATCTCCAGAGCAGCTTTCCACTCCGCTCCGGCAACTTTGAACATAGCCCGTGCCTGTGCGAGATCAAACATTGTGTCGGCCATAGGTCGGCTTATCTGCACCCAAGTGTTCGTGCTATCTAAGATTGGGGCGTTTCCGAGAACTGTACATCCTATACCCTGCGCGACGGGAGCCGCTACATTATCAACGCCTCCAGCAACGATTACGGGGCCGAATCCGCTAGGATTATTATCCCAGTCAACGGAATACTGATCCATCGCGTAGATGGAATCAATACTGACAGCCACTCCATTTACTTTTCCGAGACCGATCCACGGAGTTTTAAGCATCAGTTCAAGACCTTCCTGATACCGCTTCATGCAATAATCTGCACGCTCATGGTCGGTTGACTCTGACTCTTGGCCAAGCAAATCTGCTAAAGCGCCAAATTCCAACACAAAAACGAAATCATCAGGAATCCCTAGCAGCGTCGGCGTAGGAGGATTAAACGGCGCTCCTGATTGCAGCACGATAGCTTCGTATGTTCCCGGCTGGTTCGGTGGTACGTCTACCTGCCACGATAGAGGCGGCTCTGATGATAGAGAGAACGTTTGTGGTGTTCCCGGTTGAAGCTGGTAAAGCGGAGCCTCGTAGAATTCGTTTCCAACGGTATCGTCTCGGTAAAGAGTAATGGGAAATGGGTAGAAGAGTCCTCCGTATCCAAATTGCCCATAGCCTCCTTGCCCGTAGCCAATTGCCGGATATGGAGCGGCTAGGTAACGCACCCTTTCTACGTCGATAACCGTATCTGGAAGTTCGGTCCTAATCGTGTTCGGAACAAGTGGTATACCCGCCATTAAACTCTGGTTGCAGTTCGTCAGTTGAATTATTTCATCCCTGCGGCGTTGTAAGGCTTGGCTCATGACGCTGATGCTGAACTGGTTAGTTCCTGTCCATGTTTGGCCCGTAGGAGGCTCCAAGAGCATGTACTGCATCTCTGTGTATGCGTCAGTGTCCAGTAAGGTACGAAGGCGAGGAGAATCAGGTAGTGATCCTAACGAGTTCCACAGGTTGACAGGATCGTTATATTGAAAGTCGGCCCGCCAAGTCCATGTAAGCGAGTTGAACTGACGAAGGGCGGTCGTAATGTAGATTTGGAGTTCCGCAGGCGTCCACAATGTCGTTGAGGATGGAACGACGTTGAGCCTTTGTCCTAGCTGTGTGACAGCTTGGGTCATGGTCAGCCAAGAAAATAAACCGTTCGCCATCTCGCCTCATCGTTCATTTTAATACATACCGCACTAGACACGTTAGTATTTTCTCCCGTTAACATTCTCGAAATCATATCCCGCCGCCACAATCCGCAACGCGATCAGCACTACTGCGACAGTCCCCGCAATCCAGTACATCGTACCTCCTTAGTGCCCGATTACAGCAACCCAATATTTCGAGCCACCCACGACTACCCCTGACATGGTACAGTTCGCAGAGGTTTCTCCTGTTTGTTTTAGGGTCAACGTGGAATCGAAACAGCCCCAACCATTTATGGAGGATGCGGCTGGTGTTATCGTTAGTGTGCAAGCACCAGAGGTTCCAGTTGTGAACACAGCAAGCAAACTGCCATTTACACTAGATGGAGTAATCGTGCCGCATCCTGATGAAGCCGCCACAGTGAGTGCGGTGCCGGAGGAAACTAGAGCATTTAAGGTGAAGTACCCACCTGGATTTTGTGAGCTATAATTTGCTCCACTGCCGATAAATAATAAGTTCCCGGAACCTCCAGCCAACTGTAAATTCCCATTGGCTGTAAGATTAGACCCCCCCGAATTCGTGGTAATTTCCAGGCGGGCAGTCCCGCCAGGGTTATAAATATCGCCGTTGCTTATCAATAGCTGTCCGGTGTCAGAATCGTGACCGGGAACCACCTGTGGATAACCTACTAAAGTTTGGTTGTAGCTGTATGGCCCGTAGGTTGCCCCGGAAGTCCCATATCCGTCAAACATGACATTGCCGCTTCCAGTCTGATTTGGGAACAAAGCATAAGCAGGAGAACCTGTTGGAGCGGTTAATGCCAGATATAACTGATGGACGCTTGCAATCTTCTTTTCGTCTTTGACATACGCCTGATAACTGAACCCGTTGTTTGCATCGTAGGTCATAATCGCGTTCCACGGCTTCAACCCTGCCGTGGGAGAGAAGTGAACGCGAGGATCGGAAATGTTCGTACTAACATTCGGAGACCATAGAGTTTGATTGATAGCTTGCTTCCAATTAGCGAAAGTAGCAGGGGTACTGGCGGCTGAGACAGATACAGTGAACGGAACAACCACACCGCCATTCGGAAGTGGGTTGTTTTGTCCTGTCCGGCTCTGAAATCCGTAAACAATCAGAGCCGACGCAGTTGGATCGTATATAAGCTGTATGGCCTCTAAACTCGTCAAGGGCCACGCTCCTCCTACCGTCGCGTTTGTGTTGAGGTTGCAGGCACTCACTGCGGTCAATGCGCATCCTGTCCAGTAAGAATATCCGCTCCCTTGTTCAGAGTTCGCGGTTGTTCCACCGTCCCAGGTTGCGTAGAAATTCGAGCCATTGATCTGAAAAGCAAAATTCTGAATCGAGAAATAGCTTGTGCCGGAGGTTGTACCACTCCCGCCAAAAATCGGATTTCCATTGTTCCATTTCGTCCATCCCGCAGTGTTGGCTGCGGCGAGACTGGCACAGGTGCTTCCGCAGTTAGCCACCCACATATAGACGGAGCTACCCTGTGCAGGGAAGGCTATATTTGCAGCATTTGTGATGATCGAATAATAGTAAACTCCGCCAATTACCTGTACGTTTGCAACCTGCGAAACATAACTCGCCGTCGGAAGAGAGGGTACAGTGGTAGCGGTGGACCATGATTCACATAGGGCATCTGTGGCGACCGTGTACAGATTCCAATTGAGACTCTGGCACGATCCATCTGATTCGACTTCAAGGTATCCCTGCCCTGCACTCACACTAGAAGTGGGGTTGTTAGCGGATGGGATAAACACCGCCTGATCCCATCCGCCATTCGGCGGTGCAGGAAACTGTTGCGCAGGAATACCCGCGATGTTTGTAGAAATTGGTCCCGTTATCGTGCCGCCAGTGAGGGGAAGATCGGAGCCGCCGCCAGAGCCGCAGGGCGAGCCGGTGTTAGTGATGAGACCAGTAGAATCTACCTGTACGCAGTTTTGTCCAGTTAATGAGGATATAGCGGTGTTTTTGATTGTTCCTGTGATGTTAAGCCCATTCGCACCGTTTGGCGTCACACCAGGATATGTTCCATTTGTTATGTCTGTGTCCAAAATAATCCAATTCAAATTCAATGGTACACTCCAGTTCGCGTAATTTGGAGAAGGAACCCACAACTTTAAGTTCGTGGTGCATCCCATTAGTGGTCCCGGTGTGCATGTCTGTGCTGAGGCGTAGGAAGCCAATATAAATAGGCAGGCGATCCAAAATCGTTTCAACTGACACCTCATTTTGTTCTTACCCCTTCTTGCTGGCAAATGCTTTTCCTTTGCGACCCTTTTTCTTACCACCAACCTTCTTCCCCATCGTCGGCATGTGTGCGGCTGCGATCCGAAAGGCTTGACGCGGAGAACTTGCCACGAGTTTTCTCTCGTGATAATTCCCGTTGTGATGCCCATCAATCCGCACGATGAAACCGTTATCCGCTTGATCAATGCTCATGTGCATCTTGCTAGCGGCTGAGGAAGGCACGGCTACGTCACCCCCGATTGTCTTTTTACGCTTGGCCATTGTCTTTATCCTTTGCCAGAGATTTTCTTCTTGCCGCCATGGTGCTTTTTCTTGCCGTGCTTCTTGGCATGTTTCTTGCCCTTACCTGAAACCTTGTGCTTTTTCGGCTTCTTCACATCCTCTTGATCTGCTGATTCGATTTCTCCAAACATAATGATTCTCCTTGTGTCCTACTTTTTTCCTGCTACCCGCTTACGAGAACTTGACTTTTTCTTGCCGTGTTTGATTCCTACGGCCTTTTGCTGGGCAACGGTCAGAACAACTTCACCTTTTTTAAGTTTGTAAAATCCCGTCTTTCGCACCTTGCCGCCAGAGTGGAAGTTAGACCACGGCATCGTAACGTGCTCGAATTTCTTCCACGGACTCTCTGGCTGGTTTTGAGGTTGGCCAAAGTTGCCCCAAGACTGGTCATGGGTAAGTTTCTTTCCGCTGTCGGTCGCCATTATTTCTCCTACTACTTCCCTGCTACTCTCTTGCGCTGCGGAGTCTTCTTGGACGCAGCCTGTTTTTGTGCTGTGGATACTTTTCCATCAGACCCGCCAACCTTGCGCCTACTAGCTTCACTAGCCTTGCGCTGCTCCTCTTTCTCCTTCGGCCCATCGTACTTGAAGGGCTTGGTCGGAGCGGCCTCTTGTTTTTTCTGAAAGAGAGTTTTCGGATCAGGAACCGCATCAAGATACTTCTGCACGTATTTCTTTGGTGTGTTCAAGAAATCTACGAGTTCGTTTTCTGCCATATCAGCCTCTCTTATTTGCCAGCGACTCTCTTCTTGGAATGATTCTTGCCTTTACCTTTCTTACGAGTTCCGATGCGTCCCTCTTTTCGCAGGTAGGATAAGAGGATCGCCTTCGCCTGTTTCTTATTGTGGACGACCTTCCGCTTCTTTCCCTTCACCTTCTTACCAGAGTGAAGATGGCCTTCTCGAAAGTCCTTCATAACCTCACTTGATGGCACATCATCCTCCAATAGAAAAAGGGCAAGCCTAAGCCTGCCCCTCTCCCGATGGACCCGCAATCTCGCCCACTGTTTACATACTACCCTACTTCTCCGAACGTGCAAGCCATCCTGCTAAGAATTTTTCATCCACAGGATTGGCTTTAACGATGCACTCGTAATGAAAAGCACGGGCTGACTTGAACGCAGCCACGAGTGTGACAGGATCACATGCGTTTACTGCTCCTACCGTCTTTGGTCCCCACAAA
>Ga0224552_1000156_pt1 | contig 17300 bp, 10 predicted proteins | sample 714S215metaG_FD_179907 | JGI IMG/M metagenome (GOLD analysis project Ga0224552, IMG submission 179907) | Peat soil microbial communities from Stordalen Mire, Sweden - 717 S2 1-5 | ecosystem: Environmental > Terrestrial > Soil > Wetlands > Peat | place: Sweden: Norrbotten County, Stordalen Mire... | reverse complement strand
GGGTATTTGCACCGACATGCGCGCGGTTCGAAAGGACTACTTTCTGGATCACGACCATTCCGCGTATGTCGATCAGTGGGATTGGGAGCGTGTGATCACCGCCGAGCAGCGCAAACTGGAGTTTCTTAAGGCGATTGTCGGCAAGATCTGGAAGGTGATCGTCGGTGCCGAAAAGTTTGCGCAATCGCTGTTCCCGCAATTGAAAGACTCGCGTTATCCGAATCTGCCGGAGGAGTTGAAATTTCTGCACGCCGAGGAAATTCTCGACATGTATCCCGACTTGCCGCGGAAGCAGCGCGAGACGGCGGTGCTACAGAAGTATCCGGCGGTATTTATTGTGGGAATAGGATGGCCGCTGAAGGATGGCTATCCGCACGAGATGCGCGCTGCCGATTACGACGACTGGGTCACCGACACGCGCAATCAGACCGGCAAAGACACGCATGGGCTGAATGGCGACATTCTGGTATGGAACTCCGTTACCAAGCGGCGGCATGAGCTGACATCGATGGGCATACGAGTCACGGCGGAGACGCTATTGACGCAGCTTACGATGGCAAATCAACTGGACTTTACGCAACTGCCATATCACCAGGCGATCCTGAACAATAAGATTCCGCTCTCGATCGGTGGGGGGATTGGGCAGTCACGTACGTTGATGCTCTTGCTGCGCAAGGCGCATCTTGGAGAAGTCAGCGTTACGGTGTGGCCGAAAGTGCTGAAGGAAATGTGCGCGGGGAAGAATATATTCGTGCTGGAGTAGGCTGGTAGTGAGGAACTGCGAGGGGGTAGTCGAATCGACTACCCCCTTGTATCTTCGCTAGCTCGAGCTTGCCAATTGCGACCTACTTGCTCATCTTGTCCATTGTTTCCATTCCCATCGAATACGTGCCGGTGCACCGCAAGTCGTTGGACTCGTCTGCGGTCACTTTTCCGGAGCAAGTTCCGGAACCCTTGATGCCTTTGTACTTGCCGGTGCCGCCCACAATCTTCCATTTGTTCGAGACTGGCTTGGCCATGTCGGTGGAGGCAGATCCTTCATAGGTGTAGTGAACCTTGTCGCCGTTGTCCATGTTCACGGTGTAGTAGCCGTGAAAGTTGAAGGACGCTTTCCATACATCTCTGAATTCCGTCCATGCGCCGGATTTTTCCTTGAAGGGGCCTTCGCTTGCCGTCGCTTCGCATGCGCCCTGTCCGATCCAATAGCTGTGATCCGGCGCGTCGCCGACGTCGAGTTTGTGTTCCGTGGTTGCCTTGGGACAGTGCCACTTGGTATCGATCTTGCTCTGGGCCATCGCAACGGAACAAAAAACAGCCAGAGACAACACAACCAGCATTAGCTTGCGCATCTTTGAGTTCTCCTTTTGTGGTTGGGGGTGAAAGTCGACGCTACTATACTGCACACGCCCCGCTAGGGCAAGGACGAGGCAGGTGCTGGCGAGGTCAACCCGAGCGCAGTGACCCTACACTTCAAGCGGCAGTTCGGATCGAAGCGCCGTGGTTGACAGATGGCTTTTCACGGCCGCGGCCAAACGGCGTATGCCTTCCCGTATCTGCTCGGGAGCGGCGTTGGAAAAATTCAAGCGCATATGGCGGGAGCCTTCGCGGCTTTCATTGCCGTGAACATCATGGGCGTAGAAGGAATTGCCAGGGACGAACGCCACGTTCTGCTCGATGGCGGAGTTGAAGATGGCTTTCATGTCGAGCCCTTGGGGCAGAGTTACCCAGAGGAACAGGCCGCCTTTGGGACGGGTCCAGGTTACTTCGGCAGGGAAGAACTCTTCGAGTGACTGGAGCATTACGTCGCGGCGCTCGCGATAGATCTGGCGGATGAGCTTTACGTGCTTGTCGAGAAAGCCATCGCGGGCTACTTCATAGGCGACGAATTGGGTGAAGGTCGAGGTGTGCAGATCGGTGCCCTGCTTCAGTTGGGTCAGCTTGCCGATGACATCGGGCGGGGCGACGATCCATCCCAGGCGAAGGCCGGGAGCCAGCGTCTTCGAGAATGTGCTCAGGTAAATGACGTTGCCGATGGAATACCCCTGGTCGCGGCGCAGGTTCTCGCGATCAATCACGACCAGGGGAGGGAGATGTTCGCCTTCATAGCGGAGTTGGCCGTAAGGATCATCTTCGACAATTGGAATGCCGTAGCGGTCGGCCAGCAAGACGAGTTCGTGGCGACGGCCTTCGGACAATGTGGTTCCGGCGGGGTTCTGGAAGTTGGGCAGCACGTACATGAACTTGGGGCCGGAACGCAGAGGCTTCTCCAGCAACTCGGTGCGTAGACCGTTATCGTCGCTGGGGACCGAGAGATACTCCGCGCCATAGATGTTGAACGCCTGCAGCGCGCCCAGGTAGGTGGGAGCTTCCACCAGTACGCGATCTCCGCGATTGATAAAAAGCTTGCCGATCAGGTCGAGCGCCTGCTGAGAGCCAGAGGTGATCAGGACGTTCTCGATCTGCGCCTTGATGCCGTAGCGCGCCATGTTGTCGGCAATCAGTTCGCGCAGGGGTTCGTAACCTTCGGTGGCTCCGTACTGCAGGGCGGAGGATGCCTGTTCGGTCAGTACCTTGTGGCAGGCTTCTTCAAAGCGTTGGACAGGGAAGACATCGGGAGCGGGCAGGCCGCCGCCGAAGGAGATCATTCCGGGCTTTTGGGTGAATTTCAGCAACTCGCGGATTTGAGAACTGGTGACGCCTTTGGTGCGTAGCGCGTAACGGGATGTCCAGGCAGTCGACATGATCGGGCCTCCGCGAAATTTGAACTGCCGGGCGAGGACGCCCGGCTCTCCACACCTCTCTTTAAGCGAAGCCGTCGGGCTGGTTTACCGCTCCAATGTGCGCTTGTTCATCGATGAAGAGGCGGCCGGCGGTGAGTGCTTTGCGGTCGATTTCCAGCAGGTCGAGTTTCTTCACCTTGTCTTCGAGAACGCTGAGTGCGGTTCCAGGAGCGAGACATTCGGTTTCTTCGAGCAGCGCGCCCATCATTACAATGTTGGTGACCTTGGTCGAGCCCAGTTTGTCAGCGATTTCGGACGCCGGAATCGCTACCACCTGCACCTCGGGCGCACTAAAGTCGGCAGGAAGGCTTGCGCCGTTATAAAGGATGACTCCACCGCTTGCGACCTCGTGGGCAAACTTGCGCAGGGAGAACTCGTTCATGGCGACGAGCACATCGGGATGCGAGATCAGGGGAGTGCCGATTCGTTCTCTGGACAAGCAGACGTGACAGTGTGCGCTGCCGGAGCGCATCTCAGGGCCGTAGGACGGCAGCCAACTGACTTCCAAACCTTCGCGCATGCCCATCTCGATGAGGAGTTGCCCCAGGAGCAGCACGCCTTGTCCGCCGAAACCCGCGATCTTGATCTTCGCGCCTCTGTGATGGTTGCGCTTATTCGTCGATGGATCGGGCGCTCCGGCTTTGGGAGTGATCCCAAGCACGTCGGCTACGGAGCGGTGCGGGGGCTCAATCTCCTTAACCAACGGGGCGTCGTGGCGGTGGTCGCGGAAGACGTTGAGGGGGAAGGTTGGGATCATGGCATCGGCAATCCAGTGGCGCGCAGCCACCGGATCTTTGCCCCAGATGGTCGGGCAGGGCGACAGGATCTCGACAAACGTGAAGCCTGCGCCATCACGCTGCAGTTCGAGCGCCTTTTTGACGGCGCGGCGCGCTTTCATGATGTTCTTGTTGTCCGAGAGCGCCACACGCTCGATGTAGACCGGCGCTTCGAGCGTGGCCAGGAGTTCGGCCATGTGGAGAGGGTAGCCTTCGTTGGAAGGCCTGCGTCCCCAGGGAGAGGTGGTGCTCTTTTCTCCGACCATGGTGGTGGGCGCCATCTGGCCGCCGGTCATGCCGTAGATTCCGTTGTTCACGAAAAAGACAGTGATGTTTTCGCCGCGGTTGGCGGCGTGCACGATTTCGGCGGTGCCGATGGCTGCGAGATCGCCGTCTCCCTGATAGGAGATGACGATTCTTCCGGGACAGGAGCGTTTGATGGCGGTTGCCGAGGCCGGGGCGCGACCGTGAGCGACCTGGACGTTACCCACGTCAAAGTAGTAATACGCAAAGACCGAGCAGCCGACGGGACTGACGAAGATCGTTTTGTCCTGCACCCCCAGTTCCTGGAGCGCTTCGGCAATCAGCTTGTGGGCGACGCCGTGGCCGCAACCGGGGCAGTAGTGGGTCTGATGCTTCAGTTCCGACTTGCGCTCGTAGAGGTCATAGAACAGGGGCGAGCGGGAGTGGATTTCTTCGTATGCGTCGGGGTTGGTTTTGGGATCGACTATGGGTTTCGCTTCCGGCGTGAGGTCAACTTCCACTTTAAGTGTCACTTTTTGATCGGCCACGCTGATGACGCTTTCGTTTGCCATTTTCGTTGTCCTCTTCCAACCGGATCGACGTGGAACTGGTCTCAGACCGCCACGGCCATGCGTGACAACACCTGTTGTTGCAACTCTCGGACCGAGGGCACGTTGCCGCCCACCCGGCCATAGAACTCGACTGGCACTTTGCCGTTCAGTGACAGGCGCACATCTTCTACCATTTGCCCGTTACTCAATTCGACGACCAGCACTTTTTCAACTTTGGAAGCCGCTTCCACCAGCGCCTTCGATGGATAGGGCCACAAAGTGATAGGTCGGAACAGTCCCGCCTTCACGCCGTCTTTGCGCAGGGCCTCTACCGTCGAAAGCAAAACACGGGAGACAATGCCGTACCCGACCAACAGAATCTCGGCGTCGTCGGTGTAGCAGAGCTCGCAGCGCTGCTCAGCTTTTTGCGCGCGGATGTATTTCGCTTCCATCCTGATCTGGTGGGCTTCCAATTCATCGGATTCGAGGAAGATGGAACTTATTAAGTTGGCGCGCGTCTCGGGCGTTCCCTTGACTGCCCAGGGTTTGTCGGGAGCTTGAATTTCAATGTCTTCGAGATCGAGCGGTTCCATCATCTGGCCGACGAAGCCGTCAGTCAGAATCACTGCCGGATTGCGGTACTTGTCGGCGAGTTCGAAGGCGAGCATGGTGAAGTCGGCCATCTCTTGCACGGATGCGGGGGCGAGTACGAGGTTGCGGTAGTTGCCGTGGCCTCCGCCTTTGACCATGGCGAAGTAGTCGCTCTGCTCGGGAGCGATGTTGCCGAGGCCGGGACCGCCGCGCATTACGTCGACGATCACGCAGGGCAACTCGGCGCCGGCCAGATACGACATTCCTTCCTGCATCAGGCTTAGGCCGGGTCCGGAAGATCCGCTCATGGCGCGCATGCCGGCGGCGGCGGCGCCGTAGACCATGTTGATAGCGGCGGTTTCGCTTTCAGCTTGCAGAAAAGTTCCGCCGACCTGCGGGAAGTAGAGCGCCGCGGCCTCGGCGATTTCGCTGGCGGGAGTGATGGGATATCCGTAATAGCCGCGACAGCCCGCGAGGATGGCGCCCTTGATGACTGCCACGTTACCTTTACAGAGCTGGCGCATATTCGCCTCCTGGCACGGGTGCAACGGCCTTGGCTTTCGGTTTTGCGCGGTAGACGGTGATGGCGCCCGGCTCGGGGCAGCAATAGAAACAGATTCCGCAGCCGGTGCAAGCCTCGCCGGTGTAGTGCGCGGGATGAGCGCCGTAGGCGTTCAACTCCGGCCCCAGTTCGAGGCACTTGGGCGGACAAGAATCCACGCATAGCCCGCATCCCTTGCATTCTTCAACATCGATTGTGACCTTACCGTGCGGTTGACCTGCCATGGTTCACCTCGTCGCCGGCACTCTGGGGCATCGGTTTTCAGGCGGAGAGGTGCGCAGACTGCGTTCTCGGAATCTGCGTTGTCCACCCCACCACACTCGATTAGAGTCTTCGTCTTTTATTAGGGCGGTGATTGTGGGCACCCGCTATTGTGAGGTGCGTCACATTGGGACAATTTGGCTCACGCGGGCGTGGCGTCGGCGGTTTTACACGGAGGGGCGGTCAACGAGAAATCAGGATCGAGTCAGCAACCGATCCAACGCACGTACGCAATATCTCAACCTCTGGGAGGGAGCACTTTGATAAGATTTCCCCCGTGCTTCTCTGTGTACCCTGTGGTTGAGCTTTTAGCGGCTGCCCTGGAGCACGTGCTGCAATCCCTTTACCGCCCGCATGTATTGGGCGCGTTCGAAAGCTCTGGGATCGGGGCAGCGGAGTTGGCTCATGCTGCCTTGCATCTGTTGCACGGATTCGTATTCGTGTTTGTCCATCCACTCCAAAACGCCTTGTTCCACCTGTCGAATGTGCCCGATGCCATGAAACAATAAAGCAGAGCACAGCATCGTCACATCGGCGCCCACCATGAGCAGTTTGATCACGTCTTCGGGACCATGCACGCCGCTGGTTCCCGCCATGCTGGCGCGGATGTGGCCATAAAGAATGCCAATCCAAGTGAGGGGCAGGCGCAAGTCTTGCGGGGTGCTGAGCAGCACGTTCGGTTTGATTTCCAGTTCTTCCAAGTCGATATCGGGCTGATAGAAGCGGTTGAACAGAACCAGGCCATTGGTGCCGATCTGATCGAGGCGCTTTGCAAAATTGGCCAGGTTGCTGAAAAAAGGACTCAGCTTGGCCGAAACCGGAATGTGAACCGCAGTCTTTACTTCGCGGAGTATGTCGGCATAGTTCGTTTCCAGCTCGGAGCCAAGAACCTCGGTGTTCGTCGGAATCGAGTAGATGTTGCACTCGATTGCGTCAGCCCCGGCTTGCTCAATGTGCTTGGCGTACTTTGCCCAACCGCCGAGAGTGGAGCCGTTGAGGCTGGCGATGATGGGAATGTCGACGGCGGCTTTGGCTTTGCGAATGTGCTCCAGATACTGCTCGGGTCCGGTGTGGAATTCGCTGGAATGAGGAAAGTAAGTGACGGACTCGGCGAAGCTCTCGGTGCCGGCGTTGAGATGGAGTTCGAGCTCGAGAGCCTCCTTGTGCAGTTGTTCTTCGAAGAGGGAATAGAGCACAACGGCAGACGCGCCCGCATCTTCCAAGTGGCGGATGGCGCCGATTTCCTGGGAGAGTGGGGATGCGGAGGCGACCAGCGGTGTGCGCAGCTGCATGCCGAGATATTTGGTGGTTAGATCCATGACGTTTCCCTCTTCTTAGGCTCTTTTGCTGGATGTTGCGATTGCGTCTGTCGCCTCATGCGATTTGCTATTTCACGGTTACCAACGGTGAGGGCGGAGCGGGTGGCGTCTCCGCCGGAGCCGGGAACGAAACCGATTTGCGCTGCGCCAGATACTCGTATAAGCGGAAGCGAGTGTCCGCATCCTGTTGCGCCTCCTGCCAAAGAATTTTGGCGTGTTCCGGGTTGCTCTTCTGGAGCATCTTGAAGCGCGTCTGCTGCAGCAGGAAGTCTTTGACTTTGCGGTTGGGGGCGCGGGAATCGAGCAACAGCGGATTCTCGCCTGCGAGGGCGCGCTCGGGATGGTAGCGATAGAGCAGCCATTGACCGGAGTCGACCATGACTTTCTGGTCCGACATCGCCGTGGTCATGTCGATGCCGTGCGCGATGCAATGCGAGTAAGCGATGATGAGGCTGGGGCCGTCGTAGGCCTCGGCTTCGAGGAACGCCTTGAGCGTGTGTTCGTCTTTCGCGCCCATGGCGACGCTGGCCACGTAGACGTTCCCGTAGCTCATGGCGATCAGGCCGAGATCCTTCTTGGCTCCGGGTTTGCCGCCCGCAGCGAACTTGGCTACGGCCGCGCGCGGCGTGGCTTTGGAGGCTTGGCCTCCGGTGTTGGAATAGACCTCGGTGTCGAGCACCAGGACGTTGACGTTGCGGCCGCTGGCGAGGACGTGATCGAGGCCGCCGTAGCCGATGTCGTAGGCCCAGCCGTCGCCGCCGACGATCCAGACGCTCTTCTTGACCAGCATGTCGGCGACGGAGAGCAGTTGTTTGGCGTCCGGCGAGTTCAGCTTGCGCAGTTTTTCTTTCAACAGATCGACGCGCTGACGCTGCTCGAAAATGTCGGACTCGTCTTTCTGTTCTTGCGTGAGCAAGGCGGTGACAAGTTCTTCTCCGACGGATCCCGACAGACGGCGCAGCAGTTCGCGGGCGAATTCCGTCTGCTTGTCGATCGACAGCCGAAAACCGAGGCCGAATTCCGCATTATCTTCGAAGAGGGAATTGGACCATGCCGGGCCGCGGCCGTCGGCGTTCTTTGACCACGGCGTTGTCGGCAGGTTGCCGCCGTAGATGGAAGAGCAGCCGGTCGCATTGGCGATCACCGAACGATCTCCAAATAGCTGCGAAACGAGTTTGAGATAGGGCGTCTCGCCGCAACCGGAACACGCTCCCGAAAATTCGAATAGCGGCTCTTGCACCTGCTGCTGACGGATATTCGACACTTTGATCTTACGGCGATCAAGCTCGGGGATCTTGAGGAAGAAGTCCCAGTTCTCGCGCTCAGGCTCGCGCAGCGGCGGTTGCGCCACCATGTTGATGGCCTTCAGGCGCGTCTCGCTCTTGTTTTTCGCGGGACAGATATCGACGCAGATGCCGCATCCAGTACAGTCCTCAGGCGCAACCTGGATGGTGTACTTGAGACCGGCCCAGTCTTTGTCTTTTGGGTCGGAAGACTTGAAGGTCGCGGGCGCACCGGCAAGCTCTTTCGAGTCGTAAACCTTGATGCGGAGCACGGCGTGTGGGCATACATACGCGCACTTGCCGCATTGGATGCAGGTTTTGGTATCCCACGCAGGAATCTCGAGCGCGATGTTGCGCTTTTCCCATTTTGCCGTGCCAGTGGGGAAGGTGCCGTCGACCGGGAAGGCGCTCACAGGGATTTCATCGCCGTGGCCGGCGTAGATTACGCCGAGCACATCGCGCTCGAACTTGGGGGCCCCGGCAGCGAAGGCAGCCGGCATTTCGGTGTGGCTCGTGACTTTATCGGGAACGGTTACTTCGAACAGGTGGGCCAGGGTTTCATCCACGGCGCGCAGGTTCTGCTGCACGACCTCGTCGCCCTTTTTACCGTACGTGTAGCGGATCGATTCACGAATGGCCTCAATGGCCTCGTCACGCGGCAGCACTTTGGAGATCGCAAAGAAGCACGCTTGCAGAATGGTGTTCATGCGCGAGCCCATGCCGGTGTCGCGAGCAACCTGATAAGCGTCAATGATGAAGAATCGAGCTTTCTTGGCGATCAACTGGGTTTGGACTTCGCGCGGCAGGTGGTCCCAGATTTCGTCTTTGTTGAAAGGACTATTGAGCAGGAAGACGCCGCCGGGAACCAGGGTGCCGAGCATGTCGTAGCGTTCGAGGAAGATCCATTGGTGGCAGGCGACGAAGTTGGCTTTGGAAATTAGGTAGCTGGAGCGGATGGGCTGCGGGCCGAAGCGCAAGTGCGAAACCGTCATCGCGCCCGACTTTTTGGAGTCGTAGACGAAGTATCCCTGACCGTAGTTGGCGGTGTTTTCGCCGATGATCTTGATGGAGTTCTTGTTTGCGCCCACGGTGCCATCCGCGCCGAGGCCGTAGAACATGGCTCGCACGACGTTGTCGGGCTCGATGGAAAACTCGGCATCGTAGTCGAGACTGGTGTGGCTTACGTCGTCCTGAATGCCGACCGTAAAGTGGTCTTTGGCAGCTGGCTTTTTCAGGTTGTCGTAAACGGCTTTGACCATGGCGGGCGTAAATTCCTTGGACGACAGGCCGTAACGCCCGCCGATGATTTCGGGCGCGACTTTCAGCTTCCCGTAGCCCAGTTTGATTCCCTCGTGGATGCCGTTGACGATGTCGAGATAGAGCGGCTCTCTGCCAGCTCCGGATTCCTTGGTGCGGTCGAGAACAGCGATCTTCTTAACGGTTGCCGGAAGAGCTTCGATGAAGCGCCGCACGGAGAACGGGCGGTACAACCTGACTTTCAGCAGCCCAACCTTTTCGCCCTTCTGGTTGAGATAGTCGGCGGTTTCGTGCGCGGTCTCCGCGCCGGAACCCATCATGACGATTACGCGGTCGGCGTCGGGCGCGCCCACGTAATCGAACAGGCGATAGGAACGGCCGACGACCTGGGCAAACTTGTCCATGACCGCCTGGACCTTATCCGGACAGACGTCGTAATAAGGATTGCCAGCTTCACGCGCTTGAAAATAGACATCGGGATTCTGTGCCGTGCCGCGTAACACTGGATGGTCGGGAGATAGCGCGCGCTGGCGATGCTCGGCGACGCGATCCATGTTGATCAGAGCGCGCATGTCGTCTTCGGTGAGCATTTCGATCTTGTTGACTTCGTGCGAAGTGCGGAAGCCATCGAAGAAATGCAGGAAGGGAATTCGGGTTTCGAGAGTCGCGGCATGCGCGACCAGCGCCAGGTCCATGGCCTCCTGCACGGAGTTGGACGACAGCATGGCGAAGCCGGTGGTGCGGCAGAACATCACGTCCGAGTGGTCGCCAAAGATCGAGAGGGCGTGGGCGGCTACGGTGCGGGCGCTGACGTGGAACGCCGTCGGCGTGAGCTCTCCCGCGATCTTGTTCATGTTCGGGATCATCAGCAGCAGGCCTTGCGACGCCGTAAAAGTCGTGGATAGGGCTCCGGTCTGGAGCGCGCCGTGGACTGCTCCGGCGGCTCCGCCTTCGCTTTGCATTTCAGTCACATGCGGCACGGAACCCCAGATGTTCGGCACGCCCTCGGACGACCATTGATCCGCCCATTCGCCCATGTTCGACGACGGCGTGATGGGATAGATGGCGATGACTTCATTGAGTCGGTAGGCGACATAAGCCACCGCTTCGTTGCCGTCCATGGTCTTGAACTTGCGTTTCATGGAAATCCCTCTCTGAATTTCTTGTGCGACCCCTGGTTGTTGGAACTGTCAGGTTAAGGATGACGGAACGAAGCGATATTGTCGGGAACGGGGCGCACAGGAGCATGTGATCTGCGTCACAAGTGGAAAAACAAGAACAAAGAAGAAGAAGAAAGAAGAAGAAAGAAAAGAAGAGTCCGGTCACCGCAGCTTCCCTACATTCCTTGTCATCCTGAGCGCAGCGAAGGACCTCATGTTCCCCAGCTCCGTCATCCTAAGCGGAGTTCTCTCCAAGCCCCGTGTAGAGCGGACACTCCTGTCCGCTGCCCTTGACCTTGATTTTTTCGAACCAAGAAAAGGGGCGCATGATTGGGATCATCAGCGCGTCTACCCGTCAGCAGAGTTGTCATCCTGAGCGGAGTAGCCACTCCGCGAAGCAGCTACGCAGTCGAAGAGCCTGCGCTGAGCGAAGCCGAAGGGCCCCCTACATCTCCAACGCTCCCCGCGAAGTGTCAGGGCGTTCTTTTCTACGAACGCGCGTTCGAGGAGTTCCGGCTGGTTTACACGCGCGTGCCGAGTCCACGGAAGATGCAGACGCTGGTGCAGGTTGGGAAACAGCTTTGGGAGTGGAGGCGCTCTAGGTGTTGTGAGTGCTATGGCGATGTTTCGCCAAATACCGGCGGGTGATTTTATGAAGGGCGCAAGTCATCGGTGGGCGACCCGCCACGGCTGCCAAACTGAGGTTTCGAAAATCTATTTTCCAAAGTGAGCAATATTGACCATACTGCGCGCCGCCGAAAGTGTATCCCTCCTTGCGTGGGGTTGCTGTCTGGCAGCTGTACGCAGTTCCTTCCGCCAGCCGGAGACCAAGAATTTAGATTTCGCTTCTAAGAGCCGCCGAGGGAGCCCTGCTGTTCCCGTCTCGCTGTAGTTCAACGCATTCCAACCTAATACCGCACGCCGAGTCAGTTGCACGGAACTTCGGCCCGTTCGGCGCACGGCTAGCTACATTTTTCTTTTGCAATCAGGGATGGCAAGGGCAATGATCACGATCGTGACAGGCTTACGAAGGTCGGGAACCTCGATGGCTATGCAGATGCTCCACGCGGGCGGCCTGCCCTGCGTCCACGATGCGGAACGGATCCGTCCGGACGAAGACAACCCTCGTGGCTACTTCGAGATGGGAAAACAAGACGACGGAAAACAAGACGGCGACCAATTGCAGGGTGTTCTGCTGGCCGAGGGCAAGGCGATCAAGCGCCTATTGCCATCGGAGATACGGTGCACTCACAAGCTGCCTGCCGGCCCCGACTACCGCATCATCTCCATGCGTCGTCCCATGCCCGAGGTCGTGGCGTCGTGGAAGAGGTTCTATCACCGCCGCAAGGGAATCAACCAGGATGGCAAGCCTTTGCTCTACTTCGAGGAACCGATCCGGCGCAGCGCGAAAGAGATTGCCAAGGAGTTCGGCGTGAAACCGGCACAAGTGTTGCGGGTGAAGTACCACGATGTAATCCGCGATCCGAAACTTGCGGCTGCGGCCATGGTGGAATTTCTCGGCGTGCCTCTCGACGTTGATGCCATGGCCGGTGCGGTAGACCCGTCGCTTTATCGTAACCGTCTTTGCCAGGAAGAAGTGGAAGCGGCTTCATAAATGGTTTTGGGTAGGGCACGGCTTTAGCCGTGCCGTTAAGGGCCAATAAAAATGCGGGCTTTAGCTCCTGAGGGCCGGGCAGTCTGCTCGGAGAACCATTTATGAAGCCAGTAACACCAGTTCTACGCACGTAAATCAGGACCGCTCTACCAGGAGGAAACTTGCACGCAAAATCGCAACCGTCGTTACCAGGAGGAAATCTATGAAGATAAACGGCAAATTGGTTGACATCTGTATTCACGGCTTCCGCATTCGCAAGCACATGCGCTACGCGCTGGCGCTGTGGTTGCTGGGAGCAGGAGGGTACGCCTCGGCGCAGTCGCCGTGTGCTGGGGGCACGACCAGCCCCATGAGCGTCTCGGGGTCGTATGGCGGGCAGACCTGCACGTGGCAAGTTCCATCGGGCGTGACCGCGGTCACAATCAGCGTGATGGGCGCTGGAGGCGGAGGCGGAGCCGGTTTTGACCGCACCCTGCGTTCTTCTAGTTCTTCCTCTGGTTCATCGGGAAATAACGGGTCTGCTTCCTCAATTTCACTTGGAGTCACCGTGAGCGCCACAACACTTGCGGAGGCTGCGGGCGGTGGGTATGGTAAAGGCGGCTATTGCCAGAACGAAGGAGGTAGAACAACCTGTAAAACAGGCAATTCTGGACGCAATGGAGGGGGGGGCGGTAGCGACTTCTACGCAGGGCTCACGTTGACTAGCGGAGGAGGTGGCAGTGGCGGGTCAGGAAGCACGGGAACGTATGCGAATGGCGGCAACGGCGGTAATGGCGATCTGGTGGCCGGTCAAGTGTTTCCCAATCCCGGTGATGTATGGGCGCTGTTTCCGGGTTTGGGGGGGTACGGTGGCTGGAACTATTTAGGTGCTAGGGCGGGGCAGGGCGGTGACGGCACGATTACGCTTACGTGGGCGCCAGGCGTGACTGCCGCCCCGACCAACGTCAATTTCGGGAACGCCTGGGTCGGGCTTGGGAACCATCATGATGTAACCGTGACCAACAATAGCGCCACCGCTGTTACGATCGGTCCCATTACGTTCACCGACGTCACTGGGAATCCGGCCGATTTCATCGCTCACAACTACTGCACGAAGCCCCTCAAGCCAGGCAGGAGTTGCGAGGTCAATGCCAAGTTTGCGCCCTCCTCCACAGAGACGGAAACGGCGACGATGAATATCGATGTTGACGGCAGCCCGCTGCAAGTTTCCTTGACGGGCACGGGGAAGGTGCCGACAAAGAGGCCCTGAAAACAAAATGTAGAGATGCCGCTCCGTCTCGGGGCGGCTTTCTTTCTTGTTGCGTAAGGTGGAAGCGGCTAACTTCTGTTATCACGATAGCACTCAAAACCCCTGCCACAGGATCAATGAGCGATCTCGGGATAGTACGACGTCTCTAACGACAGGACTGCGTGATCATGTCCTGCTGTCCGCTCCCCCGGGGATAAAGCGTCAACAACCTGATCGATCGTCAAGATACCGGAAAGTCTGGCCTCCTAGTTCACTAGCCGGAAGTTTACAGCCACGGTAGTCTCAACGGTCGCCGGTTGACCATTCACAAGATAGGGTTCATAACGCCACCACCGCACTGCGTCCATGGCTGCTTGCGACAGCACGTCGGGACCGCTGACAAACTTCGTCTGTGTCACAGCACCCCCGGCACTCACGATGGTGTCCAGCACCACTGTGCCTTGCACTCCCGCCTGTCGTGCAAGCTTTGGATATTCGGGCATAACGCGATAGACGACCCGTTGCGCCATGGCGTCGGGTGGGACATGCAACTGTGGTTGCACTGCCAGGGTTTCTTTTGCCGGAAGCCGCGCTTCCAATTCCGCCCATCCCTGCTGCCAATGCCACCATCCCAGCGCAGCCGCAATCAGCGTAATGACAACGGCAAACGCAACCATGCGCTGGATGCCGGACTTGCGTGTCGAGTCCTCCAAGTCCGGGAGCAACTGGGGTTCTTCTGCCGCCTCTAATGCGCCATCTGTAGGGGCGGCCAATAAAAGATCGCCTTGGCGTCGAGTCCAGTAACGGACTATCGATTGCTGTTCGGCTGGCATACGGAGAAACTGGAGTCCGAAGCATCGTTCATGTTGATAGCGCACCACCGCCGTCGCCCGCACCGGCAAGCTCATGTGCGGAACAAGAAACTCGACGCGGACGGACTCGCCGACCAGGAGTTGTGATGCTGGGACAACTCCGATTCCGCCCTCACCCATCTCAAGGGCACGTCCAGGGATATGGTTGGGAATGCCCGAGCGCAATACGGTGAGAGCCAAGGGTACCGTTAACTTGTAGCGAGCGACATTCCGCGTGGAAGCAGTTCCTTTTGAGAATGCCGGACTCACTCCTGTATTCATCACTCAGCCTCGTGACGTTTGATTTCCTTCGCACGCACACGTCACGTCTCGGATGATTGCTTTCTAACACAGGGGAGCACCGTAATTGAGGTAACGGACGTAACCAGGCCATTTCACTCAGAACCCACTCCGGGCGTCCACCGCCCAGACCGCAGGGTTGCGGCCCATTCTCGATAGAGTTTTGCCTCTTCCCGTAATTCCGCTGCACGCGGTTGTGATTCGCTAGTCGCTTTTTCCTCAGCGTCCGCAGCTTTCCGTCCAAGCTCAGCGACAGTCGCCGGGTGCGCCACCTCTCACGCTTTTTGAGAAGCGGCGTACCCACGTCCGTGCTCGAAATTTATTGACTTACAAGCCGCCGAGGACGAAAATGGAAATCTAATTGGGGCAGTTTCGAAGCGTGTCCGCCAAAGGCGACGCACCTCGAATCTGCCCCAGAACCATTTTTGGCGCCGTTTTTGGTGCTAAGTCCTTATTGCTCAAGATTTTGACAATAAGTCCTTTAGGCTGAAGATCTTGGCGGGGAAAACCGCCTAACTATATGATTCTAATAGATCGAGATAGGGGGGGGTACCCCCTGGGAGCAACCCTGACAAAACAGGCCAAGCGCATTCCTGGAGCTAAAGGTCCAGATAGGCGCGGAGCGAAGTCAGATCTTCATCCGCGACAATCCGAAATCCGAGGCGCCGGAAGACGGCTTGCATGCCATAGTTGTCGGGCAACATCTCCGCGGAGGCCAGGGCCAGCTTTTCATCGCGAGCAATGTCGACGATGCGTCGAAGCAACTCAAATCCCAGCCCTTGTTTTTGATATTGATCGGAGACCAGCGCGGCGACTTCGGCTTCATTGCCAACGTGAAGTTTGGTCATGCGGCCAACGCCGAAAATGCGGCGATCTCCCGTGGCGGCGTCGGTGTGCTCGGCAACCAGCACCATTTCACGGTCGTAATCTCCGAAGCAAATCCGCAATAGCCGTTCATGGGCCACGCGCCGGCTCAGGCTCAGGGAGCTGAAATACCGCAAATAGACGCTGCGATCGGAGAGCGTCTCGTGAAACTTGACCATCAACGGTTCGTCTTCGGGGCGGATGGGGCGAATGGTCACCACATTCCCATCCTTCATGGTCCAGTTCGAAACGTAGCGCAAGGGATAGGGACGAATCGCGGCCTTGGGCAACTGCTCCGGAGTTACGCCGGGCGCGTGCAAGACGATCCTGGCATCGAGAGCGATTAGGCGCTCCGGCGAAGCGAGCAGAGGATTGATGTCGATTTCCGCAATCCAGCGCTGTTCGAGCACGAGTTGACTGAAGCGGACGAGGAGGCCTTCGAGAGCAGCCAGGTTGACGGGCTTGCGTCCGCGGACTCCCCGGAGCGCGGTGTAGATTTTGGTTTGCTCCATCATGCGTTGCGCCAGCGTGGTGTTCAGCGGCGGAAGAGCGAGGGCATGGTCGCAGTAGACCTCGACGAGTTGGCCACCGGAACCGAACAGGATGACCGGTCCGAACTGCGGGTCCAGGCTGCTGCCGAGAATCAGTTCGTAGCCATCGAGCTTCACCATGGGCTGCACGGTTACGCCGGAGAATTGATCGGGGCCAGCTTTTTCGGCCACGGAAGACTGGATGTCGCGATAGGCGGAGCGAACGGCCGCTTCATCCTGTAGGTTGAGCTTGACTCCGCCGACGTCTGTCTTGTGGGTGATGGTTTCAGAGAGAACCTTCAGCACCACGGGAAAGCCGATTTCTGACGCGATGGTCGTGGCTTCGTCCTCGGTGGCGGCAGCGCGCGTTTCCACAGTGGGAATGCCATACAGTGACAACAAGTGCTTCGACTCTAGCTCTGTGAGCAGAGTACGGCCCTGGCTGCGCGCGTTCTGAATGATTTGCGCGACTTGAAGGCGGGATGCGTTTCCGACTTCCGATTGGTCGGTGAGCGCCGGTGTCTCGTAGAGTGCGCGCAGGTTGCAGGTGTAGCGCCACATATAGGTGAACGCGCGCGCGGCTGCGTCAGGGTAACGAAACGTAGGAATGCCCGCCGCATTCAGGGCAGCTTCGCCGGCAGTAACGCTGTGTCCGCCCATCCAACTGGCGAGGAGAGGCTTGACGCCCTTGGCATACGGCTTCATGCTTTCCGCAACCTCCAGGGGATCGGCCATGGCTTGCGGTGCGAGGATGACGAGGAGTCCGTCGCTGTTCGGGTCTTTCGAAGCAATGTCGAGGGCGCGAGCAAAGCGCTCGGAATCGGTGTCGGCGAGAACATCGATGGGATTGCCATGACTCCAGTGGGCAGGGAGAAACTCATCGAGGCTGTGCACGCTCTCGGGAGAAAGCTCGGCCAGTTCGCCGCCGCTGGCCACCAGCGCGTCGGTGGCCAGGACGGCGGGACCGCCGGCGTTGGTCAGAATGGTAAGCCTTGGACCTCTGGGACGAGGCTGCCGGCTGAGCACTTCCGCCATATAGAAGAGATCGGCGATATTGTGAACGCGCAGAACTCCTGAGCGGCGGAAGGCGGCTTCCAGCACCTCGTCGCTGCCGGTGAGAGCGCCGGTG
>Ga0224552_1000150_pt1 | contig 18591 bp, 20 predicted proteins | sample 714S215metaG_FD_179907 | JGI IMG/M metagenome (GOLD analysis project Ga0224552, IMG submission 179907) | Peat soil microbial communities from Stordalen Mire, Sweden - 717 S2 1-5 | ecosystem: Environmental > Terrestrial > Soil > Wetlands > Peat | place: Sweden: Norrbotten County, Stordalen Mire... | reverse complement strand
TCGTCGATGTACGAGAGATTTCAGATCAACTGCTGAAGTTATCGCTGAAGTGAACCCATTGCTCATCGTGCAAAGGGTCATCCCGGCAGTAATGGGGCAACGCCCTCGTCATTCCACGCGCCGGATCGACCGTCCCATTGAATGGGAGATACTGGAGATACGTCGCGCTAGGCCTCCTCAGGCATAGTGGTGCGGCTCTTGTTGCTTTTCCGCGCCACTTAGATGGGTGTGCTGGAAGTTATCGGGATACTTGAGTCCGAAAGTGAGCATCCGGTCCATCCCGATATGTCCGAGCCAGATCGTGCCTAAGGCAAGCACGAGCGGGTGGCCCTGCCACCAACCTACGCCGACCAAGAGCGCGGGTAATGGTGTCGCGTGCGCCATGTTGTACAGGTGCGCGCCGAATCTCGTCCCAAGCATGTAGCCCGCCGCGAAGATATCCGGCGCCAATAGGAGGGAGAGCGCCAACCACCACGATTGGTGGGTGGTCGAGAACGCCACAATGGACCCGACAAGAAGCGTCATCCCTTCCAGCAGGAGCCATCTTCGAGGCGCGCCCACCACCGTTCCTGGGAGCGCAACCTCGTCGGATGCTGCCTGACCATCTACCTTCATACTCAGCTCCCGAAGGTGAAAGTAACCGAGACGTTCTCGAACAATCGCCTACGCATCGCGGGAAAGCTCTTTGAGGAAGCTCAGCACCGCACTCGTTGTGATTTTCGGTTGCTGTGACTGGGGGTAGTGGCCAGAATCTGGAACCATGACAACCTTCGCGTTCAGAGTCTGCGAGATCCACTCGGCTTCGCCACGGGGATCTGGGAAATCTGGATCCTTCTCACCCATGACGACCAGGGTCGGCACCTTTATCTCCGACAAGCGATGCTCCGTAGGAGTGTGGTCGGTTCGAGTGGTGAGGGAGAAGGATTTGGCGTAGCCCGGGCGACGCAGACTTTTCACGACGTCCTTTCGGTAGTCGCTGAAGTCAACGGGAAGCGTTCCCTTGTAGAGCTTTGGCAAATAGCCGTTCCACGACAGTGCCGCCCAGGGTTGCGCCATCGCGATACGCAGCAGCAATTTCTGTATCGAGGTCGTCTCGCCGTTGCGAACAAAGGGCCCAACGAGGACAAGTGCGCTGATGAGCTCGGGTCGCTCCGCCGCTGCGAACGCGGCTGCTCCGGCACCCATGGAATTACCCACGACGATGGCCGGACCGCCGAGTTCCTCAATGAGGGCAACGATGTCGCTCGCAGTTTCGACGTCTCCGTACGAGGCGAAGTTAGTGTCACTGTCGCCGTGACCGCGCAGGTCAGTGCTGGCGACGCGGTAGCCGGCGGCGCGCAGTTCGGGAGCCAAGAATCGATAGGCGGCTCGCAGGTCCCCCATGCCTGGAACAAGAACGATGAGCGGGCCGACACCGCCGACGTCGTAGCCAATTCGACCCTCTGGTCGAAGGAGATATGACGTGCCCTGTGCTTGTGATTCGGTTTTCATGGTGGTACCTGCCTTTTTGGTTGATGTTGGGATCTCTAGCGACATTCGAGTTATTGGTCGCTGAGTTGGTGTGTTGCTCATGGGACTAAGTCAACTTCGACCGGACGGCCGTGTCACCAGTGAAGGACCCCAGTTTTCACCCTAGGTTTCGAGAATTATTGACGACGAGCCGGCCTTACTGCGTCTGGGCGACGGATTCTTTCAAGCGGGCGCGAGTGAAGCGTCTATAACTATCAAGGCGTGCAGCCGAAGTTGGTAGTCGGCCGGTAGTGCCGAAACGAACGGCGGGCCAGTGACGTTCCTATTCGGCCAAAGCAAAGTCCACTGCCGCGACGGCGTGGAGATGTGCGGTGGGGAACATTGGCACTCGAAGGTCCTCCGGGTGAATGAGCAGTTCGATTTCTGTACACCCAGAAATGATGCCTAAGGCTCCTTTGGCGAGAAGTCGGTCGATGATCGCCAGATACTCACTCTTTGACTGCGGATTGATGATGCCACGAACGAGTTCCTCGTAAATGACTCGGTGAATCGTCATGCGATCAGGCTCGTCAGGGACAATGACGGTCAGTCCGTGCATGGTTCGAAGTCGACCCACGTAGTAATCCAATTCCATGGTGTATCGAGTTCCTAGCAGCGCGATGACGTCTATTCCCGCCGCCTTGACTGCCGCCGCGGTGGTATCCGCAATGTGAAGCAAGGGGATACTGACCGCGGACTGGATGACGTCGGCAAGGCGATGCATTGTGTTTGTGCAGACAATGATGGCGTCCGCACCCGAGTGAGCCAAACATATTGCGGCATCTGCGAGGACCTGACCCGCCTCGTCCCACTTTCCATCCACCTGGAGTGCTTCAATGTCGGCAAAATTGAAGGATCGGATGATGAGATCTGCCGAGGCGATTCCGCCAACGCGTTCGCGCACAAGTTCATTGATCGTTCGTTCGTATTCGATAGAAGATTCCCACGACATGCCACCGAGTAAACCCAAGCGCTTCATCGCCTCATTCTAGTGTTCGACTTTCCCGAGACTGTAAGCCGAATCAGTGTTGGCTAAAAAGTTGGACTTCGAGGTCGCACGTTGGTTTCAAGTGGGTTGTGGCCGGCGAGACCGACGAGGGCGAAAGCGAGCGACACGATTGCGAGAAAGTACCAACCCGTGTTGAAACTTGTATGAGACACGAGGTGCCCAAAAATGATGGGGATGAAGAAGCCACCAATCGCGGCGAGCGCGAGCATGAGGCCCGCGGCCGTGCCAATAAATTGGTGCTCAATGTGTGAGACCCGTGCGGGGACTGCCAGCCACGCTGCGAATCCAAAAATTAGGAAGAAGCCGATTGCAATCCCCAAGGCCCAGAGTGCCTGATTCGGCACAACCGGAATCAGGACCAGCAGTAGCGAGACGGCGATGAGAGGAACGAAAACGTACATCCTCAGATTTTTACTGCGATCGGCAAAGAATCCTCCAAGCAAGCTTCCGGGAATGCCCGCGAGCAAAATCATTGCCGACAGCAGACCTCCAGTTGACGGCGCGAAGTGACGAACATTGGTGACGTACTCACTGAACAGTTGCGAAGTGGTGAAGTACGCGCCGTACCCGCCAAGGAGGGCAATGCCGTAAATCCAAAGATCACGACTCGAGAGCGAGGCTCGAATCGCCGCTCGATCGAACTTTGCGCCACCGAGTAGCGGAAAGCCGTCTGGAACATGGAAGGTCACCGCTGTGAGGACCATGACGAGCAGCTCGAATACTCCGGCCAGGAGGAGCGACGTGTGCCAACTCGTCGCGGCTTGCACGTACACCCACACGTACAGCGCGAAGCCAGCGCCCGCGCTGAATGCGGCTCCTCCGGTAATGCCCAGGGCAAGTGTGAGGTCCTTCTCGTCAAACCACACGAACATCGCGGCCGTGCCCATGGCAACGAACACCGATCCTCCGACGCCACTGACGACTCGGAAAAGTGCAAGCTCGGTGTAGTTGTAGGACAGCCCGGACATGACGCCTGCGAGTCCCTGGATCAACAAGCCGAGCACGAGCACTCGCTTCATGCCGATTCTGGTTGCCAGCATGCCACCTGGAACGTGTGAAAGTCCGTAGCCCACGATGTAGAGAGAGATCAGAAAGCTCAGCGACCCCAGTCCTACGTGAAACTCTTTGCCAACGAGCGGGAATGCCGTGGCGACATCAAACCAGTTAAGGGTGAGCGCCACGATTCCCAAACTGACGACGGCGAGCATGCCCCACCGACGAAGCCCTTCGTCGGGACCACCTATGGAGCCGTTCATCGTCCCCCTGCCCGACGCGCTCTGTGAGTTACGCAGTCAGAACAGATGGATTTCATACTGACCGCTCGTCCTCAGGACGGTTCTGCGATAAAGTGACAAAGTAGCATGATGTCGTGTGGCGACCACCGAAGAATCAGTAGGTTTCTACTGAAAACGTGACCTATTCGGACCCCTTCGTGATGTGTATCGAATGCGTGGAGCGGGGATTGATCACGGCTGGTGTTCAACTGCTTAGCGGTTTGCACTGTGACTGATCTCGACGGCTTTGTTGGACGTCAAGAAGAGTTGCGGATCCTTGATGAGCGGCTGAGCGAAGCTGAGTCGGGCCGGCCGCAGGTCGTCTTTGTTGATGCGGAGGCAGGCGCGGGTAAGTCAACGCTCCTTTCTTGGTTTCTCGCGTTGCATTCCAATGTGGTTGCCGTAAGTACGAGCGGCGACGAAGCTGAGACTTTGCTTTCCTATGGCGTGATGGATCAGTTGCTTCCTGGCGCATTAACCGAGCCAGGCGCGGATCCGATGGCGATCGGAGCACAATTGGTTGACTTTCTCGACCGGTTGCAAAACGACGACAAGGTGGTTGTACTCACCATCGATGACGTTCAGTGGGCCGATCGACTGTCGATGCGTGCGATTCTGTTCGCGCTGCGTCGACTCCGTGCCGACCGCGTACTGACGATCGTCTGCGCGCGACTGGGAGAGATGAGTGATCCGAGCTGGGTGCGATTTGTTGGCGGCGACGCACGTGTCACGCGTATGCGGCTTGGGGGTCTTGGGCCGGACGACATCTCGCTTTTGGCCAGCGCGATGGGTCTCGGACCGCTGCCACGCAGGGGGGCGAATCGGCTAGCCGAGCACACGGGCGGCAACGCTCTCTATTGCCGAGCGCTGCTCGATGAAATAGGTGTTGCTGGTCTGAGCGGCGAGCACGGTGGGCTGCCGGCACCTCGCCAATTGTCGGGCGTCGTCCTCTCTCGCGTTGCTTCGCTCGCAACGTCAACTCAAAATTTTCTCGCCGCAGCTGCTGTGCTCGGGCAACACTCACCCGCGGCCACCATTGGCTTGGTGGCCCAACTGCCCGACCCGCGCCAACAGATAGAGGAATCCGTCGCGTCAGGACTGTTGACCGACGATGTGGCGGCTTTCGAACTCTCCTTCGCTCATCCGCTCTATCGCGCGGCAATCTACGGAGACTTGAGCCCCGCTACTCGAAGGACGCTCCACGAACTCGCCGCCGCCGTTACGGCCGGCCGGATGCGACTATCGCATCGCATTTTGGCGTCACTCGGTCCAGATGAATCGCTGGCGCACGAGCTCGACGAGCTGGCGTTGGCAAGTGTCGAGTCTGGTGAGCTCAGCGTTGCCGCGTGGGCGTTTGAACAGGCCGCTGCCTTGTCACCGGTTGGTGAGGTGCGCGAACGACGTCTCCTCGACGCGGGCGTTGCTCTGTTGAACGCTGCTGACACCACAGCGGCTGCTCAGGTCCTTGAATCGTGTCAAACATCCGGTGCGCGTCGTGACGCTTTGATGGGACTTCTTGCCGTGTTCACTGGATCGCCAAACGCCGAGAACCGCTTGCTCGCGGCGTGGACAACTCATGATCGTGATACTGAACGCCTCATTGGGGCACGAGCGGCGACGTCGATGGCCAACTGGATGGTCATCACTGGTCGTCCCGATCAAGCGTTGCTGTGGGCGGAACGCGCGATAGACGCAACATCTACAGATTCGGCACTGCGTTCAATGGCGCGCACGGCGCAGGCGTACGCGCTGGCGTCGGCCGGACGTAGCCTCGAGGGATTGAGTGTGCTCGATTTTCTGCCGATGGCGGGAAGTGAGGTTGGCGAGACTGACGCGCTCATCATGCGCGGCATGTTGAAGGTGTACGTCGATGATTTGCCGGGAGCGATTGCTGACCTCGGGCTGGCGGCCGCACGTCTTCGTTCCGGTCTTCCCGCGACCTATCCCGGACCGTGCATGTCGAATTTGAGCGATGCGTACTTTCGCCGCGGTGACTGGGATGCCGCGGTCACCTACGCGCAATTGGCAACTGCGATGGCGCAAGACGCGGACCGACCACTTGATCTCGCCCGCGCGCACGCTCGCGGTGCCCAGGTTTTTTCTTCGCGTGGCGAATGGTCGTCCGCTCTCTTCCACGTCAACGCGGCTCGTGATGCTGCTGAACGATTTCCCTCGGTGATGCCGGTGGCAAATGCGGCTATCGCGGCTATTTCGTATAGTTCTGCGCGCGCCGATCACTCTGGCGTTCTCACCGCTATCGAAAGGCTACGGGCCACCGAACTTCTGGGTGTCGGCGGATTACCGGGCATGTTCAACTGGAGGGGGATAGAGGTTGACGCCCTGTTGGCCCTACAACGATTCGCCGAAGCAGAGACCGCGATTAATGAATTCGAGGGCGCTATCCCTAGGTCGGGATTGGCCTCAGCAACAATGGCGATAGCTCGTTGTCGCGGTAATCTCGCTGCCGCAACTGGTGATGTTTCGAGGGCTGAAAGTGAGTTTGACAAGGCTCACTCCCTGGAGGCGCAGGTGCTTATGCCATTTGAGGTCGCGATGGTTTGTTTCAATGACGGCCAACGCCTGCGAGGAGTCGAGAATCTTTCTGACGCTGTCACGCAACTTGAACAAGCGCATCAATTGTTCTCCGACCTTGGCGCAGATCCGTTCGTTACTATGTGCGCTTCAGAGTTGGCAGTCTTGCACATAGTGGCGGCGCAAAGTAGTCCCGGCGTCAGTTTGGGTCTAAGTCGAGCGGAACTAGCCGTTGCACGGCTCGTCGCGACTGGACTGACAAACCGGGAAGTTGCCAACGAACTGTACGTGTCGGTCAAGACAGTGGAATACCACCTTCGCAATAGCTACATGAAGCTGAACATTACGTCGCGTCGCTCTCTCGCCGGACTGCTGAACTAATGCGTCCCCTCGGATCTGGCATCATCTCGTTGCGCTAAACCCCTCAAAACCTAGGGTCAAAACTGGGGTCCTTCACTGGGGACAAAAGCACCCCATCACAGTTGACTTGGTGTCATGCATAACTCACCAGATCCACGGCCACCCGTGCGTCTCACTCTCGACGTCAACCGTACCCAGGATGGTCGCTTAGAAGGACGAGTCGTCCTTGATGGGACCAACACCAGGCGGCCATTTTCGGGTGTCCTGGAGCTACTGAAAGTGATCGAGGAATTGGTCAATCAAATTGAGGCCGCGGGTTCGGGCTCCCTATCTCCCGTGGAGGAATCGGAATGACAAGTCACACTCAAAATAGCGTCGGCGTTAGCGCGAAGCGCCCACTGCGTCGTCGCGAAGACACGCGGATGTTGGGCGGCGTCGCTGGCGGTACAGCCCAATTCTTCGACGTCGATGTTCTTTACGTGCGCATTGGCCTGGTCGCGCTTACGGTTTTCGGAGGAGGCGGCGCAGTGCTCTATATCGCCGCGTTGGCGCTCATTCCCGAAGAGGGCTCCGACGTTTCACTCGCTCAAAAGATCCTTCGGCGTGCTCGTGGGTACGCCTGGCGTTCATGAATGCTCAATCGATTTGCCGCTCCGAAGTCCCGTTCTGTTGTTCAAGTGATGTGAGAAAGGTAAGCCATGAATAAGAAGATCTCAAACGTAAATGATCCGTCGCCGCAAAGTCGCCGGCGAGCCCGTCACTTTCTTTGGGTCGCCGGCGTAGTCGCACTTTTGGGGCTCGTGGGTGGGGGAATCGGATCTGCCCATCTCACTTCATCGTTGAGCGATTACGACGCACCCGGTTCGGCCGTCGTACTCGCGCAGCACGCCATCCAAAGCGTCACGGGAGCCAATCCAGAAGAGGGCTACGAAGTAGTTGTTCGCACGGGTTCAACGATTGGAGCAGCCTCGCCCTTACCGTCACGGGTCAAGGACATTGTGGCCATACTTCAAGCGCGACCGGAGGTGAAGCAGGTTTTTGATTACGCCAATAGTGGCGACGCCTCCATGATTTCGAAGGACGGAAATATGACGGTCGTGGTGGCGACAGTCGGCGCCGTGCAAGAGAAGCAAGCGGTGAGTGCTCTTCAACTGGCAATCGCCGCCCAGCCGTCATTGAAGAGCAATGTATGGCTCGGAGGGCCGACGGTGGCCGATGTGCAGATTGCGGCGGTGTCTTCCCAAGACCTTGGTCGTGCGGAGCTGTATGCGTTGCCATTTCTGGTGTTATTGCTCCTTTTGATTTTCCGCCGATTCAGGGCCGCGATGTTGCCACTTCTTGGAGCGCTCTTCGCCATTGCCATCACCTTGGGCGCCATGGGACTAATCATCGTGTTTTTGCCACTCTCGGTTTTTGCCCTCAATCTGGTGATTGCTCTGGGGCTTGGTCTGTCCGTGGACTTCAGCCTTCTTATGTTCTCTCGTTTCCGCGAGGAATACGCCAGGCAGGGCTCCATCGAAGCGGCGATTGGCACAGCGCGAAGGACTGCCGGTCACACGGTGCTCTTTAGCGCGCTCACGGTTGCCTCGGCAATGGCCACGCTCGCCATCTTTCCGGAGCGCTTCGTCTATTCGATGGGGATTGCGGGCGCGATTGTGGTCTTGTCCGCCGGCGCCTTCGCTCTATTCGTGCTGCCCTCACTACTGATGGCGTTTGGCGATCGACTTGTGCCACTACCGCTCTCTCGTCGTCGAAGCTCTGCCGCTATTAGCACTGGTCAATCGACGGGGCGTTGGTACCGCATTGCGACAACGGTGATGCGGCGGCGTATCATTATGGCTCTGTCAGCGGTCCTCTTGCTGGTTGTCTTCGCGGCGCCCTTTCTGCATGTCTCTTTCACGGGAGCCGATGCCAGCGCTCTCCCCGCGAGCAGCTCTGCCGGCACCGCGTATGCATTAGTGCAGAACAAGTTTCCCTCGTTCTCGGAAGCACCCGCCACGCTGGTTGTCGATGCGGCTCACGCGGCTCCAGGTGCACTTGCATCTTTGGAGGCCAACGCTGGCGCAGTGCCGGGCGTAAAGGCCGTGTCGAAGTTCGAGCACATTGGCGGTTCGCTGTGGGAGTCCGACGTCGCACTTGCCTCGTCGCCCCTCTCGCCGGCGGCCCAGCAGACAGTGAAGAGTTTGCGGGCGCTCGCCAGTCCGGGACACCTCACGGTGATTGGACAGACGGCCTCATTCCTGACGTTGCAAAAGAGTTTGGAGTCGCGCATCCCCCTCGTGCTCGGTCTCATTGTTCTCATTGCCCTCATCATGCTCTTCGCCATGACCCGGTCGATCCTTCTGCCTCTCATGGCGGTCGTGATGAACATTCTGACGATCGGCGCCACGTTTGGCATGTTGGTGTGGGCATTCCAGTGGGGTCACCTCCAACACCTGTTGGGATTCAATGCTCCGGGTGCCCTGCAGTCAACGTCACTCATCATCATCCTCGCCGTGGTGTTCGGCCTATCGACGGACTACGGCGTTTTCTTGCTCGGACGAATGAAGGAGGAGCACGATGCAGGTGCGTCACCAGACGAGTCAGTGGCTCGTGGTCTTGATCACACGGGTGGGATTGTGAGTTCGGCGGCGCTCTGTCTCGCGCTGGCGATGGGTGCGCTCGTCTTGTCCCGGCTCGTCTTCGTGAAAGAACTCGGCCTCGGTGTTGCGTTTGCGGTGCTCATTGACGCGACGGTGGTAAGGGCGATCTTGGTGCCGGCCTTAATGAAGTTCCTCGGCTCGGCTGCATGGTGGTCGCCTTCAAGGGGTGTGAGCTCGCAGCGTGTGACGGATGCGGCCCCGACGCTGACGCCGCATAGTCACGGGACAGTAGATGTCGCCGATCTCGTCGATTCCTCGTCGACAAAGTAGGTAGAAGTGTCAATCAACGAGAAAGAAATGCACGTGGTATTTGGATCCGGCCAGGTGGGGCGTGAGCTCGCCGGACATCTGGCCGGACTGGGACTGCCAGCGCGTGTTGTGTCGCGGCGTCGACCCGGTCAGTTGCCTGAGGGCGTTGAGTGGCGTGGGGCTGACGCGACTGACGTTCAGGCGACTACCGACGCCGCCGAAGGGGCAACGGTGATCTATCAGTGTCTCAACGCGCCGTACGCAAGGTGGCCAGAAATGTTTCCGCCGCTCCAGCGTGGCGTGCTCTCGGCCGCCGAACGGCTCGGCGCACTACTCGTGAGCCTTGAGAACCTGTACGGCTACGGTCCAACATCCGGTGCACCAATGACCGAGGATCTCCCACTCGCGGCGACGACAGCAAAGGGTCGAACGCGCGCCGTCATGACCGCCGAGTTGCTGGCTGCCAGAGACGCCGGACGAGTGCACATCGCGATTGGGCGGGCCTCAGACTTCTTTGGAGCAGGGGTTACTGAGTCTTCGTTAGGCGAGCATGTCTTTGGGAATGCATTGGCCGGGCGTCGCGCTGACTTCATTGGCAATCCTGATCTTCCCCACACCTACAGTTACGTGCCCGATGTCGCGGCTGGCCTCGCAATCCTCGGTACTCGCAAGGGCGCGGTCGATGAAATATGGCATCTGGCCGGGCCAGAAACCGTCACGACGAGTGAGATCCTTGACCTGGTTTCGAAACACGTCGGGCATCGCGTCGCCATTCGGTCAGTGCCAAAGCCACTCTTACGCGCTTTAGGCGTCTTCAATCCGACCCTTCGCGGGCTGGTGGAGATGGCCTACGAATTCGAAGAGCCTTTTGTGCTGGACACCACGAAGTTTGAGTCCGCATTCGGGGTCGTAAGTACGTCACTCGATCTCGCCGTCGCGACAACGGTGAATGGCTTTAGGGGGGAAATCAATCATGCACCGAAGCATCCAACTCTTTCAAATAGACGCTGAAGTGATTGCTGAAGTTGGAAAGATTGAGGCGTCGGAAAGGAGTCGTGCAGCGGTGTCAAACAAGACATTTCCCGGAGTCGCGCGTCGGCTTGATTTCTTACTGAACCCTTGCGTTGCGAGCGAATACGTGGAATTTCGGGAAATAGCGGACTTGAAGCCTGCAAGTGGGAACCGAATGATCAGGGATTTCTGTAAGTGGAGGTAAGGGGATTCGAACCCCTGACCCCTTGCATGCCATCTCCCCATGACTCGTTCGTGCGAGTCCATTTGTATTCAGTTCCTGTTCAATATCAAGCCTCCGAGTCCGCGGTTGTTCACGTATATTCACCTCCAATTGATTGAAACGCTGACGGAAACGCTGACACTTTTTGACCATACTTGGCACGCGGGCAGTTGGCGAGAGGGACATGTGGTTGTGTCACGCTTCGAGAAACCTTAGAATGAATGACAAGGAGAAATCATGAAAGCGACGTCGAGCAAAGCCAAGAAGAAGTCCGATGCCGCATTCTCTGACGCCCGTAAAGCGGTAGTGGACGGAATGGTCGCAACGACGAAGGTCGTAAAGGTACCCTCTCGCCTTCGGTTCCAAAAGTAATTGGACTGGTCATCACTCGGTAGCGTTGCCGAGCTTCGCCCATATCGAGAGGGTGACCGCGATGCAGTCCTGAGTTTCTCGTGCACTACTCCGGGACTCAATTTCACTCGTGACGCACAGCGTGTTATTCGTTCAGCCCCTGACTTGGTGGGTGAGGTGGCGGATGATGAAGTGTGGATAGGTTTGGCAACGATTCCCCGGGTCGGGATAGTAGGTGTCGTGGTGTACCACGGCCAAGTTTTTGGTGTGACGGGCAACCTCATACCTCGCGGCAGGAATGTCGAGTGAGCAGATCATCGTCGATTTCCCCGAATTGACCGACGGCAGTATTCGAGCCGCGTTGAAGTTCGCTGCGGACCGTGAACGCCGCCTCGCCAATCCCTCCTGAAACCTCTCTTAGTCCAGATCTTCTCGCGCGAACTGATTCCCCATTCGACGGTGCGCTCATTCCCTGCCGGCAGGCCCTTGATTGCCCTTTCGGGTTCCCGTCATGCGGTAATGTTTGTACTACATACGATTATGTGTATAATCATACGTAGGAGGCCATAATGCGCCAGCTTCAGACCACGACAACCTACCAAGTGACCGACTTTGCCCGGAGATATCGCGACGTGCTCGACGAAGCCCGCGAGCGCGAAGTGTTCGTGCGCGACAAGGACGGCACCACCTTGGTCGTCACTATCGCCGAAGAAGTCAGCAAGAATCGCGAGCTTGTTGCTCTTAGCAGTGACCTGTTTCGTCTCTTGCGTGCGGTGATGGGGAATCGTGCTGAAGAGGTAGCAAATTCCGGACAGTTTGCGTGGCTCTCGGTGTTTCCAGAGGCGGATCGCCGATTGTTCGTGGATGAGGTGTTGCAGCCAATGTTGGTTGCGCTGAGCGGAGGGCCACTTCGGCCCCTGTTCGAATTGATTGAGGACTGGAAATCGACAGCTGAGTTGTGGACCAACGACGAACTCCGCGACGAGTTGATGGCGCCCATCGACACTCCGTTTTCGAACGTCTCGCTGTAGGGAAAAGGTGACGAAGAAGCACGGGCCGACAAAAGGTACCTCGCGCCGCGACGACCAACCCTGGGATATCAGGCCCGTCTCGGCGAACGCAAAGAAGCAGTGGGACGAAGCCAACGAGCGTGAACCAGAGCTCATCGAGAAGGTGCGAGAGCGTCTGAGGTCGCGACCTATGGACCGAAGCGATAACCCAAAACGCACTCATCCTCTCAAAGGATCACTCGGTGTCAAGTGGGTTGGGGGACAACAGTTGCCGGTCTGGCAACACGAACTCACTGGCGCCGGGAGAGTCTGGTACTGCCCCGACCGAAGCGCTCACGTTGTATGGCTGGTGAAGATCACGCTCAGTCATCCAAAGCAAACTGACTGATCCCCGTCGAGGGTGTTATCTAGTGTGGGTAAGGGCGAATGCTTTTTTCGTAGCGTGAGACGTAACAAGCGCCGCCCGGAACTAGAACACAAAGAGTCTGGTACGAAAACTAAGTGACAGTCGCGGGCGAAGAAGTGGATAGCCATCTTGGCTGATGGGAACGGAAATGACAGTTCGACGTCACGATGAGTTGACGCCGCAGGAGCGGTTGGCTGACTACGAGAACGACCTCATTATCGACCAGGGAATAACGCGTCCACATCCAGAATTTGAAGATATGCGCATGCGAGCGACTCACCGACTTGGTATTGAACATCCCGTCGGTGTTTCCCGCAACCACGACGGAAAATGACGCGAGCAGCGAAATGGAAACGGTAAGGCGAACCCGAAGAAGAAATGATCTCAGGAATCGCATTCAGGGCCCTCGCGGAGTCGTTCCTCGCTCGTAGGCCATTTCCAAATCAGGATTCGCTCCTGGCAACGCTCTGCAGCTTGCGCATTGGTATGAGTAGAGGTGCCGCTATTCGTGCAGAAAGGTCCTGGTCAACAGCCTCGGGACTGAGCCAAACTACGACGTTTGCCTTCGAAGGCTCAATCAATCGCTACTACGACCCGACGACTGATTCTTTCTTCTCGATCGACCCTGAGGTGGAGTCGACGGACCAGCCGTATTCTTTCGTGAATGGTGATCCCCTCAACGCGACGGATTCGCTAGGAATGCAAGGCTGAGCTGAATCTCGGTAGGGTGGACGAGGACGAGGGTGCTACCAATTTTTTGTCTCATAACTCAATCTTGAAGCACCTTCGTTCACTCGTCGGGAGTAGCGTCACCGAGTGACGAGTGCGGTCGGGATCAACGCGAAAAATCGAGCAAGGCTTTGAAGCCCGAGAACGTAATTATCGTTTTTCCGGCGTAACCCACTTTCTTGTAAGAAAGGGCGTTGCACAGGGCGTATACAGGTTGAAACCATGAAGTTACATCGCCCCCCACGTGATAGTTCCAGCGAGGAGTTCATTCGCGATTTCGAGGCGTTCTATCGTCGTCACTTCGTCGCGGTGTCACGCTACGTCGCTCGTCGTCTTCCCCCTAACTCGCACGACGAAGTGGTCGCGGCGGCGTTCGTGGTTGCGTGGAAAAAATTCTCCGATGTCGATAGTCCGTCGCTGCCCTGGCTCTATCGCATCGCGAGTTTCGAGGTTTCTCACGAACGCCGCCGCCTTGGCAGGGAGCCCTCATTAGTCGCATTGTCGGATATCGGTTCGACGGACAGGTATCCACTTACTGACGTGATGGACATGTCCACGGGTTTCGCCCAGCTCAGTGAAGGAGACCAGGAGGTCCTTCGTCTCGTGTTCTGGGAGGACCTCACGAGGATTGAAGCCGCCGAGGTGCTGGACTGCTCCGTCAACACACTAAATGTTCGAGTTCACCGAGCGCTAGAGCACCTTCGTGGGGCGATTTCCCGGACTGAGTCGACAAAGGGGAATATCAAGAACCACCAGGAAAACAAGGAAGAGGAATCATGAATATCGACTACGTCGAGGAATTGTTTCGTTCCGTTGATCCAGGATTAACCGAATCCGCCTCGATCAATCGCACACACGAGGATGAGATTTGGGGATCTATTGCTATTTCGCGGAGACCAGGAAGGCGAATCCGCACGCGTCGCTTTGAGATAGCTGGTGCGCTCGTGGCAAGTGTGACTGCGGTCGCGATAGTTCTCACTTCGTTGGGTAGCGCACCGACGAACGCTGTTGGCGCAACGCTCAAAGCCGCTGCAGTCGCAGACTCGAACGCCGCTTCGTTACCGACCCTGTCCGCTGGCGAGTACTACTACCAAGAGTCCGAAATCTCGCTGACGTGCGAAGTCTCGAGTCCCCTAATGCCAGCGGGCGAAGCACCTCTTACCTATATCGCCTATGGAACGATGCAGAGTTGGACGACCACGCAGGGAACCGGAGAGGTGGTCATCACACCGTCCTCGGTGGACGGTGGTGGAAGTCATTTCGCCACCCCCAATGATGAAGCGCGTTGGGTGGCGCTCGGCAAACCCTTCATTCCGTGCGCACTTGTTAGTTCGACGAACCAACTCAGCGGCAATTCGGCGAACCTCAACAACGAGGGCTCACTCGGCGGCTACTCGTCAAGCGTCAGCGGCTACGGAGGGTTCGGACTTTCACTCGCGCTGGCGTCACGGACGAACCTCTTGAGTGCGACAACGAACGTGAACAATCTTCCCGCGAGTCCCGCCGCAATTTCAAACCTTCTGGCGAACGGCCAGATTGGTACTGACGGGTCTGAAACCACCACGCCACAGGTTTGCCCGATCCTCGACGGTTCGAATGGAGCTGCGGAGGGTTGCACACCGAGCGAACAGCTCGACATTATCGAGCAGTTGATTCAGCTTCCGGATGCGTCAGCGAAGCTTGGAGCTGTTCTATACCAAGTGCTCGCAGAACTTCCCGGCGCAGAGTTAGTGAGTCCTGTCGCATCACTGAATGGTGCGGGTGAGGCAATTGTCCAAGTACCCCAGGGTACTGACGAATCCTTTGAGGCGGCACTTAACCCCATGAGCGGGGCACTCGTATCCTGCGCCGAACTCCTGACGCAAAACGGCACAACGACATCAGAAGGATCTGTGAGTTACGGAACAGTGCAAGTGGTTCAGGGAGAAGGATCCACTCAGTCTTCTACAAGTAACTCTTAGGAGGTAATAGTTCTGACTCGATCAATCGTTGATCGGTGAGGGGGTGCACGCCACGGTGGCGTGCGCAAAAAAGTAAAGAAAGTGGGCAGCGAGAATGAGAGTGCTGAAAAACAGATTGAATCTAAAAGTCACGATACCAGCAGCAATATTGATGATGGGATTCGTATTCCTACCGCAGACCGGCATTGCATCGGCTTCAACGTCGCTAACCACGACGGTGTCAGTACCCGCATTACCAGTTGCCGGTTCATCGCTCGCAACCTGGCAGTCGTGGGCGAGCGCGCAGCAGGCAGCTTTGCAGAGTGTAACTCCGCAGTCGTTGGTAGCCCCAAGCGCAGGATGCACGAATTCTTCGGTGATGCTGGTGCCCGTTGTGTCTACGGGGACAGCAGGCATTCCTGCGGGCATCGTCACTGATGCCATCCAAATCGTCGGCTCATGTGGCGGCGCGGCGGGTGCTCCTCTCGGCGGAAACGGGATACGTCCACTCCTGTCGTCGTACTGTCCGAATATGACCAATTGCACCTACCAAAGTGCGACGAATGGTGAAGTTGCCGTTGGTACGGGGACCGTCGGCGGGAACGCTAATTACATGGGCGCCGCGTACACCTATACGTCGAGTGGAAGTGGCTATACCTCACATGCTGAATTGGGAACGGTTTCCAGTGGTTGTTCCGTCGGGACGTTGGTTGCAAATAGTTCGGACTCCTCATTGTCAAATAACCAATACGTAGAGATACTTTGGGGACCACGCAGCGGTTCGAATACGTGGAGCGGTACGGGATGGCATTACAACGGAAGCGGTTATACGAATTTAGGAACCGTCTGCGCTGCTTATTAGTCACTGATACCGATTTCTCCATATTGCATCGGCGCTGAAAGATTCACCACCTCGAGGTCATTGACCACCTCGAGGCGGTGAATGTTTTGCCGAAAGACGTAATGGGTCTCTACCAATCGATCTGCTCTTGGACAGGACTAGCGGCTCCACGGCCTTTCGCCACTGCGCTACGGGCGCGCAACGCCACCTAGCCCAGTGGGCACGGAATTGTCCTCACATCACTGCTTCGGTAGCAAGCGCTTCGAGCCACCCCTGCGGGGAGGGGCCCGCGGCGCCCGGCGTAAGTCAATACTCCTACAACCTCGCGGGTGATCTGATTTCGATGAGCGACAACGTCGGTGACGTAAGCGTCACTGGTTCCTTGAGCCAGACGAGTTCCTTCTCCTACGTGAATGGCCAACTCGCGAGTACGACCGACGCTAACAACAAGACGGTTTCGTATCTCTACAACGACGCTGGTCAGGTTGGAAAGATCCCCCTGAACTGAGGGATCCTTCCAGAACGCTGATGGAAGCGCCGACAAGATCATTTCGCGGCATTCTCGACAATCAACTTCGAAACGGCGACGGCGTGACCACGTTCCTCAGCAATCTTCACAAGCGCGGTTTGTAGTCGCTGTGGAGTTAAGGGCCAAACATTCCCAACTGCCAATTTAAACGACTCGTTGAGTCTTGTAGCAGTACCACATCGATAGTCTGCAACCGCGACCTTGACTTCTTTTGCCCGAGTTGCGATATTCACGGTGTTTCTTGTGTAGAGATTTCCAGCGTAGATTCTGGCTTCCTCTGGTGATTTAACACTAAATCCGCTCTTAGCCATGCATATGCCATAGTTAACGAGGGCTCGCTTATAGTTGGTCTGCGTCGAGACGATAGTTGATATTTCATTTATCGCCGGAATTAAATCGTTGACGCTCCATACAAGATTCGATATTGAGCCGAAAATCTCACGATATGCTTCGCCAAAACACCCGCCAGCACCGGTGTACACAGTTGACCCGTCGATTAAATGGTTGAGAACCTTGTCATTCGGTCGACCAAACAGTAGTTCTTGGTATTTCAATTGTCCTTGCTTTGATAATCCCCTGATGTAGGTGTCTTCGTTCGAACTGCTATTACGGGCCAACGAACTGTTTACAACGGAGTAGTAACCGTACCCTCCTTTGGAGCGCTCGACAGCGTTTCCAGGTTCCGGAATGGTCAAATAGGGCGAGACTTGGTTGCTCTTGAGAATTGACAGGAAGAACTTCATCCCCTTAATAGTCATGCACCGTGAAACCAAAATCTGCTGTGCATTTGAGATTGCCGTAATGGCTGAAGTCGACTCTGCATCCACCACAATTTCCATCGGTAACTTCGAACTGTTCAAAGTAGTGGAGTCTGCTCCAACGACTGGCCAAAGGGCCACTGAAGAAATCAGGACTGTGGCGGACGCAAAGACCCTAAAGGTGTGGCACAGGAAAGAGGATGCTTTTCCTGTGGCCACACTCTCAGGCACCACCATTGTTAGGAAGCTTGATTCGAACTAATTGCATCGTTGAGGTTTCCGCCCGATGTCGTAGTCAGTTCCTCCTGGTATTGATCCGGAGCTAACGCCAGTGACGCTCCACCGTAATTGATGTTTTTGAAGAAAGTCTGTGAAATTGTTTGGCCATTTTCTAATGAAGACGCGCAGTCATTCCAAGTGCTACTTGCATCTGGCGCAGCGTTCGAACCCGTGCATTGCGATTGAGCCCATACGCCCCACCATCCATTGGTTCCTTGAAACTGACCTTGACCGCCAACCTGATCGGCGCTCACCCACATGCAGGAGTAGCCCGCGTAGCAAGTCCCCGCAATGTCAATGCCATTAGGGCCAACTGTAGGCGTAATCGAGTTGGCACTCGTCTGCGAAGGCACAACGGTGATGTCTTGATCGATAAAACTAACGCCGTTGATAGTGCCAGTCAAAACTCCGTTCGCAACTACAGCAGTACCACTTGAGCCAGATGCAAAGGCAGCGCTACCCACCAGTGGCATCAATCCAGTGATCGACAACACAAGGGCAATATTAATTAGTTTAGATTTCTTCATTTCACTCTTCTCTCAGCAGTCGCAAACTTTTGAGTGTATTTACGACGCTCTCCGACCTTACGTGTGGAGGAGCGATTCAAATCATTTCCTATATTCGATTTCTTGAACGTTTTTGCATGCGGTCAACATGGCGCAGTCCGTCATCGCTCCTTTATTAATACGTAAAGAACAGTTAATCCCCGCATCGTCTTTTCAGGCCTTTTCGAGCAAGTCCTAGTGCCCGCGGACGGCGGGCGCGTAGCGCCAGGACGTCCGGACGGGCCCACTGTGTGATCATCAAAATCCATATACGAAGCAGAAATACGAAATTTCGGTCTTATTGCAAAAAGTCGTGTCCCGAAAATCGCGAAAAGAGTGGCTACCTAAGTAGAGGGCGAAAATATCGCTCCTCTGCGAGGGAGCACAATGAGTC
>Ga0224552_1000142_pt1 | contig 19157 bp, 19 predicted proteins | sample 714S215metaG_FD_179907 | JGI IMG/M metagenome (GOLD analysis project Ga0224552, IMG submission 179907) | Peat soil microbial communities from Stordalen Mire, Sweden - 717 S2 1-5 | ecosystem: Environmental > Terrestrial > Soil > Wetlands > Peat | place: Sweden: Norrbotten County, Stordalen Mire... | reverse complement strand
CATCATCGACGGCGCTCTCGCCGACCAATTCATGGTCGTTGTAAAAAAGACCCTGGAAACCTGGAGCGAAGAAGTCGGCTAGCTATTGCCCCTTAAGTTCTTGTCATCCCGAGCGACCGGGGTCCCTGGAACGTGCGTTTTTTGCGCGTTCTGGGGTGGGGGAGCCAGGGACCCCTGCTCCCGGCACACATTTGCGGATGGCAGGGGTTTCTTGCTTAAGGAAAGCTCCGATCAAGTCCCTGAAGCCCTCCGTGCAACCCTGTGTACCCCGTGGTTTACGCTTTCCGCCGACGCTAAATCAGAGTCTCCCTTCGATCACCCGACCTTCCTCAAACCAGCGGCGCTTCTCCCAGCAGCAGCGGCCCGTCCTCCGAGCGCTCAATAAAATACCGTGCCACATCGTCGCGCAGCCCCGGCTTGTTCCCTGTCCATCGCCACAGCCCTTGGCAATCCCGCGCGATGTCGGTCCCCGGATTGAAATCCCACTTCTTCAAAATCCCCCACCGCTCTCCATAAGCCCGCAACACCTTACTCCCATGGAACGCATGCGTCGCGAAGTTATCGATGCATCCGATCGGCGACCGCCCCTCCACGCCATTCAACTTCGCCGCTCGTGCCTGCCAATTCAACACGGATTCCACATACGGTTGCGTGCACCGTTTCATTTCCGCCGCCACGTTGGTCGCCTGCACTAATCCGAAAGCCATGTGCCAGTCAGCACTCCCCAGCACGCACGTGTCCAGCATTCCGCCCACCGCATCGAAAGCGTCTCGCCGCCAGGCCCACGCCCCTCCCGTCGCTCCCGGAGCATACCCAAAAGGAAAACTCCCCCCATGCTCCGTCGTGCCAGGCCGCTCAGCCTTCATATAACTGTCGCTAGCTCCACGCCGCGCTCGCCGGGATAACAAAAAGTCGCGCTGGTGTAGGTAGTTCCACGCGAAACTCGTGCTCATGCGATAAGGCCGGTGCCCCGAGTAACTGGTCGCAGTCTCTCCAGTCAAATCCGCATAAGTGCTGAATAACTGCACAAAACTGTGATGCTGGAGCATGTGAATCGCCTCCAGCGCCCAGTCATGCCGCGTAAAGTGGAAATCGCCGTCCACGTACCCGCCATACTGCCAGCCCGCCGGAAACCGCCGCACGCCCTCGTTGATCGCGCACTCCTTGATCCAAAGATTCGAGTCGGTCCGCAATTGCAAGTCGAGCGGATTCTCCGCGCTTGTAACTTCATGCGGCCGGTCTCCAAACGCAACCTCCACCACATGCAGCGCAACATTCGGACTGCCTTCCATGTGTAGCCGGAAATCATGGAAACTCTCCCGCCGCCGCTGCCAGCGATAAGGATTCGAATACACCGAAACCACATGCAACTTCTGCGCCTCGGAATACTCCACCAACTCGCGATGTACGTTCGGATGCTTAAACACCAAACCGCTCCTCTCGATCCTGCGCACTCTGACCGGTTCAACAACACCGCGGACGGACTCCGCCGCCCACGATTCAGACGGAAGGCACGCTCTCCCCTGTGTTCCTCTGTGTACCCGGTGGTGAAGCCTTTTCTCACGACCGTAAACCGTCGTTGCCCCACCCGCCTGCTCTACCTCAGCCCCAGTCGTCCCCGCCAGGCCGCCGCCGCGCTGATCGCAAACGTAATCGCAAACGTGAGCACCGCAATCACAATCCGGTCATACACCGCTCGGCGAAGATCGTTTCTCTCCAGCTCGACGAGCCGGTCTTCGGCCAACTTCATCCGCCCCGGCTGTCCATTGCCGACGATCATGTCGACTTTCGCTTCCAATCGCCCCAGCTTGTCCAGCACCTTCTGTTGGAAATCGCCGTCGAGCCGAACCACCAACGGCGATTGCGACTCCCCCGCTCCCTCATCGTTTGAATATTTCATGTCAATGGATACCCCCACGTCGCTTGCGTCAGCCCCGGCTGCGAATCGATCAGCGTTACGATGTGGTGCGGCTGCACCCCCGTAAATGGAGTGCTCGAGAAATTCAGCCGCCCCTTGCTGAGCTGCTGCCCACCGCCCACCGATCCTCCGTCGGTCAGCACCGTGGCCGACTGATTCTGCACTCCGCTGCCTACGTGTCCCGTCATGCTCGCCAGGCAAGTCGTGTAACCGCCCGGCGACGCCGTTCCATAATCGGAGCACTGGTTCGCCACCTGGAGTGCGTTCCCATACAAACCCGCGCCCACCGGGTTATTCACCTCGGCATCCACTCGTACGCTCTTGTTCACCGAGACTAACGACCCTGGCCAGAAAACCAGATTGCCCGCATAGTCTCCAATTTCGATCGTATAAGTCGAAGTCGAAGACGATCCCGTATCCGTATAACTGCACACCAACCCGCCCGCGCACGCCACCGCTTGCGTCAGCCCTTTCGCCACATATCCGCACGTCCCGCCCGATCCACCCGGGCATCCGCCGTTGTAGGGATATGGCAAGTTCTGTTCGATCCCGCCTGCCGTCGTCATGCGAATCACGTCATAAGTGATCGCGTCAGTCCCGTTCGCCACTCTCGGCCAACTTACCGGAATCGAGTCGCTGCCCGTCGAAAGCCAATTCAGCACCTGCATCGGCGAAGTCTGCGTGCCCGCCGTCGTGTCATTCGCCACGATGTAATAGGAGTACGGCGTCGTCCCGCTTCCACCCGACGCAAACCCCCCGGACGGCCCGCCGCCTCCCGTAATCTGGAAGCTCGCCGCCGCACTCGATGCTCCCGCAATCAGGCCCGCAATCCCCAGCCCCGCAAAAGGAGAATGCGCCGGGCTCGCCGGGTTCAACGCCGTGCTGCTCTCCGAATAAAGATTCTTAAGAAAGGCCCCCTGATAATTGCCCGTCGTGTTCGAGGAGTACACCTGCCACGGCCCGCTCGCTTGAATGACCGTGTTCTCGATATACAGTCCATTGGAGTTGTAATCGGTAATTCCGTTCGCGTAATTCGCCGTGATGTTCGAATCTCGCAACGTGATCACCGGTGCAATCTGGTGACTCTGGTTCCCCGCCGAGAATACAAACGACCCCGTCCAGTTCGCATTGTTATTCAGCGGCTTCGCTTGATTGTTGAAGTGTTCGATCGTCGCGTTCTCGTCGTCCCACAAATCGAAAAAATTGTTAAAACTTCCACCCTCCCCGACCCTGTCGTAAGCAATGTCGATCAGGTGCGTGTTCATCGCGTTGTCCAGCACCGCGACATACGCCAGCGCTACCACCCCCGGAGTCGCCTGTGCCCCAATGTCCGCACCCGTGTGCGCGTACTGAAACGTCGTTGCGCTCGGCACCGCCGTGATCGTCGCGTCGCCCCAGTAGCTGCTGCTGTCGGTAAACAGGATCGTCACCATGTCCCCAACCCGAAAGCCGTGCGCGCTCGCCGTCGTGATCGTCGCTACCTGCGACGCCCTCTGCGTTTGCGTGATCGCCACTCCCGCAAATGCCGCACTGCTCGCCAGATTCGTCGGCGAGCGAAAACTTAGCCCGCTCACCGTCGTATCCGTGAAGTCGTTCGAACTCGCCAGATCCCCAACCTGCACGCACGCGCCCCGCCCCACGCAGTTCAGCGATGTCCCCGCCCCGTTCAATACCGATTGGTTCGTGTGCAGATAAATCGTGCCATACACGTTGTACGTGCTCAGCGAGTGCGCCGGGTACCCCGGCCCATTCGCCGGAATCGTCACATTGCACTGGCTGTTTTGCCACGTCGTCGAACTCGTCCCGCAAGCCGCGTTCACCGTCTCCTGGATCCCCGACGACGCCGACCCAATCGTGAATCCCGCCGCATACGAATAGAAAGGAGTAAACGTGATCGTTCCCGACGCCGCTCCCGACGTGCATCCCCCCGCCCCCGCCATTACGCTGACCGCTTCGCTGTTTCCTCCGCCCGACAAATACACCTGATAGCCGTATCCGCTCGTCGTATCGACGCCCACCGGGCAAGGCGTCAGCGTCACCGTCGCCTGCGTTCCGCCCGTGATCGCGCTCGCCATCGTCTCGGTCCAATTCAGCGCCGTCGTCGCATACGTGATTCCCGCCGGCGCGCCCCCGCCGCAAGCTCCCCAGGTGGAGTTCCCGTTCAAACAGGTGGAAGAATTCGCCACCCCCGCCCCCAGTTCACCCGGCGGAACCATCCCATTCACCAGATCCGCCTTCACCGCCAGCCCGTTATCCACGTAGTTCCGGTCGGCCGCCTGATTCGGCGCAACTGGATCTGCCGGCAGCGTCAGCGGACCCGTCATCGTCCCGCCCGCCAGCGGAACAAACGCTCCCGCTCCCACATTCGCTACCGCCGCCGCCACCGTCTCGTTCACGTATTGCTGCGTCGCCACCAAATTCCCCAGCCCCGTACCCGGCGTCGTCACCACCCCCGCAATCGTGGTCGGCGAAGTCGTTGGAACCGCCCAATATTCCGTCCGCACCGTTCCGTCATCCAACTGAAAAACCGCAACATAGTAAGTCCCCGTTGGCGTCGCTCCCACATTCGGAACCAGTTGCGCCGTAAACGCTCCCTGCGCCCCGATCGTCACCGCCAGATTCCCCGCCGTCACCGCCTGCCCTTGTGCCGTCTGGAACGACGGCCACGAAATCACCACCGTTCCTGCCGCTGCCGTTCCGTCCGCCCTGTACACCGTGTCGCTGATCGTCGTCAGCGCCGGCCCTTGCCCTTGCGCCAGCGCTCGCATCGACAACGTCATTGTCGTCGCGATCAGCGCCAGCGCAATCCCCACCTCCGCTGTCATCGCCCGCCAACCCTTGTTCTCCGCCAACCATCCGCGCATGTCTTTATCTCTCCTAAATAAGCGCAAGCCAATTCCGCCCAATAAAAAAGCCGCTCAACCGAGCGGCTTGTTACCAAAACTTACGAATTGTCATCCTGAGCGAAGTGAGGCGAAGCCGAACGGAGTCGAAGGACCCCTACCCCTGCTACGCTCCGTAAACCCCCTGTCATCCTGAGCGAAGCGAAGGACCTATGTACTCCCTCGCACAACCGCCGGTTCTTACCTCTTCAATCTGACCTCGAACCTCTAACCTTCCTACCTCTCCACCCGCCGGGTGCCCCATCCTAACGTCGCGCTGTATGCGACGTTAGGGTGGGATTCCACCACCTTATCCCTCTTGGGAAATTTCGTTGCGGGATACACGATGACCCCGCCGGTTCTTACCCTTGATACTCACAATTGGCCCCACCTGTATTAATCGGCGATACTGAAGATAACCAGTGATGGCGTTGTCATGGCCGAACGACAATATTACATCCCACTCGCACGCCACGCTCGTGAGCCGCAGGGTCAACTTCTGTTAACAGGCGATTTCACTCAAAATGCCCGTCCTGACGCCACTGAGTGAAATGGATATTTCAACAGCGACCAACGTACACGTTGTAAATTACGCTAATGCCGCCCCGCATCCCAAAGTACATACGTTACTTCTTGGGAGTTGAAACGCTCAGCGGAAAGGAGGCAATCAGATACTTGGCCTGGTCGCTGTCGACCGCAGCAAAAAACAAGTTCGCGTCGGCTGCTTCTCCGTAAACGACTCGCGCATTGAAGTAATAAACCTTTCCTACCTCCGCGGTGAAATGCACGAGGCTCACGGGATGTCCCCGATGGGACTGCACGTTCGCACATACATGATGCTCTCCCGGCTCTACGGACGCGCCGAAATAAGAACTGTTCTTATTTGCGCCCACCCATGTTCCGTCCAATCCAATCATGGTCGTCACGCCGAGGGCATCTGAGCCCTTTTCCTGAATGAAGTAAACCCACGCCTTGCCCGGTTCGGGCTGCGCCAGTGCGTGTTGGGATTCGTCCAGCTTCACGTTGAAGCTGACCTTCTCGAGGCCGCAGGCTGCCGTAGCAACGGGGGGCGGTACCTGGGCAAATGCCGATACGGCAAAAAGCATAACTAAGCCGATGATTCTCATGGCCTTCCTCCACTCAGGCGCTTGCCTGTTTCAACTGACTATAGCCCTCTTTGAAGATAACTGTTGCAACCAGGCGATTTCGCTCAGAACCCATCAGTGAGCGTTTAGCTTACCTCTTCAATCTGACCTCGAACCTCTAACCTTCCTACCTCTCCACCCGCGCCTCCAAGAACCGCCGCACGCTTTCCACATACACGTCCGCGAAGTCCACCACCGGCCTCCGCGTCTCAATCAGCGTCATCGCCTCTTCGATTTCCCATTCCAGCGCGCACATCACCGCCAGCGTCATCATCGGAGCCCGGTGCACCCCCGCCGCGCAATGCACATAAACCCGCGCCTCCGGATCTTCCAGCGCCGCCAACGCAAAATCCACCCCACGCCGCAGCAACTCCGGCGGCTTCGGCAGAAAATCGTCGTCCGTCGGATTCCACAGCACTTTCACCCCAAACGGCTCCGCCAGCGGCCGGTCGTCGAACTCCAGTTGCATATTGACCACATGCGTCACCCCGGCTTGCGTCAGCTCTTCCATGTTCCGGGAGTTCCAGATCCCGCCTCCCAGCGCAACTCGTTCCGTGACCCAGGTGATGTCCATGGAGCCTTTGCTTCGCTTTCCCGAACTCGGTATCTTACGATTCTACCGTCCCCAAAGAAAAAGGGCGCGAAATGAATCGCGCCCTTCAGAGTCCCAAGTTTTCTTGACCTCTTAAGTTTAGAATATCAGATCCGAGGGGGTGTTTGGACATTTTTCCCGGATTTATATTGCCCGCGTTTTGAACAACTTAACTGACATTTATGATTTCTACCCTCTTGACACCCTAAAATCCCCCCCTCCACCAATATCCCCGCCAACTGGTCGAGTGCTTCCGCGAGTAACCGTCGAATTTTCCTAGGGTTATACGCCAGCAGCCGCGCAATCTCGTCCACCGTATATTCCTCTAGGATATTCATGGCGAGCAGTTGCTTTTCCATTACACCCAGCTTCTCGATCGCTTTCTCCATGTCGGTTACAAAGATAACTACGTCTTCAAAGCTCTTCCTCGTGGAGGAGCTAACTCGCGTCCGGAAAAACTCCCGCCCCAGCAGCGATGGCAGTCTCCCCACCTCGACCGATGCTTTGGCATACCGCCGTAGCAGAGCAACGGTTCGCCCGCGGTAGACCGATAACTCAATCTCCGTTTCCCCATACAGCACCGATGGAGGCAACCCCGCTTGTCCCATCAGATCGCCTACTCGCATCCTCGCCACCTGTGCAATTGCCAATGCGCTTGTCATATGCGCACCTCAACTGCTGCCACTCCTTGCAGAAGGTCAATCCTGGCCGAGGTACGAAGGTCGGTTTCTTGCTCACGACGCTTGCGCCGCCGGGCCCGGGACATCGGCACGCCTCCGGGGTCCGGCCTTGCTTGTAAACGCACATCGCAACTGGCGCAATACACTCCACCGTTTCCCTGCAGACGCAGCCACAATCCGCCGCACCGTTCGCAATACTTCAGTTCGACTTGGATTTCCTGCCACTCCATCTTGCTGCTCGATTTCATGATTGCCTCGCTCTCGGAAATAAAAGTATGAAATTAAGAAAACAAACAAAAAAGCCCTGGCGCCGATTTCTCGGCCCAGGGCTCGTTTCTCTTACGATGACCTGTGGAGCTATTGAATTGGGTTTGGCGACCTTATTGCAGCCTGGCGGTTACTCCCGAATGTGGCTGTCGGAAGTAACCCTCTTCATAGCCAGATTTGAGCACCTGCCCGTTCTGCACAAGAACGCTCAAGCGCCCGTTAAAGTGAATCGCCTGCAACAGTCGCTGCATGGCTGCGGAGAGCATTTCCGCCGACCGTATCTTTCGGCGGAACTCTCCGAAGCTTCTTTCTTCGTTCTCGGGAGACTCTACTTCTATCATTGCTGGTACACCTTTCTTGCGGTATTAGTGCATTTTGAAACATATAATCCAGCGATCCTAAATTTCACAATGACATAAGTCAAGGCATATATTGTCTTTTGGATGTTGTTGTTACATTAACAATAGCTTAAAGCTATTATATGCTGTTATACTCCGCCGATGAAATTCGGCACGCTGCAAGAGAATCTGCGCAAGGCCCTTTGGAAGCGTATTGAGGACGGGGAACTCACTGGCCTACGTCTCGCGCAACAGACCGGTTTCAAACAAGCGCACATCTCGAACTTTCTGAATCGCAAGCGCGGGCTAAGCCTGGAAGGCATGGACAAAGCTCTGTCTGCGCAGCACCTTTCGGTGCTGGATCTAATCGATCCCGCAGAAATCAACAAGCGGGCTTCGATCTTTCCGCCGAGCGACGATGAATTCGACAACATAGCGGTGGTCGATTCTCAGTTCGCCGCCTCCGAGGCGGTCATTAAGAGCATGCACGTCAAAGACATACTGAAGATGAAGAGGAGCTTTCTAACCTCTTTGAGAATGGCGGCGGAAGCGGGCCGCACCGCTTGGGAACGTTTCGTGATGATCAAAGCGGATGCGCAACAGGGCGTGAGCATGCATCCCCGAATCACGCCCGGTGCTGTCCTGTTGCTCGACCGCCACTACAATACCTTGATTCCCTACCGCAGAGGCGAAAAGAACATGTATGCCGTGCGGAAGGACGGGGTTTGCAACATAAAATACGTCGAGCTTGTGAACAACTGCCTGATTTTGCGTCCACATAACCCCGCCGGCCCAATCGAAGTCATAACCCTCCGACAGAGAGAGAAGCCCGGCGACCACATCGTCGGCCGAGTGTGCTATGTGGAAATCGAAACGTAGTCGTCGCCGCTGCCGCTCGGTCACACTGGATAAGTTTTAAACAACACGATAATCTCAGAGGGCAATTTCGCACCCTAAAGCCCTATGAACTGGAAAATCTCCGCTCTCATCGTGGTGGCCCTTTCGGCCGCTTTGCCTGTTTTTGCCCAGCACAGTCCCTCCGAGCCTGTACTCGACGTCTCCGCCATGGATAAGACCATCGACCCGTGCGTCGATTTCTACACCTACTCCTGCGGCGGATGGATCAAGAAGAATCCCATTCCGCCGGATCAATCGAGTTGGGGTACGTCCGGCAAGCTTGAGGATGAGAACCGCGCACAGTTGAGGGCGATTCTCGAGGCAGCGGCAAGAGCCAGCACGACGCGGGATCCGGTCACGCAAGAGATCGGCGACTACTACGCCTCGTGTATGGACGAGGAAGCCATTGAGAAACTCGGAGCCAAGCCGTTGGCGCCCGAACTCGATCGCATCGCGCGCCTAAAATCAAAGCACGATCTCGCCGGCTACGTCGCGACTTCACAGTTTCCTCCTTCGCTCGAAGGTGGGGGACCGTTGTTCGCATTTCGTTCCGATCAGGACTACAAGGACTCAGCCCAGGTGATCGCCGAGGCCGATCAGGGCGGACTCGGCCTGCCCGACCGCGATTACTATTTTAAGGACGACCCGAAGTCCGTAGAGTTGCGCAAGGCGTACGTGGCGCACGTCGGGAAGATGTTCGAGTTGCTCGGCGATAAGCCGGCCGTGGCTGCCGCGGAAGCGGCCACCGTCATGCGCATTGAGACCGCCCTTGCCAAGGGCCAGATGACCCTGGTGGAACGGCGGGATCCACCGAAGCTCTACCACAAGATGAGCGTGGAGGAACTGCAAAAGCTGGCGCCGTCCTTTGCCTGGAGCGATTACTTCGCAAAAACCAATGTGGGGTCGATTGGCTCCCCGCTCGCAACTCTGAACGTGGTGACACCGGACTATTTCCACGTCATGAGTGCCGAAATTGAAAAAGAGACCTTAGCGAACTGGAAAACCTATCTGCGCTGGCATGCGGCGCACGACGCAGCCCGCGATCTTTCCTCGCCATTCGTAAAAGAGAATTTTGACTTCTACGGCAAGATTCTCAGCGGCCAGCAGGAACTGCCGCCACGCTGGAAACGCTGCACGAACGATGTGGATGGCGACCTGGGCGAAGCCTTGGGTCAGGCGTATGTCGCGAAGCATTTCAGCCCCGACGCAAAACAGGCTGCGCAGAAGATTGTGAAAGAAGTTGAAGCGGCCATGCAGAGCGAGATTCAGACCTTGCCATGGATGAGTGCGGCGACCAAGGAACAGGCGCTCATCAAGCTGCACGCCATCGCCAACAAGATTGGCTATCCCGACGCCTGGCGTGACTACAGCGCCCTCGAAATCGTGCGCGGGGACGAAATCGGCAACTCGCAACGTGCATCATGGTTTGAATTTCACCGCCAACTTGCGAAAATCGGCAAGCCGGTCGACCGCAACGAATGGGGAATGACGCCGCCCACTGTCAACGCTTATTACGATCCGCAAAAAGACGACATCAACTTCCCCGCGGGAATTCTGCAGCCGCCGCTGTTCAGCGCCCTGTCCGACGCCGCGCCCAATTACGGCGACACCGGCGCCACTATGGGCCACGAACTCACCCACGCGTTTGACGACGAGGGCAGCCAGTTCGACGCTCAGGGTAATTTGCGCAACTGGTGGACCGATGCCGACCGCAAGGAATTCGAGCAGCGCGCCCAATGCGTGGTCGACCAATATTCCGGATACCCGATTATCGACGACATCAAGATCAACGGCAAACTCACCAACGGTGAGGATCTGGCGGATCTTGGCGGAACACTCCTCGCATATCTGGCGTGGAAGGAAGACACAAAAGACCAAAAGCTGGAACCCTTGGATGGGTTGACGCCCGAGCAACGCTTCTTCGTTGCTTATGGTCAGGGCTGGTGCACAAACGAGCGCGATGAGAATAAACGGCTGCGGGCCACGATGGATCCGCACTCGCCGGAGAAATATCGGGCCAACGGTGTGGTTTCGAACATGAACGAATTTCGAGCCGCGTTCCATTGCAAGCCGGGTCAGCCGATGGTGCGCGAAAGCGCATGCCGTGTGTGGTAGCCGTGTGTCGCAAATGAGCGCGCCTAGCCGCGCTCAAAGGCGTGCTTTTCCTCCAACTCTTGACGCGCTGCCGCCATCTCAGATTCGAAGCGGTCCTTTCGATTCATCAGGGCCGGAAGCGCCGTGGCATGGCGCCGGGCTAAGGTGAAGAGCCCCTGTTGCGCGAGTCCGGCGGCAATTTCAACAACGTGATCGGCAGTGGTGTCCAGGTACAGGGCCTCGGTCGGATCGCCCAGCCAGACGTCTCCGCCCACCAGGCGCGTCTGCCAGTACACCTTGCGCTCGACCATGTGGGCGATTTCTTCGTCCGTGGCTTTGCCGAAAGTCCACTTCTTGAGTTTGAAACTGTAGTGGCGGCTGGAAAAAGGCAGCGGCACCAGTTTGCCAGATTTCACAAACTCCGTTTGATGGTGGTCAACCTCCTTGCGCAGTGCATTGATGACTGGTCCTTCCGTGTCTTTCGGATCGAGCGAAGCCAATTCTTCGCGCAAGGTGACGGAAAGATTCACCGCCACCAGCGCGCGCAGCCCGTCTGAATTCTCCAGCGTGATCACTGTATGCAGCACTTCAAAGTCGGCTCCAGAGGTTGCATGTCGAAACGGCCATTCCAGCTTGAAACTCAGCGGCAGGCCGGTGCGAGTTACATAAATGGTTTTGGGGGCAGCAGTTGGCGTTGGGGTGCTCATAGTCGATTCGTTGATCCTTCGCTGGATTTCGTTGCTGAAATGATAGCAGCGGGGAGGCGGAAGACCCGGACAGCATATCTCAGAACCATGTGCTTTTGCGGTATTCGCGATAGGCATCGCCGAACTTTGCTTCCAAAACCGTGGCCTCGCGGCGCGCCCGAACAATCTGCATCGGAATCAGCGCCAGCAGAAGAACAAGCCCCTCCGGCCGGCCAATCATGAGGATCGCCCCTGCAATGAAAATGAATCCTGAAACATAAATCGGATTGCGTACGCGGGAGTAAATGCCCCAGGTGACGAGCGCGGTCGCTTTGGCAGTCACCGAGAACGAACGTCCCAAAGTGTAGCGGCTGAGAATCACCCCCGCGAGTCCGATCAAAGCGAGCAACAGGCCGATCCACCGTGCCGACGCCGAGGTTTGGTGTGCGGATCGAAAGATCTCGACAACCGCGATAAGACCGCCAACCAAGGGCAGCCAGAGGCGCCATATCGTCCCACGATCCATGGAAGTTATTTTATCGAAACTCGACGCGCCACAACTGGTACATGTTCCAGATCCCCGATGCGCCCAACAACCCAATAAGGCCCGCCCTCACGAACTGCCTTTGCGGAGTCTCGATCAAATCGGCGCACACTCCGCTGACGAAAACGAAGAAGAATACGAGCATCGTCAGCTGCAACCCTTGTCCTGGGAAATTGGGAGCGCCCAGCGCCAGAATCAGCAGCAACGCCGCGATCAGCAGCGGCGCAGTGTTGCCGAAATAGCGGCTGCGCCTCCATGCCATGTGCGCGATTAGTGCGACCGGCAAGGCGAGCGCCAGCGGCGGGCTGCCGGCGAAGAGCGTTTGCCAGGCGTTGCGGTAGGAAACCGACACGCCAAATGCAGCCGGCTCGAAGTTGATCCAGCGCGCATGCAGCATCCCTTGCTCGAACAACGCAGGCTCGAAAAAGTAGCCGGCAAACAACAGCACCACGCCAACTGCGATGGCAGTGATCCAGATAACGAGCACGGCGCGCGGTCGCACCGGCGCCACCCACAACATGAGTGGCAAAATCGCCAGCGCCAACACCCCCAGCGAGAACTGGTTGCCTGCGGCCAGCGCCAGTGACAAGCCGAGAAGCAGCGTGCGCCGCCAGTTCCAGAGCACAACTTCTCTGGGAGCGTAGAGTGTGTGCGCCACGGCGATGGCGGTGAAGATGGTTCCAAACGCGCCCCACACCGCGCCCATTTCCCCCAAACTTTGCGTACCGGCCGTATTCACGATCATGGCCGGCGAAAAGCAGTAGAGGGCAAGCGCGATGTACCCGCCAGCGTTGCCGTAGAGACGGCGCGCGACGTACCAAAGGGAAGCTCCAAGCATGACGCCGAAGAACAAGTACGGGCTCGCGGCCAGTAACGGCTGGAGTGATTCCGGCAGCCACGAACCGGAGCGCAACAGAAGCGGCGCGGCGGCGATGAGGTAATAGAGAGGCGAGCGGTCCTGATCGAACCCGTCGCGCACGCGGAGACGTCCGGCGCGTCCGGCGGAAGGCACGCCAGTAGCCGCTTCCGAACGCAGCGACTCGGGGGTTCCGGCAATGACGCCGCGTTTCCACTGCTCAAGACCCGCGTAGATGCGCAACGCCTGGTCGGAGTCTGGCACCGAGGCCTGCAGCGTTTGCGCGCGGATCAGCCACACGCACTGCAACAGATAGACCAGCAGCAGCGCCGCCGCGATCCGTTGCGGAGCGCGAAAAACTTCGGAATGGAGAAATCGGCGCAACATTGGCTAACAATTCGCGGAACAAGCAGACCGAGTGTTTTACCATGTCCAGGGCAGTGTTGGATAACTAAAGATGGATCGCTGCTTTGGGTAACTACGAATGATGGACTCCAAACCGTTACCGCCTTCATCCGCGGAGTCGCAGCCACCGCTTCCCGTCGAGGACGCTACGCCACTTGCGCCTTCGCCTGGAATCCCGCCGATGCCTGCATCCTCGGCGCCCGCTCGCCGCGAGTCTCCGCTGCTCGATGTCTTCATCGGGCCTGAGGGAATCTATCCCGGAACGCGCTGGCTGATTTACCTGGCGCTGGCGTTTGTCGTCTTCCAGGTGGAAGGCTGGCTGCTGGTCTCGCTCCGGTCGCATCTGGGTGTTCTCGAGTGGCGGATGACGGTCGAAGCCAGCATGATGTTGGCCGCGATTTTGCCGGGTTTTGCCATGGCTCGCATCGAGCAACGTCCATTCGGTGACTTCGGACTGCCTCCGCGCCGCGCCTTCCGGCGAAACTTCTGGATCGGCACGCTATGGGGAATTGTGTCGTTGAGCATACTAATGGTGGTGTTGCGATTCGCGGGCGTGTTTGCGTTCGGATCGCTCGCTCTGCACGGCACTCGCATCTGGAAATTCGGCGCATATTACGCCGCATTTTTCTTGATCACCGCATTCTTTGAAGATTTCCTGATGCGCGGCTACTCGCAGTGGGTGCTCTCGCGAGGAATGAATTTCTGGCCCACGGCGGCGCTTTTGTCGTGCACGTTCGGCGCGATTCACGGCTCCAATCCCGGAGAAGCGAAAACGGGCCTGGTGGCGGCCGGTTGCATCGGCTTTTTTCTTTGTCTCACGCTGCGGCGGACGGGCGATTTGTGGTGGGCCGTCGGCTTCCACATGGCGTGGGACTGGGGCGAGAGTTATCTCTACTCCGTTCCCGACAGCGGCTCGATTCTCCCCGGCCACCTGCTCAACTCCAGCTTGCACGGTCCCGAGTGGCTAACGGGAGGCTCGGTTGGCCCGGAGGGAAGCTACCTCGTCTTCGTCGTCATCGGCGCGCTCTGGGTCTTGTTTGCCCGGGCGTATCCGGAGGTGAAGTACAGCGAGCGCTGACCGTAGTCTTCGGTAACGCCTGCTATCTAGCGAAGAGCGGTAGATTTCGCTAGACTGATTCTCATGGCGCATGGTTCCACCCATGGTTCCACCAACGAGAAGCGGCAAGCCCACGAGCTGATCGAGCGGCTTCCGGCGACCCAGCTCTCCGCGGTGGTTGGCCTGCTCGAAGCGATGCTTGATCCCGTATCCCGCGCCATTGCTCGCGCTCCCATCGACGACGAACCAGTCACGGCGGAAGAGGAGAAAGCGCTCGCGGAAGCGCGCGAATGGTCGAAGCGTAACAAGAGCATTCCCCACGAACAGGTCTTGGCAGAACTCGGGATTACCCAGGAAGAAATTGGTGGTCAGTAGGAGTTTTTCGAGTATGAATATCCATCTGAATCCCGAGCAGGAACGGATCGTCAACGATGAGTTGAGATCGGGTCACTTCCAATCCGCCGAGGAAGTGATCGCTAAGGCGCTTGTGGCTCTTCGGGAGAGCGAGCGTTCGTCCGTTGCCGGCGATAGTAACGGCCACAATGAAGGCGCCGTGCGGGAGATGCTCAACTTTGCCGAGGCGAACCGCACTCCCTTGCACGGCGTCTCGGTTAAGCAACTGATCCGTTCGGGCTGTGCCGACAAGAAGGTCGAGGTTGTAATAGCGGGTCACATTGGATGCGAAATCAGAGAGGATCTCAATGATGGCAATGTGTGTCGGAGACCTTGGCAATCTATCGAGGCCGCCCGCGGAATTTAGACGCTCGGAAATTCGGTCCGCCTCGTCTAACAGCTGCCTCAGATTGTGTCCATATCTCCGAAATTCAGATTCGGGTGGAAAAATGCCGTCATTCAAACACGGCGTGATCAACGACGAGTGCCAACTTGCACGACCGCTCGAAGCCCGTTGTGAGTGCAAAGAAGGCTTGCCCATAATAGGCCGGGAAGGCATAGGTGGCTTTGCCCAGCGCTGTAATACCAATCGCCATTTGCTCGGCCGCAATCCCCGCCTCGTGTGCCAAGGCTTCCCACTGCTCATTCATCGTCGTGTTCTTGTCTTTCGGCCTGCGGCGAGGGCGCCCGCCCCACACAACCTAGATATCCAGGTTCTTCACATCCAAGGCGTTGTCTTCGATAAATTTTCTTCGCGCTTCCACGTCCTCGCCCATCAGCGTAGTGAAGATAGTCTCGCACTCGGCGATGTCTTCAAGCCGCACCTGCAGCAGCGTCCGGCGCTCGGGGTCCATGGTGGTTTCCCAGAGCTGCTCGGCGGTCATCTCTCCCAGGCCTTTGTAGCGCTGGACGGTGTACTCCTTGCGGCCTTCGTTCAATACATAATCAAAAAGGTCGCGGGCGGTGTGCTTCTCGACGATCTCGGGAGCTTTGGAACTCGCTCGTCCTTTGGGCGCGGGTGTGCCGGATTTCTTCTGCGCTTTCTCGGCTTCTTCGCTCTCAGCGGCGCTCAGATTTTCTTCTTCGCCTTCGTTTTCTTCTTCACTCTTTTCTCCAGCCTTTGCCGCCGCCTTTGCCGGTCGCACGATGCTCTCGACCACGAAGGGCGGCTCCAGATATTGCTCGATCTGCTTGAACTTGGCGATGAGCTGGCGGCACTCGGGAGACGCGGCCAGTTCCCAGTTGATGAGGTGCTCGGCCCCCTGCGCGTTGACGAAGACCACGGCCCACAGATTGTGCTCCTCGTCGAAGCGGGTTTCGACACTCTTGAGCTTCAGGTCTTTTTGCAGCTTCTTCAGCTCTTTCTCCAGCTTCTCGATTTTCTTCGGCGGAGTATTCTTGTCGCCTTCAAAATCGACACGCTTGGCCAGGTCGAGCTTCGGCAGCAGGGCTGCGATCTGTTCTTCGCGGATGCGCTTATTTAACTTGCCGAGGAATTCGAGATATTCGTTCAGCACGGTGATGAACTTGGTCAGGGCCGGGCCCTCAATTTTGGCGGCGCCCTCTCCGTAGCGAACGGTGAGGCCTTCGGAGGCGCGCTTCACCATGACTTTTACGAAGTCGTGTTCGTTCTTGATGTACTGGTGCGATTTGCCCTTCTTGATGCCGAACAGCGGCGGCTGCGCGATGTAGATGTTGCTGCGCTTGATCAGCTCCTGCATGTGTCGAAAGAAGAACGTGAGCAATAACGTGCGGATGTGCGAGCCGTCCACGTCGGCGTCGGTCATCAGAATGATCTTGCCGTAACGAACTTTCGTCGGATCGAAATCTTCCTTCGAGATGCCGGTGCCGAGCGCGGTGATCAGGCAGCGAATTTCTTCGTGCGCCAGCATCTTGTCGTAGCGCGCTTTTTCCACGTTGAGAATTTTTCCCTTGAGCGGCAGGATGGCCTGGAAGCGGCGGTCGCGGCCTTGTTTGGCGGTGCCGCCTGCGGATTCTCCTTCGACCAGGAAAAGTTCGCAGCGGTTGGGATCGCGCTCGGAGCAGTCGGCGAGTTTGCCGGGGAGTCCTCCGCCGTCTAACGCGCCTTTGCGGCGAGTTAGGTCTCGGGCTTTGCGGGCGGCTTCGCGGGCGCGAGCGGCGTCGATGGCTTTGTTGATGATCTTTTTGGCGACGGCGGTGTTTTGCTCGAAGAACCCTCCGAGCCGCTCGTTGACCACGGCCTGCACAATGCCAGCGATATCGGAATTTAATTTGCCCTTGGTCTGGCCTTCGAACTGAGGCTGCGGCAACTTGACGCTGATCACCGCCACAAGGCCTTCGCGGACGTCGTCTCCAGTGAGATTTTCTTTTACGTCTTTGAACAAGCCCATCTGCTGCCCGGCCGAATTGATGGTGCGGGTCAGCGAGGTGCGGAAGCCGGAGAGATGCGTGCCTCCGTCGACGGTGTTGATGTTGTTGGCGAAACTGAAAACCGATTCCGAGTAAGCGTCGTTATATTGCAGGCCGATTTCGATGTGCACGTTATCTTTGTCGGCTTCCATGTAGATGGGCTTGTCGTGCAGAACGGACTTGCCGCGATTGAGGTGCTTGATGAATTCGACGATGCCGCCGGTGTACTTGAACTCGGCCCGCTTGGCTTCGCCGGTCTTGGAGTCGGTCTGGCGCTCGTCGGTGAGCGTGATGACCAGGCCTTTATTTAGAAATGCCAGTTCGCGCAGGCGCTGCGAAAGCGTATCGAAGTTGTATTCGGTGGCGGTGAAAATCGTCTTGTCGGGAATGAAGTGGACGCGGGTGCCGCGCTTCTTGCTGGCTCCCGCTTTCTTGAGTTTACTGGTGGGCTCGCCCTTGGAGTAAGTCTGCTCCCAGGTGAAACCGTCGCGCCAGATTTCCAGATCGAGTTCTTCACTGAGCGCGTTCACGCAGCTCACGCCGACGCCGTGCAGGCCTCCCGAAACTTTGTAGGAGTTGCTGTCGAACTTGCCGCCGGCGTGCAGCGTGGTCATGACGACTTGCGCGGCGGGAATTTTTTCGCCGTCGATATCCATGTTGTCGACCGGAATGCCGCGTCCGTTGTCGATCACGGTGATGGAATTGTCAAGGTGAATGGTGACTTCGATCTTGTCGGCGTGTCCGGCGAGCGCTTCGTCAACGGAGTTGTCAACGACTTCGTAAACGAGGTGATGCAGACCCATTTCTCCGGTCGAGCCGATGTACATGGCGGGACGTTTGCGGACGGCTTCCATGCCGCCGAGGACCTTGATGGAGTCGGCGGTGTAGTCGCCGTTGGCGGGTTTGCCGTTCTTCTTAGGATCGGTGTTCTTCGCGTCGTTCTTAGCGTCCATGAGTTCGGGGTGCAATTCTTTTGTGGCCATTCTGCTCCGTGGAGAAAGCCGGATCATGCGCCTGGCTGGTGGGGGCGATTCCGGAGTTAGTTGGGTGACCTCAACTTATTGAATTTTCTGCTATTTAGGTGTCACCAAAGCTGTCGTTATTTTAACACAAAGCGCGGCCATTCTGAGGCCGGAACCGAGACCGTAAACGGAGTTTTTTGTTGTGGTTAGGGAGGGTGCTTTTCGAGTGGCGCGAGTCCGAAGTGGCTGGGGCGAAGTCTAGTGAGCGGATGCTTTCGCAGCGACGAAATGGAGACCGTCCATGAGATCGTCAAGTTCCTCATCGCTGCCCGCGATGAAGGTGAAAGAGACGATCTGACCCTTCGCCAGCAGTACGAGCGTGCACTGGCGCATGGCGAGTTTGTCGCTTCGCACTTTGACGAAATCGGCGCGCAGCAGTTGCCGCGATTCCACCTCCAGTGAGTACGGTTCACCAACGGCCTTGAAGCCTTTTGCGGTTGCAAGCTCCGTGAGCGGGCCCAGGTAGTCCTCGGCTGTCTTGAGGCCGGGATAGGACGCTGCGCTTTCGGAGGCGATCACAACCGCGGAATTGATGGTGTCTCCGGTGGCATCGGGAGGGCGCTCGAAGACCGCGAGCAGCAGGTCTCCTTTTTTGGCGTCGTTGCCCTCCAGCATTTCCTTGGTGCGATCCACCCAGCCGTAGGGGATGGGATAGCGGAATCCGAAAGTCGTGTTGCGGTAGAGTTGCGCATCTTCGCTGGGAGCGGCCGGCTTCGCCGCTGGCGCAGATTTGGTTTGCGCCTGCGCTGCGAACGTTAGAGTCATGAAAGTTAGAGTCATGAAAGCTAGAACCATGGAAATGGCGGCAATCGTGGCGAATCGGCAATGCATGCGGAGAGAGATCAACCTGAAACAAGTTTACCGCTACTCCACGAACATGCAATCGCCATAGGAATAGAAGCGGTATCCGGCCTCGACCGCGTGCCGGTAGGCGTCCATCACGAGATCTTTCCCGCCGAGGGCGCACACCAGCATCAGCAGCGTCGATTG
>Ga0224552_1000137_pt1 | contig 19514 bp, 19 predicted proteins | sample 714S215metaG_FD_179907 | JGI IMG/M metagenome (GOLD analysis project Ga0224552, IMG submission 179907) | Peat soil microbial communities from Stordalen Mire, Sweden - 717 S2 1-5 | ecosystem: Environmental > Terrestrial > Soil > Wetlands > Peat | place: Sweden: Norrbotten County, Stordalen Mire... | reverse complement strand
GCCACGTCTCTGGAAGCAACTCTTCGCGGACAACCCGCTTCGATCCGACCTGCACGGCCTCCCGCACTAATCAACCACGCCGCTCAGGCACCGCTTACGGCCTTGGAGCCGGTGCGACAGGCGGTACGGCGTGTGTTCGGCGGTATCAGCGCAAACGTCGCGCGAGGGCTGCAGCTGCGTCACGACCACGGGTCGCAGTACATCAGCTCGGACTTCCAGAGCGAGATTAGCTTTTTGGGCATCGAGTCGAGTCCCGCCTTCGTGCGATCGCCCGAGGGCAATGGCTGCGTCGAGCGGGCAATCCGCACCCTGAAAGAGCAGCTGCTGTGGGTCCAGCCGTTCCAGACCGTGGAGGAGCTGCGAGTCGCGCTGCTTGCGTGGGCGGAGCTCTACAACGAGCAGTGGCTGATTGAGCGACACGGGTTCAAGCCACCTGCGCAGCGGCGCCGCGACTATTACGCGGCGGGCGAGAAATTGGCGGCATGATCGAGTTCATTAACTGCAACCGCGTGTCCAGAAAACCCTTGACCGGTACACACCGGCGTTGGAACAATTTAGGCGCCTAAAGCGCTTGGCTGACCGAAGCCCCTGGGTATTCCCGGCTGAGGATGGGGACGGACCGACGGACCCCAAGCTGCTGACCCGAAGCATCGCACGTCACCTCGACACCTTTGCTGAACACAAAGTAAGTGCGTTCACTCTGCATGACCTTCGGCGAACGGTACGCACTGGCCTCGCCAAGCTCGGCATCCGTCCGGACATTGCCGAGCGCTGCCTGAATCATGCGCAGCCCGGCATCATCGCGACGTATGACACCCACCAATACCTCGATGAGAAGCGCAACGCATTAACTCAATGGGCGGGTCACTTGCAGGCTCTTCGCATTGGCAAGTAGCGGGCTCCGAGGCAGCCCCCCTCCCAGACCAGCGCCCCAAAATGTTAGACGATTGACGCCGCGAGCCTATCCTGCACGCCATACGATCTGACCGCTGCTTGCTGCATAATTCGTGGGTAGCAGCAAATAATTGTGGCGCTGACCTAAAGTCCGATTAATGAGCCACCGTTGACCAATTCATGGTTAGCTGCCGTAGCCAACCAGACTTATACTGACGACGGAGTAAGGAGAAGTGCCGTGACCACACTAGCCAATATTACGCAACGAGACCCCGATATCCTCAGCGGCAGCCTGGTGTTTGTCGGTACCCGTGTTCCAGTCCGCTCCCTTTTCGATTACCTGGAAGGTGGCGAGAGCCTTGATGAATTCCTGCACCAGTTTCCATCTGTAAAGCGCGAATTTGCCATTGCAGTGCTTGACGCAGCGTACGAAACCGTTGCCGCAGATGCGAATATTGCTTGACGAGAATTTCCCGGCTGACTTCGCCGCACTGCTCGTCGGGCATGAGGCGTCAAACGTGCACAGTCACGGCTGGGCAGGAATCAAAAACGGCGAGCTACTGCGCCGCGCACATAGCGTGTGCGATGTATTTGTAACGCTCGACCGCAATCTGGAATTTCAGCAAAACATTAAAGTGCTGCCGTATGGGATTGTGGTAGTGCGTTCCCGCTCCAATCGCATGATTGATCTCACACCACACATTCCGGCCATACTTCTGGCGGCCAGCCAAGTCGGCCCCGGCCGCGCCATGACGGTGGGCGCCTAGCCACCGAATCGAGCGCAAGAATCCGGTCATTGCGGGCTGCAGTCGGTCGGCCAGGACGGCCCGACTGGCGTTATCGGTTGATTTGCCAATAATTACGCTGAATGGCCGCTATGCGGAATACGCACCGGCAAGAACCGGCCAATACCGGTCATCAGACTCCCCAACAATATGGTCGCCATAAAGCGGACATTCGCCACCGGGGCCAAACCGGGCGGATTATAGGTGCGGAGACGCACCCATCGCTTGCGCTGATTCAACAGTGTATATACACTTGGTAGATGCAGTTTGAGTGGGATGAAGGTAAACGCAAGGCGAACCTGCAGTCCCACGGCTTGGATTTTATCGATGCGCACAAGGTGTTCGTCGGGCCGACGTTCACCTTCGAAGACGATCGGTTTGTCTACCGGGAACAGCGATTTGTTTCTCTCGGACTGCTCATGGACATACCCGTTGCGATAGTGCATACGGAATCGCCAGTCGCAATCCGCCTTATATCTTTCAGACGAGCTACGAAACATGAAACGGCAATCCTCCTCGAAAAGATCTCAGACCAACTTCCGCCGGCTCCGGTCGATGAAGGACAAGGACATTCTGCTGACCGCGGAACATCCGGAGGCAGACGTAAAGCACATCGTCCGCGGAATCGTAAGACAAGGCCTAAAGGCCGTCCCTCCTAAGCGATCGGTCTCCTTGCGTATCGACGCAGACGTATTGGACTGGTTCAAGTCCAAAGGCGCGGGCTATCAGACCCGGATAAATTCCGTTCTCCGGGCATTCACCGAGGCCGCAGGCTAGCGGGAGACGGGATTCGGCCACAACCCGACATTCACGGCGCCAGATCGGTCGCCCATTACCGGACGTTCACTGGCGAACCGTCTGAGCGCATACAACTCAAAAAGTCAGTGATCAATCCTACGGGACCCTCACGCAGTGAGACCAACGCCGCAGCGGGGCAAACCGCCTGAGTAGCGGAACGGCTGGGCCTGGCTTTGGTAGAATTAACTCAACTTGCGATGCTAAAGTCATGGCTATTCCGAATGTCCTGGGGGGCGCATGCATTGGAATGGCCTTCGAGGCTGGGCGGCGGGTTTGCTCGCGCTCGTCTGCATTACGCCCGGCACCTCGCTTTCTGCGAACAGCAATTCCATTCCGATCGGGACATCAGTGCTCACGCCGTTCGTAGAGCGGGGCGAGATCGCCGGAGCGGTGGTGATGATCGTTGACGCCAATCATGTTCTGGAATATGAGGCCGTCGGTTATTCGGATATAGCGACCAGACGTGCGATGACAACGGACGCGCTGTTCTGGATCGCATCGACCAGCAAACCGTTCGTCGCCACGGCTGTGATGATGCTCGTGGAGGAACACCGCCTCAGCCTGGACGATCCGGTATCGAAATTCCTGCCGGACTTTCAACCTCGTGTGGCCCTGAATCCGGAATCCCCGGGAGCCACCGCCACACGCGCGGCGAGTCACCCAGTCACGATCCGAATGCTGCTGAACCATAGCAGCGGAATGTACGGAGGTTCCCCGGCGGAGTCGCCTACCCTTGACGCGATCCCACTTGCGCAGCGCGTCGCGGGCTATGCCAAGGTTCTGCAGTTCGAACCCGGCACCCGATTCTTCTACGGCAATGCGGATGTCAACACCGCCGCCTACATCGTAGAAGTCGTCACGGGTACGCCATTTGAGCGCGTTTTGGATACCCGACTGTTGAAGCCGCTTCACATGAACGAGACCAGCTTTTGCCCGACAGCGACGCAGCTGGAGAGATTGCCTACGGCATACTATCTGCCAAACGGCAAGGCGAAGGCGCTCGAAAAGACATCAATTACTTTTCTTCACTATCCCTTGAGCGACTGCCGGAACCGATATCCGGTCCCAGCGGGGGGGCTGTTCTCGACCGCGAACGACTTGAGTCGGTACGCACAAATGCTTCTCAATGGCGGGGTACTCGATGGGCAACGATGCCTCTCCGCCGCGTCCGTCGATCAGATGACTCACAACCAACTTTCTGAAGAGGTCCGCCAAACAGTGCCATTATCGGCGCCACCGTATCGAATGGGCTATGGACTCGGCTGGGGAGTCAGCCTGGATGGATCCTATTTCCACCCCGGTACAGGGATGACAGATCTGCGTATCGACCCCACCCACAGGATTGCGACTATTCTGCTCATGCAGAGCACCGCACCGGCTTCATTTTCAGCTCGCGCAGCACTTATCGATGCAAGCGACGGGAAGTACGCGACGCCTCAGCGGTAACAAAGTTGGGCGAGCCGACCGGGCCCTTCCGTCTATTTTTGAAATCGGGCCATGCCACCATGCAGCATCAGTGGGCAATAGACCACCCGATAGCTGACACCCGTCATCGGCTGGAACGGGTCGACTACCGACCTTTCAAGGCCACAACGCTATACTTCTCAAACTGCCTTTCTCAAAGTTTCGGCCATGCGGGTTTGCCAGCCTGGGCCGGTAGCTTTCCAGCGAGCCAAAGTATCCGGCGGCAGCCGCAGGGAAATAGACGTGCGGGCATTCCCGGTTTTGGGTCGGCCACGAGGCTTGAGCATTTTGGCAGCAGCTTGCTTGCCAAAAATCTCTGGCAAGACTTCGCGCGCCTTACGCGCGCGCGAAAAGGTCTCCTTCGTCCAGATCGGATTCTCGCGGTCCGCTCTTTCAGGATTGCGCTTGCGCTTCATACCGCTTCACCTGGCGTTTGTTGGCCTTACGTAGACTAATAATGTGCGTCTTTCCCGATCGCGGCGTGAACACCAAAACATGCAGGCGCTCTGCAATCAGTCCGAACGCCTGAAACCGGGATTCGCCATAGTCTCTCCGCGAGTCCGAGACGATCAGAGCGCTGTCCCATTCAAACGCGAGCACGCGCTCAAATGAGATCCCACGCGTCGCGATGTTTCGGGCGTTCTTCGCGGCATCGAAGCTGATGTCCACTTATATATTGTATATACGTATATACGACAATTCAAGTCTTAGGATCGGCCATTCATGCGCAGACTAACGGTCCCACAACACCGAGGAGCCCCCGCCATGGAATCAGTATATCCAGCCAATATCACCCGCGAACCCTGGAACAAAGGCAAGCTGGTCGGCCAAAAGACGCCGTTCAAGCTCAAAGAGATTTGGGCAATCCGCGTACGCTTGCAAATCGCTAGGCGGTGCCGGGATCTGGCTCTGTTCAATTTGGCGATCGACAGCAAGCTTCGAGCTTGTGATTTGATGCAGCTGCGAGTGCGCGATGTCTGCCATGGCCAAATAATGGCAATGCGTGCGCTCGTGCTTCAACAGAAGACACAGCGACCTGTCCAATTCGAAATCACCGAACCAACTCGGGAGGCGGTGTTGGCGTGGATTGCCACATCGCCCCACCTATCAACCCGGCAATACGCTCGGATCGTTGATTCCTGGGTTCAACAATTGGGATTGGATACCACAAGTTACGACACCCAAACGCTTAGACGGACAAAAGCGACGCTGATTTATCGACGAACCAAGAATCTCCGAGCCGTACAGCTGCTTCTGGGGCATACCAAACTGGGGAGTACCGTGCGCTATCTCGGGATTGAGGTCGATGACGCCCTGGAAATGGCGGAACAGACTGAAGTCTAATCAGTCCGTGCCGGTCGGCGGCAAAAGGTCGCTGACCGGCCAAAAGCCGTCCTACGTCTGCCTGAAACCGCTGCCCCAAAGCGGACATCCCGGCCTCTGAATTAACGCTGGTTGCCATCCCCCTGGGCATCCGCGACCATTTGGGCGCCTAGGGGGATGCTCATCAACATGGTCGAGGGTGGCTGCGCACCGTGAGCGGGATTTCACACGCCGTATTTCTGAGCTACGCCTCACAGGATGCCGAGGCTGCGCAGAAGATTTGCGAGGCACTACGTGCGGCCGGCATCGAGGTGTTTCTCGATCAGAGCGAGCTGCGGGGCGGGGACGCGTGGGATCAGAAGATCCGGCGTGAAATCCAAGACTGCGCGCTCTTCATTCCTGTCATCTCGGCCAACACGGCGTCGCGGCATGAAGGCTATTTCCGCCTTGAGTGGGATCTCGCGGATCAGCGCACACACATGATGGCCCGCAATCGAGCGTTCATTGTGCCTGTGTGTTTAGACGCCACGCCTGATGCGGGTCGGGACGTTCCGGAGTCCTTTCAGCGGGTGCAATGGACGCGTCTTCCGCGTGGGGACACACCGCCCGAGTTCGTCAGGCGCATCCAGCAGCTCCTGTCGGGGGAGGCCAGTTCCTCACCCACGGCAGCTAGAGGAGTTCCAGCGGTAGCCTCGCGAACGTCCTCGCGTTTGAAGCCCGCGTGGGTCGCGGTCGCCGTCGCGCTCGCGGCAGTCGCCGCATATTTCATCGTCGAGAAGCCCTGGGTCGCCAAGTCCGTAGCTTTCGCCCCACCGCAGCATTCGATCGCGGTACTGCCGTTCGTGAACATGAGCGGGGATAAGGAACAGGAGTATTTCTCGGACGGGCTCACGGAGGAGCTGCTCAATTCCCTCGCGCAGATCAATGAGCTCCAGGTTGCCGGCCACACCTCGGCTTTCTCTTTCAAGGGCAAGGACACTGACATCGGCACCATCGCTCGCAAGTTAAATGTCGGCGCGGTGCTGGAAGGCAGCGTACGACGATCAGGCAATACCGTGCGCATCACCATGCAGCTGATCAATGCGGTGACGGGCTTTCACGTCTGGTCGCACACCTACGACCGGGACTTAGGCGATGTGCTGAAACTTCAGACCGAGATTGCCACTGCGGTGGCCGGGGCACTGAAAGTCAAACTCCTCGAGGATGTTGCGGCCAAAGTCGAACTCGGCGGGACGCGCAATCCCGCCGCCTTCGATGCGTATCTGCGCGGGGCCAAGGCGGTTAGCTCGATTCGCGACACCAAAGACCTCACAGCCGCGATTTCGGCCTACACGGAAGCGATTCGCCTCGATCCGAACTATGCGCTCGCGGTTGCAGCCCGATCACTCGTCCTTACCGGCGTCGCCTTGGAGGCCGAGACCGCAGCGGCGGCGCGTGAGGGCTTTGACAAGGCGCAGGCGGATGCGCGCCAGGCGCTCGCGCTCGCACCGGATCTGGCCCAGGCCCACCTCGCATTGGCGGCAGTTGCGGAAAATGGAACCCTCGACTTCACGCAGGCGAGTGAGGCGTACGAGCGAGCGCTTGCGCTCGCGCCGGGCAATGCGGAGGTTTTGCGATTAAGCGGTGTATTTGAAGCCCTCATGGGGCACTTCGATGCGGGCGTTGCGGCCGCCCGCCGCGCAGGCGTACTCGACCCACTCGCTCGCCAAAGCCATTCCCTGCTCGGCCGGGCGCTGTATGTGGCCCGCCGCTATGAGGAGGCGGTTGCGGCTTTCGCAGAAGTCATCAGTCTTGCCCCCGACTTCAAGTCGGCCTACGCGGATCGCGGGCTCGCCTATTACGGGCTCGGGGATCTGCAGAGGGCGCGCGCCTCATGCGAGACGAGCCCGGACTACTGGGGAAGTCAATGGTGCCTCGCGGTGATCTATGACAAGCTCGGCCGACACGCGGATGCGGAAGCCGAGCTTGCGAAACTGAAGGCAGCAGTGAGCGATGCCGGGGCCTACCAGTACGCTACGGTCTATGCGCAGTGGGGTCAACGGGCGAAGGCGCTCGAATGGCTCGAGACGGCGCTGCGGTTGCGTGACCCGGGTCTGGGGAATTTGAAGACCGATTCGCTCCTGGACTCCTTGCGCCAAGAGCCGCGCTTCCAGGCGATTGAGCGGGAGTTGAAGTTTCCGTCCTGAGTTAAGTGGTCGGCCTCCCCAGAAGCGGACGCTCGCGACGGTCTGCATGGGGTCGACTGGAGACCGTTGAAAGTTCGGGTGGACTTCCCCGAAAAGAGCCTCAAGGCAAAGGTGTACCCGAGGGTGTACCTAGACTGAAATCTCAACACGCGTAAGTATTGGTCGGGGCGACAAGATTCGAACTTGCGACCCCTTGCACCCCATGCAAGTGCGCTACCAGGCTGCGCCACGCCCCGACCGGAGGCGAATCATAGCCCATATCGCGGGTGTTTTGGGGTCGGCCGGCGGCCGGCCTGCCGGGCATCAGCGGCGCAATATCTTGATGAGCTCTTCGAGTTCGATGCGCATCTGATGAATGAGCTGCTGGCTCTGGTTCAAATCCACCTGCGCATCGTCACCCAGCAGCCGATTGCGTGCGCCGCCGATGGTGAATCCCTGCTCATACAGCAGGCTGCGGATCTGGCGGATGATGAGCACGTCTTGTCGCTGGTAGTAGCGGCGGTTGCCGCGGCGCTTGACCGGCTTGAGCTGCGGAAACTCCTGTTCCCAATAGCGCAGCACATGCGGCTTGACACCGCACAAGTCGCTCACCTCGCCGATGGTGAAGTAGCGCTTGCCCGGGATCGGCGGCAGTTCGCTATTGTTGCTTGGTTCCAGCATACGCCTCGACGCGCGCCTTCAGTTTCTGCCCAGGACGGAATGTCACGACGCGGCGTGCGCTGATGGGAATTTCTTCGCCGGTTTTCGGATTGCGACCGGGCCGTCGGTTCTTGTCGCGCAAATCGAAGTTGCCGAAGCCGGAGAGTTTGACCTGCTCGCCCGAGGACAGTGCGGCGCGGATTTCTTCAAAGAATAAGTCAACTAGCTCGCGAGCCTCGCGCTTGTTCAAGCCCAATTGATCGAACAGGGCCTCGGCCATTTCCGCCTTGGTCAGGGCTGCCATGGTTATCGGTCTCTTATTGTGGCGCTCAACACATCCCGAAGTCGCGCGACGACTGCAGTCACCACCGCGTCGGCGTCGACGTCTGTAAGAGTGCGGGAAGAATCCTGTAAAATCAAGCCTAAAGCGACACTTTTTCGTCCTGAATCTATGCCAGGTCCGCGGTATATATCGAATACCAACAGGTCGTTCAGAAGGCCGGAGGCGCTTACACTAACATTTTCCTGCAGCGCTGCGAGAGGGATGGATTCATCCACCACCACCGCCAAATCGCGTCGCACACTGGGGAATTTGGAAATTCCTTTATATTGTGGGGTATTAGCTGTGAATGCTAACTCCACGTCTAGATCAAATAATACTGCGGTATTTGACATATTGAATGTCCGCACCAGTTGTGGATGCAGCTCACCCAGCCATCCAATCGCGATTTGTCCGCGATAGATTCGCGCCGTGCGCCCGGGACGCAGACAGCTCAACTGCGCCGCCTCGAAGCGCACGGCCCCATCACCCGTCAGCGCCAACAATCCCATCAGCTCCGATTTCACATCGTGGAAATCCACCGCCTCGCTCGCACTGCCCCACTGCTCGGGCCAGCGCGAGCCGGTGACGATGCCGGCCAGCGTGTCGATCTCGGCGAGCTGCGTGCCGTCGAGCACGAATTTCCTGCCGCTCTCGAACAGCCGCACGCGCGTCTGCTGACGGCGCAGATTCTCGCGGCATGCCAGGACCAGGCCGGGCCATAGCGAGACGCGCATGGCGCCGAGTTCAGCCGAGATGGGATTGGCGAGTTCCAGCGCATGCGCGTCGGGAAACATCTGCCGCTGCAATCCGGGGTCGACGAAGCTGTAGGTGATCACCTCGCGATAGCCGCGATCGGCGAGTCCCGTCAACAGGCGCTCGACCGGCACCCGGCGTTCGCCCGCGAGGCCTGGGATTTGCGGCACCTGAGCATGGGATTCGGGGATGCTGTCGAAGCCGCGCAGGCGCGCGACCTCCTCGATCAGATCGGCCTCGATCTGCAGGTCGAAGCGATGCGCCGGCGCGACCACCATCCAACCATCGGGGGTGGCATCGACGCGTTCGCTGATGGCGCCCATGATGCCCTGTACCTCGGTGTCCGGAACCGCGGCTCCGAGCAGCCGGGTCAGCCGCTCCCGCCGCAACCGCACCGGGGCCCGATCCGGCGGTACGGCGCCGGGGGTTAGTTGCACCGGCCCGGGTTCACCGCCCGCGATCTGCATGAGCAACGCGGCGGCGCGCTCGATCGCGACTGCCGGCAATGCCGGCGACACGCCGCGCTCGAAACGCTGGCCGGCATCCGTGTGCAGTCCCAGGCGCCGGGCGCGGCCGGCCACCGCATCGGGTACGAAGTGCGCACATTCGAGCAGCACGTCGGTGGTCGCATCGGAGATGGCCGTGCCCAATCCGCCCATGATACCGCCGAGGCCCACGGCGCCGCTGCCGTCGGCGATCACCAGAAAATCCGGATCGAGCCGGTATTGCTTGCCATCGAGCAGCGTCACCTTCTCGCCGGGCGCGGCCCAGCGAACGATGATCCCGCCCGTCAGCCGTCCGAGGTCATAGGCGTGCAGCGGCTGGCCGAGTTCCAGCATGACGTAATTCGTAACGTCGACCGCCGCGGAAATGCTGTTGATGCCCACGCGCCGCAGACGTTCGCGCAGCCAATCGGGGGAGCGCGCACCGCGGCGGATGCCGCGGATGACCCGGGATGCGAACACCCGGCAGGCGGCGCCCGCCTCTATTTGCACCGCAAGCGTCTCCCCATGAACGGCGGCGACCGCCGGCGCGCTGTACGTGAGATAGCGACGCTCCTGCGCGGCCACGTAATCCCGTGCGATGCCGAACACGCTCATGCAGTCTCCGCGGTTCGGCGTTGCGTTGACTTCGAGAACACAGTCATCGAGATCGAGCGCGGCGCGCAGATCGGTGCCGTTCGCGAGTGCGGCTGGTAGCTCCAGGATGCCGTCATGTTCTTCGCCCAGTCCCAATTCCCGCGCCGAACACAGCATGCCTTCGGATTCGAGCCCGCGCAGTTTGGCGCGTTTGATGGTGATGCCGCCGGGCAGGCGCGCGCCCAACCTGGCCACCGCGACCTTCAGTCCCGCATGCACGTTGGGAGCGCCGCAGATGATCTGCAGCCGGTCGCTGCCGGTCGTGACCGTGCACACCGACAGCTTGCCTGCATCCGGGTGGCGCGCCGTCTCGAGCACCTCGCCGACGACAACTCCCGAGAACGGCGGCGCGACGCCGTCGATGGCTTCCACCTCGAGTCCGGCGAGGGTGAGCCGGCGGGCGAGTTCCTCCGGGGCGGCCTTCAGAGCGGCGAATTCCTGCAGCCAGCGATAGGTCACCTTCATGGGAATTGCTTTAGGAATTGCAGGTCGTTTTCGAAGAACAACCGCAGATCATCGACGCCATAGCGCAGCATGGCGAGGCGCTCGATGCCCATGCCGAAGGCGTAGCCCTGCCATTGTTCGGGGTCGACGCCGGTGGCATCGAGCACAGCGGGATGAATCATGCCGCAGCCGAGAATCTCGAGCCAGCCGCTGTGCTTGCAGACACGGCAACCCTTGCCGCTGCAAAACACGCACTCGATGTCCACCTCCGCGGACGGCTCGGTGAAGGGAAAGTACGAGGGCCGCAGCCGCATCGCGAGCGGTCGCTCGAAGAAGCGCTCGACGAAGGTGTGCAGCATGGCCTTCAGGTTGGCAAAGCTCACCCGCTCGCCCACCACCAGACCCTCGACCTGATGGAACATCGGCGTATGCGTCATGTCCGAGTCGCAGCGGTACACCCGTCCCGGCGCAATCACCGACAGCGGAGGCTTCTGCGCGCGCATGGTGCGGATCTGCACCGGCGAGGTGTGGGTGCGCAGCAGCCGCCCGTCCGGAAAATAGAAGGTGTCGTGCATCGCCCGCGCCGGGTGATTCTTCGGGATGTTGAGGGCCTCGAAATTGTGGAAGTCGTCCTCGACCTCCGGGCCCGAGGCTATATGAAATCCGGCCTGCGAAAAGATGCTTTCGATGCGAAGGCGCGCCCGCGTCACCGGATGCAGGCCGCCCGCGTCCTGGCCGCGCCCGGGCAGCGTGACGTCGATGGCACCTCTCGAGAGCTCAAGATCGAGCGCCGCGGATTCGAGCCGTATGCGGCGCATTTCGATGGCGGCGTGAATGGCCTCCTTGGCCTCGTTGATGCGCTGACCCGCCGCCGGGCGCTCCGCCGCCGGCAGCTTGCCCAGGGATTTCAACTGTTCTGTGAGGGCGCCTTTCTTGCCGAGCAGCCGCACCCGTACCTCATCGAGCACGGCCAGATCGCCTGAAGCCGCGACGTCGGCGAGCGCCGATTCAACGAGGGCCGAAAGCGGGTCCGGTGCAGCCATTGACGATTCCGTGGGCAAGGGCCCGTGCCCGGCCGGGGCGCGGGCACCGCCGATGGTCCGCTTCAGGTAGCCGGAAGGCTGGCCTTGGCTTTTTCCGCGATGGCCGTGAAGGCCGGCATGTCGTGCACCGCCAGATCCGCGAGCACCTTGCGGTCGATGGCCAGGCCCGCCTTGTTCAGCCCGTCGATCAACCGGCTGTAGGACAGCCCGCACAATCGCGCGGCGGCGTTGATGCGTGCGATCCACAGCGCGCGGTATTCGCGCTTCTTTTCGCGCCGCCCGCGATAGGCATACTGACCCGCCTTGATGACGGCCTGTTTCGCCGTGCGGAAGACCTTGCGGCGGGCGTTGAAATAGCCCTTCGCCTTCTTGAGAATTTTCTTGTGCCGCCGCCCCGCGACGACACCGCGTTTGACTCGTGCCATGTTCTGTTACTCCTGATTCACGCGTACGGCAGCAGCTGTTTCACCCGATTCACATCGGTCTCGTTGACCTGCATTTCGCGGCGCAGTTGGCGCTTACGCTTGCTGGGCTTCTTCGTCAGAATATGACGCCGGTGGGACTGACCGCGTTTGAAGCCATTCGCCGTTTTGCGAAAGCGCTTCGCCGCAGCCCGTTTGGTTTTCATCTTGGGCATGATCGACTCCTGATTTTATGGCCCTGTTCACAGGCGCCCTCGACTCCTCGGGCGCCGCTACAGGCGGGTGACAGATTTTTGAGGTCTGTCGCTCACTTCTTTTTGGGCCCGAACACCATGATCATCTGCTTGCCCTCCATCAGCGGATTCTGCTCGACCACCGAATACGGGGCGAGATCCTCAGAAATCCGCGTCAAGAGCTTGCGGCCGATGTCTTGATGCACGAGCTCACGGCCGCGGTAACGCAACGTCACCTTGGCCTTGTCGCCCTCGGTCAGGAATCGGACGATGCTACGCAGCTTGACCTGGTAGTCCGCCTCTTCCGTACCCGGACGAAACTTCACTTCTTTGACTTGAATCTGCTTCTGCTTGCGCTTCGCCGCATGCGCCTTCTTGTTTTGTTCGAACAAGAACTTGCCGAAATCCATCACCCGGACCACAGGAGGCTCCGCCATCGGCGAGACCTCCACGAGGTCCAGTGCTTGAGAGCTTGCCATTTGTAGCGCTTCTGCGCGTGTCATGACCCCGGCCTGGCTTCCATCCGCTGCGATCACGCGCACCGATGGTGCGGAGATCTCCTCATTGCGCCTTACGCGCTTCGACGTTGCGATACGCGATCCTCCAAAACAAGACGGCCGCGGCTCGCGACCTCGTCGCAAAGCAGGCGTGCGAGCTCGACCAGCTCGATTGCGCCCAAGTCTTTGCCACTGCGCGTGCGTACGGCCAGGGTGCGTCCCTCCATCTCCCGGTCGCCGGCGACCAGCAGGTAAGGGACGCGCTTGATTGTATGCTCGCGGATTTTAAAGCCTACTTTCTCATTCCTCAAGTCCGTTTCTACCCGAAGCCCCTGATTTTTCAGGTTTTCCGCGGCTTCAAGGCAGTATTTCTCCTGCCGGTCCGTAATTCCCATGATTACCGCCTGCACCGGCGCGATCCAGGTTGGCAGCTTCCCAGCATGGTGCTCGATCAAAATGCCGATAAACCGCTCCAAGGAGCCGAACATCGCCCGATGCAGCATCACCGGCTGGTGCCGTTGGCCATCCTCCCCGACATAGCTCGCCCCCAGGCGTGCCGGCAGATTCGGGTCGACCTGCAGGGTGCCGCACTGCCATTCGCGTCCGATGGCGTCGCGCAGCACGAACTCGAGCTTCGGACCATAGAAGGCGCCCTCGCCCGGATTCAGCGTGGTCTCGATGCCCGCCGCGTCGGCGGCCGTCCTCAGTGCCGCCTCGTAGATGTCCCAGGTCTCGTCGGATCCGACCCGCTTGGCCGGCCGATCGGAGAACTTGATGCGCACGTCGTCGAAGCCGAAGTCGCGGTAGATACTCAGGATCAACTCGGTCACCTTGACGGATTCCTCGGTGATCTGTTCGGTGGTGCAAAAGATATGCGCATCGTCCTGGGTGAATGCCCGCACGCGCATGAGCCCGTGCAGCGCGCCCGAAGGCTCGTAGCGGTGCACCTTGCCGAATTCCGCCAGGCGCAGCGGCAGTTCGCGATAGCTGCGCAATCCCTGCTTGAAGACCTGCACGTGACCCGGGCAATTCATCGGCTTGATGGCGAACACGCGTTCGTCGGGCGTCGTCGTCAAGTACATGTTTTCACCGAAATTTGCGATGTGTCCGGACTGCACCCAGAGTTCGCGATCCATGATTTCCGGGGTGTTCACCTCATGGTAGCCGGCTGCATTCTGGCGCTCGCGCATATAGGCAATCAGGGACTGGAACAACGCCCAGCCCTTCGGATGCCAGAACACCGCCCCCGGGGCCTCCTCCTGCAGATGAAACAGGTCGAGTTCCTTGCCGATGCGGCGGTGATCGCGCTTCTCGGCCTCCTCCAGGCGGGTCAGGTATTCCTTGAGTTGCTTCTCGGTCGCCCAGGCCGTGCCATAGATCCGCTGCAGCATCTCGTTGCGCGAGTCGCCCCGCCAATAGGCCCCCGCGACCTTCATCAGCTTGAAGGCCTTGAGCTTGCCGGTGCTCGGCACGTGCGGACCCCGGCACAAATCCTCCCACGTGCCCTGGCCGTACAGGCTGATCGGTTCATTCGAGGGTATGGCGCCGATGATCTCCGCCTTGTAGCGCTCGCCGATGCTCTTGAAGTGCTCCACCGCCGCATCCCGCGGCATGACCCGGCGATGCACCGGCAGATCCTTGGCGGCGATTTCCGCCATGCGCTTCTCGATGGCGGCCAGATCCTCCGTGGAAAAAGCCCGCTTATAGGCGAAATCATAATAAAACCCATCTTCGATGACCGGACCGATGGTCACCTGGGCATCGGGAAACAGCTCCTGCACCGCGTTGGCGAGCAAATGCGCGGTCGAATGGCGGATGATCTCAAGACCGTCCGCGTCCCGTTCGGTCACGATGCTGACGGCGGCGTCGCGATCCACCACAAACGACGTGTCGACCAGCCGTCCATCGACCCGGCCCGCCAGGGCCGCTTTGGCGAGGCCCGCGCCGATGCCGGCGGCGATATCCTGAACGGATACCGGCTGATCAAAGTGCTTCTGGCTGCCGTCGGGAAGTGTGATTGCGGGCATAACGTCGAATGCTACCCAGGGTGCCGCCCTTCAGACTCGGCACCCCATGCGAGGATGGTGCGCGCTAGTGGGATCGAACCACTGACCCCCACCATGTCAAGGTGATGCTCTACCGCTGAGCTAAGCGCGCTCGAAGGGCGCGAAAGATACCGGATTCGACGGCTTCAATAAAGCGAAAATCGGGCCTTTTCGGCCCGGATCGCCCAAAATCCCGTCATTCCCGTGCGCGCGATGCCGGTTTGGCCGAAACGCGGAACTGCGACTCGCCTATGGTGAGCGCATCGCCGTCGTTGAGCGCCTGCCGGCTGACCTTCCGGCCGTTGACCAGCACGCCGTTGGTGCTGTTCAGATCCTCGATGATGATGTCACGAGGCCCGACCACGATGAGCGCATGGTGGCGGCTCACGGAGGAGGAATCGATCTGCAGTTCGCAGCCCGCCGCCCGACCCACCCGGGTGCGCTTGCCCAACAGGTGCGTGACCGCCTTGCCGCCGTCGACGCGCACCAGCTCCACGATCAGGTCGGATTCCGGCCGTGCGCCACCGGCCGGCACCGGCGCCGGCGCCGACGGCGGTGCTGGCGTCACGCCCAGGCGCTCGATGCTGGTCTGGATGCGACCCAACACGTTGGCATTGTTGCTCTCGCTGCGCTCGAGCCGACGGATGAGGAATTCGCGCTCCTCGAGCGCGCCGCGCGTGCGCTCGAGAGAGGAGCGCAGTTTGGCGTTCTCGCCTTCCACATCGTTGCTGCGCGCGGTCATGGCGGTCAATTCCGACGTCAGGCGGTGCACTTCGGCTTCGATCACCTCGATCGGCCGCCGAGCCTCCTTCAGCTGGGCGCCGAGCACGCTCATCTCCTGATGGGCCGCCGCCGCTTCGGATTGCAGGCGGGCGATGTCGGCCGCCTGCTGCGCACTCTTCTGTTGTGCGGCATCCAGCAGTTCATTCAAGCGCCGCGCCTCATCGCTGCCGGTGAGGCGCGTCGCCTCGATCACCGCATCGCGCGCCGCAACGAGATCCGTGAGCCGCGTCTGTTCGGCCTCGAGGGCCGCCACCCGGGCGCTGAGCTCGGCGTGAGCCTGCTGGTGCTGCAGCAGTTCCTGCGCCCTGGCCGCGAGCGACGCCTCGCTATTGGCAGCGGCGCCGCGCAACTCGTCGATGCTCTGGCGCCGCGCTTCGAGTTCCGCGGTCTGGGCATCCACCTGGCGCTGCAGCCGATCGCGCTCCGATTGCAGCGCGCCGGTGGCCGCCTGGGCCGCATCGACCTCGGCTTCCATTTCGCGGATGACGTTGTGGTGGTAGCCCTGGCGCCAGTCGCGGGTCCGCAATGACTCCAGGAAGGAGGTGGATTGCACGCGCACCCCCTGCAGCTCCGCCCGGGTAACCAGCAGTTCGGACTCGCGGCGCTTCATCTGTTCGGACAGCTGCGAGACCGTGGATTTGCTGGTGTTCAATTCCTGATCGAGCGACGCGGCGCGGGCGCGTGCCGCCTGCAGATCCGCCTCCAGCTGGCTGCCCGTGCGGTATCGCTCCTCGAGTTCGGGAACTATCTTTGCGTGCTGCTGCTGCAGGGCCACGAGTTGCGCGTCGCGCTCGCCCAGTGAGTGCAGCACCTGCGCGATCGTGGCATCGCGCGTGGCGAGCGAATCCTTCAGGGCGCGGCTTTCACCGAGCAGCCGCTCCGCCTCGCGCAGCGCAACTTGCTCGCTGCCCTTCGCCTTCTCGACGGTGGCCGTCTTGTCCTCCAGCGCCTTCTCGAAATCGCGGGCACGGGCCTGCTGGGTTTCGAGCGCTGTTCGGATCGAAGCCACGTCTGCGGCGAGCGCATTGGCCCGGACGACGGCGGCGGATTCGGCCTCGAGCGCCTTCTGATAGGCTCGCTCGAGCGCCTCATGCTCGGCGTTTTGCCGGGCGATGCGCTCCTCGACGGAGCGAACGGTCTCGGCGAGAGACGGCAGATCGAGGCTCGAGGGGCGCGGGAATTCGCCGGTCGTCGCCACTCCGGAGAGGTTCGCACCGCCGGCGGGATGTTCGGGGGGAACCGCATCGTCGGCGTCATCCTGGTCGAAGGCAGCCATGTCCAACGCCGGCAACCGGTCGGTCTTCTCCAGATCGATTTCCTGCGTCTGGCCAATTTCTTGCGGCATCTTCAACTCCGCCGGAGCTTCCGGCACTTCATCGGGACATGGTAGGTCATTGTGTTACCATATACGTTGCGCATTTGCCGGTTTAGCCGACGAGTTTGTGAGGCAAACCGAAGGCGGCTTGGCGCAGACTGTGAATCTCGTCACGTATTCGCGCGGCCTGCTCGAATTCCAGATTTCGGGCGAGTTTTTGCATCTCCGCTTCGAGCTTTTTGAGCCGCTTGGCGGCCTGATCCGGCGCCATCGACGCGTAATCCTCCCGCAGCGTTTCCGCTTCGCGCACGCTGCGCGCACCCTCCATCACATCGCCGACCGCCTTGACGATGCTGCGCGGCGTGATGCCGTGGATAAGGTTGAATTCGATCTGCTTGCAGCGGCGCCGGTCGGTCTCGGCGATCGCCCGCTCCATGGAGCCGGTGCGCACGTCGGCATACAGGATCGCCCGGCCCTGCACATTGCGTGCGGCCCGCCCGATGGTCTGAATCAATGAACCCTCCGAGCGCAGAAAGCCCTCCTTGTCGGCATCTAGAATCGCGACCAGGGACACCTCCGGCATGTCGAGGCCCTCGCGCAGCAGATTGATGCCCACGATCACGTCGAATTTGCCCAGGCGCAGATCGCGAATAATCTCCGAGCGCTCCACCGTCTCGATGTCGGAATGCAGATAACGAACTTTGACACCATGTTCGCCGAGGTATTCGGTCAGATCCTCCGCCATCCGCTTGGTGAGCGTGGTCACCAGCACGCGTTCGCGGCGCTGCGCGCGCAGCCGGATCTCGGACAGCAGATCATCCACCTGCGCACGCACCGGGCGCACCTCCACCTGCGGATCGACCAGCCCGGTGGGACGCACCACCTGTTCGACCACCTGGGCCGACACGCGCTTCTCGTAGGCCGCCGGTGTTGCGGAGACATAAATGGATTGCGGTGCCATTTTCTCGAACTCATCGAAGCGCAACGGTCGGTTGTCGAGCGCCGAGGGCAGGCGAAATCCATATTCCACCAGCGTCTCCTTGCGCGAACGGTCACCCTTGTACATGGCGCCGAGCTGCGGAATGGTCTGGTGGCTCTCATCGACGATCAGCAGCGCGTTGTCCGGCAGATAGTCGAACAGGCACGGCGGCGGTTCGCCCGCGGAACGTCCCGACAGATAGCGCGAATAATTTTCGATGCCGGCGCAGTAGCCGACCTCATTCATCATCTCCAGATCGAACAAGGTGCGCTGCTGCAGGCGTTGCGCTTCCACCAGTTTGTTCGCGGCATGCAGTTCCGCCAGCCGGCCGCGCAGCTCTTCGCGAATCTCGTCCACCGCCTTGTGCACCCGCTCCTTCGGCGTGACGTAGTGGGTCGACGGATACACCGTGAGGCGCGGCACGCGGCGCAGAACTTCGCCGGTCAGCGGATCGAAGAAGCTCAGGCTCTCCACCTGATCATCGAACAGCTCGACCCGCACGGCCTCACGTTCGGATTCGGCGGGAAAGATGTCGACGACATCGCCGCGCGCGCGGTAAGTACCCTGCTGCAGGTCCATTTCGTTGCGGGTGTACTGCATGTCCGCCAACCGCCGCAGCAGCTTGCGCTGGTCGAGCCGATCGCCGCGCGACAAGTGCAGCACCATGCTGAGATAGGCTTGGGGATCTCCCAGGCCGTAGATCGCCGACACCGTGGCCACGATGATCGAGTCGGGTCTCTCCAGCAGCGCCTTGGTCGCCGATAGACGCATCTGTTCGATGTGCTCGTTGATCGACGCATCCTTCTCGATGAAGGTGTCGGAAGCGGGCACGTACGCCTCCGGCTGGTAATAGTCGTAATACGAGACGAAGTATTCCACCGCATTCTTGGGAAAGAACACCTTGAATTCACCGTATAGCTGCGCCGCCAGGGTCTTGTTGTGCGCCAGGACCAGCGCCGGCCTCTGGACCTGCTGGATCACGTTTGCGATGGTGAAGGTCTTGCCGGAGCCGGTGACGCCCAGCAGCGTTTGATGTGCCAGCCCGCTGCCGAGTCCATCGACAAGCAATTCAATGGCTTGCGGCTGATCGCCGGCCGGCAAATAGTCTGAAAACAGTTGAAAACTCATAGCCACATTCTCGCATTTTTCGTACACTTCGCCGCCGATTATTGCAAACAGGATATCCCCTTGACCGTAGCCCTCTCCAAGCGCGTCCAGAAGGTCAAGCCCTCCCCAACCCTCGCGGTGACCGCCCGCGCAGCCAAGCTCAAGGCCGAGGGCAAGGACATCATCGGACTGGGCGCCGGGGAGCCGGATTTCGATACGCCGGCGCCTATTGCCGAGGCCGGAATCGAGGCGATCCGCAAGGGGCTCACCCGCTATACCGCGGTCGACGGCACGAACGAACTGAAGGACGCGATCATCGCCAAGTTCAGGCGCGACAACGAAT
>Ga0224552_1000117_pt1 | contig 22126 bp, 14 predicted proteins | sample 714S215metaG_FD_179907 | JGI IMG/M metagenome (GOLD analysis project Ga0224552, IMG submission 179907) | Peat soil microbial communities from Stordalen Mire, Sweden - 717 S2 1-5 | ecosystem: Environmental > Terrestrial > Soil > Wetlands > Peat | place: Sweden: Norrbotten County, Stordalen Mire... | reverse complement strand
GTGTCAACTGTCAGTAACTCTGTGGAGCGTGGGCAAATTCCACGAGCGCAGTATGGGGCGGTGCTTATTGACGAAGGGCACGATTTTGAGCCCGAGTGGTTCAAGCTTGTTACTCAGATGATCGACCCAGTGTCCAATTCGCTACTGCTACTTTACGACGATGCCCAGTCCATATACGGCAAGAGGCGACCTGGGAATTTCAGCTTCAAAAGCGTTGGTATCCAAGCCCAAGGTCGTACGACCATTCTTCGGGTGAACTACCGTAATACCAATGAGATTCTTGATTGCGCATATTCTTTTGCCAGGGACATTTTAGCGCCAGTAGACGCTGAAGAAGACGGTGTCCCATTGGTTAAGCCAGAAATGGCGGGCCGCCATGGAGCAACGCCACAAGTCGCGCGACTTAGTTCACTCAAAGCTGAAGCAAAGTATATTGCGGAGCAACTGTCGTGGTTGCATAAGCAGTGTACGCCATGGAATAAAATGGCGATTCTATATAAGGCGGGATTTGTCGGCACCGAAATCACGCATGCACTCGAACTAATGAAAATTCCATACGATTGGCTGAAAGACAGGGACTCCAAGCGATTCGATTCTTTTCGTGACAGCGTAAAAATAATGACGTTGCACAGCAGCAAGGGCTTGGAATTTCCTATTGTGGCCATTGCAGGCCTAGGGTTCATGCCCTACAAGGAGGAAGAGGCTGCCGACGACGCACGTTTGCTTTACGTAGCAATGACACGCGCGACTGAGCACCTGTTGATGACGGCCAGTAAGAATAGTGTGTTTGTGCAGCGGTTGAGTAGGTTCGAGAAATCGGCGTGAACGCGAACTACAGCGCGAATCCCAAGTCGGGGCGCCTGCGTGTGCAGAGCGCAATGGTCGCAGCAATGTCCCGGGTTCAATCGCCGTTTTTGCCACTTTCAGCTGCGGGTAACAGAGTGGGTAACCCAGTTTTCCACGACGTCAAAATGCCTTAATTCACAGGGTTTCCGTGTAAAGTTAAATTCCCTCCCTGGCCACCAGTCTTGCAAGTTATTGATTATAATATAATTATATCTTCGATGTGAGGGCGCCACCTCGGCAATTGAACCCGATGCCCCACTTAACATCCTGATTTCATTGAGCTTGGCGACTTCAAACAACGCCTCTTTGGGGGCAACATTGACGCCGTCGCGTGCGTCTCTCCTCGGCTGCGCGGACGCCGGGAGAAAGGCAGTAGCTCGCTACAGCTTCGCCCGAACACATGCAAGGCGGAATACAGATCGAGACTGCACGGGGGCGGCGGCATACTCACGGTGTCGGTTCAATTCCGCAGACACAATGCCAAGCAGGCATGGTTGACGTAGTGCGCCACCGATGGAAACCCTGCTCGCATAAACAATCCGTTATGGATTTCTTGCCAAGTCGTGCAACCATGCATGTCCCCGCCTGAACGACTCTACGCAATGATCGCAATACATCCCGACGACGTTTCGGAGGTCATCCCAGTTTCTCGATTCTCAACGTCCACAGTGCGCGGCTTACGACAGCTGGTTCCGTGGCTGGCAGCAGATGGACCACTGTCCTACAACCCCATGGAGCCGCCAAACACCGATTACTTCTTCAAATACAACTGGATACTGCCAGGGATCTTCAATCCCGCCGTGAACCGGCGCGAAATCTTCTACTTCGGCAGTTACGACAAGGGCGATGTGCGGCTTCTCTTCGACTTTTGGAACCGAGCGCGACAGGGGCGTGGAATGGAAGCGGAGATCTACAGCCAGTTAGGCGTCGTTGCTGATGGTGCAGTCACCGCGCCCATTGCTGCCTACCGATGTGCGAGTCCGTGGCGGGACACACCGGGAGCATTGCTGATTCAACATGGAAGTTATCAATGGGTGGCTCTCGAGGACCAGCCACTTATCGAACGAGGACAGGTTCTGTTGTATCGGGGCATCGGGGATGCCACGGAATTCCGCTCGCTCCGATTCGGCCCCGAAGATCTCGCGCCGGGGGAACGGGATATTTGGGCGCGGTACCTTGGTGCGCAGGCGGCAATGCTGTCGGACTCGGTCCTGTCATTCAACACTGTTCATGATCGCGTGGCACGCTCTGAAACCACATGCTTCAAGCATGCATCCCGTATGAGTGACGAAATTGCCTCACGCGCCGGGCTTGACATTGACTCGCCGGGCTTCGCGAACGACCTGTGGAACGAGGCACAACAGGCATATGCCCTGGACCCCAAGATTGCAGAGCACAAGTTTGGGCCAAACTACGTGATGCTTCCAAGGGCGAGCACCTTATCGCGGCCGGCGGCCAGTATGAGATCGACATTGCTTCGCAGGTGAGATTCGGACGCGATGAATTCCGTCTTGACCTAGACTACGCGGCGGTGACGGTGATTGTGAGTCCAGCGGCCCGCGGTCGCCTGGCTTGGCATTGCGACACGTGCGACATTCCCTGCGTCCATGCGGGGGCCGCCTTCTCGCTGATTCTGGAGGAGAAGCTGGCGCTGGGCCTCGCGGCGGCCCCGCCGGAAATGCCGCCCGTTGAGTTGTTGAGCGAGGAGGCGCTGATTGCGCTTGCCCTGTCCGAACGTGAGGAGCGCGCGCGTAATGAGAAAATGCGGGTCATCTCCGCGTCTCCCCTCGAGATCTGGACCGATTACACCGTCACGAACGCGGCGTCCGGAAAGACGTACCGCGTCGCCTTGCGCGGTTGGCGACCGGGAGAGTCGTACTGCTCCTGTCCGGATTTTCGCAAAAATACACTTGGCACTTGCAAGCATATTCTGAACGCGTTGAACAAGGCCCGTCGACGATTCGCTCCCGCCACGCGCAACCGACCCTACCAACAGCGCACGCTATCTGTCCATCTTGCCTATGGGGAGGCGATCGAGCTTCGCCTTCTGGTGCCGAGTCGCCTCAGCGACCGCGCGAAAGCGATAGTACGGCCGATCTGCGACCGCCCGATCACCGATCTGCCGGACCTCCTGCGACGCATCCGGAGACTGGAAGCCGATGGCTCGCCCGTGACCGTTTACCCGGACGCGGAGGATTACATTCAGAATCTGCTCGTGCAACAGAAGATCGCCAGTGCGGTTGCGAGTATCCGGAGCGACCCAAAAGCTCACCCGCTCAGAAAGACCCTGCTCAAGGTCGATCTTTTACCCTATCAGCTGGATGGCATCGCCTTCGCCGCCGGCGCCGGGCGCGCCATCCTCGCGGACGAGATGGGGCTTGGCAAGACAATCCAAGGGATCGGCGTGGCGGAGTTTCTTGCGCAATTCGCGGACATCCGCAAGGTGCTGATCGTCTGTCACGCATCGGTCAAGTCGCAATGGCGCAGCGAAATCCTGCGTTTCTCGGGTCGGCAGGCCACGCTGGTCCTGGGCGGTGCCGGGGAGCGCGCTGCGCAGTACCAAGGCGACTGCTTCTTTACGATCTGCAACTACGAACAGGTGTTGCGCGACATCATCGCCATCGAGCGCGCAACATGGGATCTCATCATCCTCGACGAAGGTCAGCGCATCAAGAACTGGGAAGCGAAGACGACCCAGACCATGAAGAGTCTGCGCTCGCGGTTTGCGCTCGTGCTGTCCGGAACGCCCCTCGAGAATCGGCTCGACGACCTGTTCTCCGTGGTCGAATTCATCGATGCCCGTCGGCTAGGTCCGGCGTTCCGCTTCTTCAACCGTCACCGCGTTACGGATGAGAAAGGCAAAGTGATCGGCTACAGGGATCTTGACGTACTGCGGAAAAACCTCCAGCCCGTCTTGCTACGCCGGACGCGTAATATGGTGATGAAGGAGCTGCCGCAGCGCACGACACAGGTGATACGGATATCGCCCACGGCCGAGCAGCTCGAGATCGATGGCGCGCAGATGCGCATAGTCAGTTCCATCGTCAGCAAGCCCTACATCTCGGAGATGGATCTCTTGCGTCTGCAAAAGGCGCTTCTGCTCGCACGCATGAACGCCGATAGCACCTTCCTCGTCGACAAACACGAGCCGGGTTACTCGAGCAAGCTCGATCGCATCGAGGAGCTGTTCGATGAGCTGGCAGGCGAGGAGACACGCAAGGTTGTGCTGTTCTCAGAATGGACGACGATGCTCGGATTGATTGAGCGCCGGATCGAACGTTTTCAGCTGGGCTATGTTCGCCTGGACGGATCCGTGCCCCAGAAGAAGCGGCAACAATTGGTACAGCAATTTCAGCACGATTCCAAATGCCGTCTGTTCATGACCACGAACGCGGGCGCCACGGGACTCAATCTACAGGCGGCGAACACGGTCATCAATGTTGATCTCCCCTGGAATCCGGCAATTCTCGAGCAGCGCATTGCCCGTGCGCATCGAATGGGGCAGAAGAACCCGGTTCATGTCTATGTGCTGGTGACGGAGGAGACCATCGAGGAGAAGTTGCTGGGCACCCTGTCGGCTAAGCACGACCTTGCGCTTGCGGCACTCGATATGGAATCGAAGGTGCGGGAAGTTACGCTATCCTCAGGCATGGAGGAATTGAAGCGGCGGCTCGAGGTACTGCTCGGTGCGCCCGCGGACGCCCCCGTGGACGAGTCGGAAAAGCAGCGAAACCAACTTGAGACCGATAGATTGACGCGCCGCGCGCGCATGGCGGAAGCCGGTGGCCAACTCCTGACGGCAGCTTTCGCGCTGCTCGAAGAGATGATTCCCAAACGTGAGCCAACTAAGGCTACCGAACGGATGGCTCTCGAGTTCAAGGCGCGATTCGACGAGTGCTTCGAATTGGATGAACACGGTCGGCCGCGATTGACGGTGACACTGCCGGACCAAGGTTCACTCGAGAAGCTCACTCGTTCGCTGGCATCGCTGCTTGGTTGATCTACCTTAAGCGCCTTTATTCGCACAAACGAAGTTGTGGGCCAATGGCGGGGTCCACGACCTCGATGCTTGGTAGTGCGACCGACCGCTTTGGAAACATTCCGTGGACACATCACTGGTAATATGATACTACTGGCGATGTGAGACTTGTTCTGGATACGGACGTCGTCGTCGCTGCAATGCGTAGCCCCTCCGGGGCATCCGCGGCCTTACTGATGGCCGCTCGTCGAGGTGAAATCCAAATGCTGGCAAACGTCGGATTGGCTCTGGAATACGAGGCAACTTGTCGCCGCGTCGAGCACGGGGTTGCGGCGGGCCTTAGTCCAGCGCAGGTGGTTATTTTCATCGATGCGGTTATTGCCATGGCTGAACCTGTCGAGACACATTTCTTGTGGCGTCCGCAGTTGCGCGATCCCGGTGACGAAATCGTGCTCGAAGCGGCGGTGAACGGACGTGCCGGTGCCATCGTGACCTTCAATCGAAAGGACTACGGTGATGTACCCGTCAGATTCGGCCTCGAAGTGATCGCGCCGGCCGATGCGTTAAGGAGGATCAATTCATGAGCAAGCCCCAAAGTACCTATCCACTCCGCTTGCCAACCTCAGTGAAGGCCGAAGTGGTCCGTCGCGCAAAGGAAGACGGCACCAGCTTCAACCAGTTCGTCGCCACCGCCGTCGCCGAGAAACTGGCGGCCATGAACACGGCCAAGTTCTTCGTTGAACGGCGCGAGCGCGCGAATTACGCTGCCTTCGAAAAGATCATGAGGCGTAAGGGGGGTGAGAAGCCCAAGGCTGACGATCAGGTGCCGTGAAGGGTTCAAACGCAGTAACGGCGTCAGCGGTTCGGATGCGCGACTCTGATTCAGCGACGGAGAAACTTGAGTCCAGCGATGATGCTCGAGAGCCGCGCACCGCGATCTCTTTCAAGCATTTTTACCGGTGACACTTTGGGGGCAACTCGAATTCCAAAACCGCGAGAAACCGCATTGAATCAATGCGCTAGTCAAGGTATTACGGTGCCTCCCTGGCCACCAATCGTACAAGCTATTGATTGTATTGAAAATAATAAAGTTCTACAGGGAATCAAATTGGAGATTTCGCGATTACGTGTGATGCTAAGCCGCTGATTGCATTGAAGCCTCGGATGGCAAGCGGGGATGGCCGGTTAAGATATAGGTGCACGCCATCCGAATGTGTCGATCGTGGTCAGATCCATCATCAGCATCTCAGCCACTCCCTCCTCATGCACCACGACCCCACGATCTGCCATGGCGCCCGCCAGCGCATTGTCCCACTGCGCGACCACGGGCCGTCCGCTGCGGAGTGCGATGCCGTGTTCCGCGGTCGCCGCCAGATAGTCCGTCGTCCCGAAGCGCCAAGGCTTGGCCCCGAATTCGCGCATCACGAAATTGCCGATGGTGAGGCCACCCCAGTCGAAATCACCGTGATAGCGGAGCCTGGCGCCGGCAGCAGCGAGTTGTGCGAGCAGCGTCTGTTGCGCGGCCGATGGCATCCCGTCCGTGCAGACCAGCGGCGCACAGGTTGATCCCAAACGGTCGGCGGCGATCGCGACTATGTCGGGATTCTCGCAGACGAACACGTCGCGGTCGGCGACAACCCAGGCGGGGGGGCGGCGTAGCAGCCGACGGAGCGACAAATGCAGCGGCTCACCGGCCTGATGAACCAGGTCGGGGTTCATGATCGGGAGATTGAGGCACAGAGCCGGCAGGGTAAGCGCATTGACCGTCACCCCCAAGCGGGCCCAGCGCTCGCGAAGAGACTCTTCGGCGTCCTGTAGCCCGGCGGCTTCGACGGTTTCGAGGAAGGGATCGGCGGCGCAGGCCCGCAATACAATGGTGCCCACCGCCCGTCCATTATCCAGACCGTGCGAGTCGCCTAAAACGTCGGCGGCGAGCTGGGCTCGCGACGTACCGCGACCCGGCAAACGGGAGAGCACTCGGGCGGCCTGTTCAATAAGGATTTTCGCCCGTTGGGGGTCGCTTGCCGCGAGGCGCTTGACCAGCGCGGTGCCGGCCACATCGGCAACAAGTGCGACGAGCCGTGGTTCCTCGATGCATGAGAATGCTGTGTCCCATGACTGCTGGCGGGAGGCGCGATCGGCGCGGCGATCCGACAATGGCCCGTCGATAAATTCCAGCGCCTGACGCAGGCTGGCCGAGATTCCGGCATGGCTAAGCGCGGCGTCGAGTTCGGAACGGCGCAGGCGCATGGAGCCGGCGGCGACGGCGCGCCGGCCGAGCAGACCGGCGAGCGCGCGCCGCTCATGGGGGGCGAGATCCGTCAAGGTGAATTGGTCGCGCAACGAGCCGCGTTCATAGCGGGAGCGCAGCCGCTGTCGCAGGTCTCTGAGTTCCTCTCCGCCCAACAAGTGCTGGAGGCGATCGCCGTCGACGGATTGCTCGTTCATTCACCCAGGCCCGGCGAATCGGGGTACCGGCGCACCTGATCCGCTTCAACCTTCCTCTCCTGGCCGTCCCAGGACCAGCGCGACACGAAGATGGCGTCCATGCCTTCGCGACGCACGATCTGACAAATACTGAGACCGGGGATCTCGGCATAGCAGCCCCACTCGCGCTCGCTGGTCATCACGAAGTCGAGATCGAACTCGCGGATCAATCCCATGCAGCTGGCGCGGGCTTCGTCGTCGACGCCGGCGAATGCTTCGTCGAGCAGCACCAGCCGCGGTGCGTGTTCATGGGCGCTGCCATAATGACTGCTGGCGGCCGCGAACAGGGGAACCGTCAGACCGAGCGCGCGCTCACCGCTCGATGCGGGGCCGGACAGCGGCTTCCACTGACGGTCTTGATTGCGTTCGATGGTGAAGTGATGCCAGCGGCGATAGTCCAACGCCCGGGCGAGGCTGTCGTACAGCGTGCCGAGCTGGTCACGCTCTCGCTCGGTCTCGATGCGCGCCTGCAGAAACTCGCCGACCAACCGCCGATCTTCGCCTGACCATGCCTCCGAAGTGGTGTTGAGCAACCGCTTGCGCGCCACACCCAAGCCGGGCACCGCGTTCTCATCACTCTCGGGCAATGGGTTCCAGACCAGTCGGTAGCGCATGCCGGTGGAGGTGGGCCTTTTGTGCAGTTCTGCGTTGATCGCTGCGACGCGTTCCTCGGTGTCGCGGATCATGCGCTGCAGGTTGGCCGCAATCTCCTTCTCGAGGTGCTCCTCGAGCAGCGCGCGCTCGTGAGCGGACAGTATCAGCCGTCGTTCCGAGAGCTCCGTGTCGAGCCGCCGTTCGAGCGCGTCGGGGCGCTCGGGCTTTTGCTGGTAGACGATGCGCACGATGAGCCCGTGGTCGCTGGGCTCCGCGGTGGCGGAGTGCCCCTGGATGGACATGGCGCTCTGCAGTTCCGTGAAATCCGTGCCGATGGCGCGTTGCACGCGCTCCCAGTCGGGTTCGTCGGCTGGAACATCGGCCAGCGCCTGCTCGGCGCGTCTCGCGATGGTGAGCGCCGCCTCGATTCCCCAGGCGGTCGTGCCGTCGGGCAGGGTCAACTCCGGAACTGCGATGGCGAGGAAACCGGTGTGCTGCGCATAGGTTTGGAGTGCGTCGGTGGCGGACTTTCGCGCCTGCACGCGCGCATCGAGCTTTTGGGTGAGATCCGAGTGCTTTTGTTCGGCGGTGCCGCGTTGGCCGGCGACCACCACGAGCTGCGCCCGGGCGTTTTTCAGCGCGCTATCATGTTCCCGCTGTGCCTTTTGGGTGACCTCGATCTCGGCCAACAATTCGCTGACCTGTTTGCCCACCGTGGACTCCAGGGTGGCCGCGGCTTCGGACGCGGCACTCAAAAGTCTCTGCTTGTCCCGATGGTCCTCGATGGCGTCGCCCAACACCCCACGTGCTTCGGTTTCGCGCTGAGCTTGCTCGGCGAGTTCGCCCAGGGCGCTTTTGTGCTGCCGAAGGGCGTTGGCAAAGTCGGTGACCGCCTGCCGATAGTCGCCCAGCTGTCCTTCGATCACCGCGAGCTCGCCGGCGACGGTCGGTAGCTTGAGCGCGTGCGCGTCCAATGCCAGCCCGTCCCGCGCACGGGCCAGCGACTGGTCGGCCTGGGCGAGCTTGGACTCCGCCTCGCCCAGGCGCTCTTGCGCGTCCCGTCGCCGACGCTCGGCGGCATTGTTCTCGGCGTGCCAACGGTGCAGGCCGTCGTCGGCGGGCGCGCGGCTGTATTCGCTGCGCGCCGTGTCCCGGGCGGCCTCGAGCTGCGCCATCGCCGACTCCTGCGCCCCGAGTGCAGCGAGAAGCTCGTCCAACCGGGTGGCGATGGAATCAAGGCGCGCGCGGCGCGCCGCCTCCCGAGCCGCGTGACCGATATAGCGCGCGCCCGGCTTCATCCACGCGCCGCGGACGTTGCCCAACCGAAATTCGCCGCCCGGCGACACCCAGGCTTCGGCGCTCTGCGGTTCGGCGTCGGCACAGGCCACCGACTGCAACAGCGCGGTCAGGGTGGCCGGGTTGATCTGGGCAGCGCCGCCCGCCGTGGGCAGCGTTGGTATCAGCCAGTCCGCCAGCGAATTCGCACACGACGGCCGGACGGTCAGGATGACTTCATGCGTCCCGGGAGCCAGCATGAGGCCTGTGGGAAGCACCCAGGCATCGAGCAGTCCACTGGCCTCGAGGGCTGACTCCAGTCCTGCGTGGTTGTCACCAGACACGTGGGAGGCGAAATCCACGAGCTGCCACAAGGGGGCCCCGGGAGTCTGGGCGCGGATTGACGGATCTCGCGTGTGGGGTGTGGGCGGCGATTGGTCCTCGCCGGCCTCGAGACGTGCGCGCTCGGCCTGCAACTCGGTTTGCTCGAGGAGGAGCAGCCGCCGCTGCTCGGCGAGCGCCGCGGCGCGCACCGCACAGTCCTGTTCCAGACGCTGGAGCGCGCGATCGAACGCGGCACGCATGGGATTGCCACCGCTCAAGGTGACGTGCCAGCTCGCGAGTTCGTCGAGGAGGGCGTCGACGTCCGGGACACGCAAATTTTGCGCGGCGTTGACGTGGTGGCGCCACGCGGCGAGCAGTTCGGCGCTGCCATCCGACAACTGCTGCAGGGCGCCGCGGGCGGCCGTGGAGGCGGCCTCGAAGGCATCGCCATGCAGCGTGCGCGCGTCCTGCGCGCGGCTGCGGTTCTGCACGGCGGACTCCACTTCGCGCAGTCGTTTGCGCACGACATCGATTTCCTCGCGCCGCCGCGACTCGGCGGTCCGGCCATGCAGCAGCACACCCGCAACCGACGCTTCGGGAAGATCCATGACGCCGTCGGGGAGCACGATGTCCGGCAGCGCCTGCACGTGGGCATCCGACAGTCCGGTCGCCTGCGCGAGCTGCACGGCGTCGGCTGCCACGGCTTGCAACCGGGCACGGCTGCTGTCCGCCTGCTCGCGGCGTCGAATCGCCGCCTGCTCTTCACGCGTGAGCTGCGCGCGGGCGGTGGTTTCGCGCCGTGCGGCTTCGTCCGCAAGGCCGCGGCACTCGACGGCGCGTTCGCGCGCGCCCGCCAGTTGCACGGCATCGCGCATGACGGGGTCGGAGCGCAGTACGCCCAACCGGGCCTCATCGGCGGCGAGCCGTTCGTCCAAATCCTGCTGCAGGGATTGATAACGGCTGGCCCGGGCGCGCACGTCATCCAGTTCGGTCTGCGCTGCATTGAGGTCGCGGCTGGCATTGTCGAAATCGGTCTGCGCCTGGCGCAGGCTGCGTGCGCGGCGGCGCGTGGCGACCTGCGCGTAGCGCCGATAGCGTGTGCCGAAGGATCCGATCGCCTTGCGCATGGCCTCGATCTCTGCAAGGTCGCGACGCAGATCGGTCAGTTCGCTCATGGCTTCGGCCACGTCCTCGAGGGCCGCACGATCGAGCGGACGCAGCGCGTGGGTCAATGCATCCGACAGGCGCCCCTCGTCGGGGTTCTTGGACAGTTGCGGCTGGCGCAATTGGATCAAGGTGTCGACCAGCGCGTCGTAGCGCTCCGTGCCGAGGCGAAACAGCTTCTCGTCCACCGCGCGACGGTAGGTCTGGGCGCTGGGGAACACCTGGCCATGGGTGCCAATGGCCTCGATCAACCGTTCGCGCGTCAGCGCGGTTTTCTCCGGTGTGGTGAGCCATAGATCCGCGCCGACGCGTTGGTCGGTGATGAAGAACCAGGGCTCGGTGGTGGGACGGCCGGCCACGGCGCGCAATCCGCAGCCCAGGGTGACAGTCAGCACTTTTCCCGCGACGTCGAGCCGTCCAAATTCCATCCACGTATAGCCGATGCGGCGCTCATAGCGCTTGTTCATCAGGAGGTTCCAATCCATGCGCTTGCCGCGATCGCCGTCCGGCTCGACGCGGGAGGCGCTCAGGTTTGCATCCAGCAGAAAGGGCAGCGTGAGGGAGAGCACCTTTGATTTGCCGGTGCCGTTATTGCCCCGGAGCATCAGATGGCCGTCGCGGAACCAGAACTCCTCCACCTCGTAGTGGTACAGCTCCACGAGGCCGAGGCGCAGCGGCTGCCAACGGGATCTGCCGGGGGAGGGCAGTGCCGTGGTGGGTGCGCCGTCCATCAGGTCAGCGGCTCGGCAATGGCGTAGCGATGCAGCGCGGGCAGCGCCTGCACGCCATGCTCGAGGCGTCGAACCAGCCGCAATGCCACGAGACGACTCACCGCCTCGGTGGCGAGCGCGACTTCGGCGCCTGCCTCACGGGCATCCTTGCGCCAAAAACGTCCGTAGCGATCGGCAGCAGTGCGCAGGTACCCGGCGAGCTCATGCAGCGAATGAATGCGTTCAGGCGCGATGCGCGCCGTGCGGGCGAGATGTTCGGCCACCAGCAGCGTCGCGTGGGCCTCCGTGCCGACCGCCGGCAGGTGCTGGTCGGTGAGTTCTCCATCGCCATCCACCAGAGCCAGGCCCTCGGCGCGGAGCTCAGCGGTGAGGCCGGTCGCTTGCGCGAGGCGGTACGCGAGGGGACCACGCTGGCTGACGAGGTACTCGAGTTCCTCCTCGGTCAATTCGTCGTGATAGACCACAGGATCGTCGAGCAGACGGCGCGCGAGGCGATGGCGCAGTGCCATGCGCCGGCCGTCGGGACCGTCGGGTACGTATTCGTCCAGGAGCGCGGCGAGCCGGTCATTGAAGCCGAGGTCGGAGTGCGTCATGGCAATGAGACTGGCACCGCGCGTGCCGGCGGGCAGCCGTGCCAGTACCCGGCGGTGAACGTCGTACAGGACGTCGCCGGATTGATTCACATAGCCCTCCTCGTCGCCGGCGACGCGCATGAGCACGCCGAGGTCAAGCAGCAGACGGCAGACGCCCACCAGCGACCGTCGCTCGCGTGCTCCCCCGAGAGTGAACACGAAGCCGCAGACCGAGAGGTCGGGATCCGCCGCGGCTTCCAGCAGGCGTTCACCCAGGGCGCGCAGGGTGATCTGGGATTCGGCACGTTCGAGCACCGCGCAGGCGAGACAGAGAAGCACGTAGCGATCCCGATCGAAGTCCGGAATCCCGCGCGTGGCGTCGTCAATGGCGGCGGCCCGTTTGTAGAGGCGGGCGCATTGGCGCTCCACCTGCAGATTCCAGCCGGTCTCCCGCCCGAACCAGTCACGCAGGTGGTCGGCGTGGCGGCGCACGAGATCGAGCGCGGGGTCGCCGGCGGGCATTAGCGGGCGCATGAGCAGGGCGCGCAGCGCGCGCTCGCGCTCTTCAGCCTCCTGAAGTTTCAGAACATCTTTGAGTTCGGCGCTTGCCACCGGCTAAGTTCTTCGGATGCGAAGGAGGTGGTCGCGACCGCTGAATGTCCCCAGGTCCGTCGTGATGGAGGCCTGGGTATTCGCGGCCAGCGGCGTCAGCTGAACCATGAGCGTACCGTCGCCGGTCAACCGTTCGACCGGCTCATCGGGATGCCGCTGGGTGGCGAGCGCCTCTCCCAGCAGTGTCAGAAACAGTCGAAACGACGCCGCATCCAGGCGGCCCAACTCGGACAATCGGGTGTCGCGATTCGTGGCCAGGCGCTGTCGGGCCGCCTCGGTCTGTGCGACTTCCGCCGCGACCCGAGCTGCCAGCAAGCTGCGCTCTTCGGAACGATCGAGGATGCGAGGCGGAGCGCCGCGTGTCGGCAGCACACCGTGCTCCCGAAGCTTCGGCAGCACCGAGATGCCGGGAGAGTCGCGCCATGGCGTGGTTGCGCTCACTTTTTCATCGGCGACGGCCAACCCCAGGTGCCGTGCGGGCGATAGCGCAAAGGCCGCGCGCCACAAGCGATGTGCATCGTCGTCGCTGCCCGCGCCGGCAAACCACAGCGCGAGGCGCCGGAAATCCGCCGCCCGATCGCTGCGTCCCGCGCGCCGTTCATGCAGAAGCGAGACCGCCTGCAGCAGGCGCGGTATGGCAGAGAGCGCGCTCGCGCGCAGGAGGTCGGCCTGAGCGCGGTGCCGGCCATCGGATAAGAACCACCGCGTGAGGCCCGCCCAGCGCTCGCGCCAGTCCGTGAGCCGGGCGTCGACGGCTCCGATGTCCATTTCGAAATCGCCGGGAGCCGCATTGCGGGCATCGCGTTCGGCTGCGATTTGCAGCAATGCACGCTCGCACGGCCGAAGGTCGATCAGCAGTTCGGCGATCTGGCTCGAACGGGTCACTAGGTCGCCGATGAAGCGCTGCAGGTAGTCGATCAACCGCTGCTTGAAATTCATGACGGCTGTGGCTTCGGCACGCTGCAATTCGATGGTGCGCGCGAGGCCGGCCATGAAGGCCTCCGCGTTGTTCGCCAAGCCTTCGAACACGTGTACGAGGTCCCTGAGCGCCCCGTGCACCTTGGCCGCGTCGGGCGGCGTTTCGCCCATGAGTTGCCCGAGGGAGGTCAGACGTGCCCGAATATCATCAAGTGCCACCGACTGCAATTCAGCACGGCGCGCGAGAGCTTCGACGAAGGCCTGCAATCCGGCCTCGACCGCCTCTCCGCCGGAGGTCATCCGATACAGCAGTCGCTTGCGATAGAAGTCCTCGATGGTCGCGACCCGGGCCGTGTCCGGTTGCGATTGCAAGTTACCCCAGTCGACCAGTTGCTCCAAGGCCTGCTGAACGGCCTCCAAAGGTGGCGGCTCACCTGGCCAAGCCGCTTCAGTCAGCACGTCGTCGGGGCGAAGATGCAGGCGGAACTGACGCTTCGATGCCGTGAAGACATTGAGGATCGCGCGGTATAGCGGCGCATTGTCGGCCATGACATGGCTGAACAGAGCAGAGGCGGAGCGCGGCAGGGGGCTGGACGACATCCCCCATTGTGGCAGGCTGGCGTCCTCGGACCCAACACCGTGCGCCCCTGGGCAACCTCTGGCTAGCCGCGTCGATAGGATACGAGCGCATCGCGACGGCGGCTTTAAGAGGGGCCGATTAGGGCGCTTGTGAATACCCAATTCGGGTATTATCATACCCAAAATGGGTTTGAAGGATGCCAGGTCCAACAATGTACCGGCAGCGGTGTCCGGAGTCGCCGACGCGCTATTCTCCAAAGTGCAGCAACGGGTTTTGGCTGTATTGTTCGGCAACCATTCGCGAAGCTTCTATGCCAACGAGTTGATCGCTTTGGCCGGCTCAGGATCGGGTGCAGTTCAGCGTGAGCTCACGCAGCTTGCGGCGGCCGGTTTAGTGACCGTCTCGCGAATCGGTAATCAAAAGCATTATCAGGCCAACCCATCAGCACCGGTTTTTGAGGAACTGCGGGGTTTGGTTCTGAAGACGTCCGGTCTCGTCGATGTCCTGCGATCCGCGCTTGCGCCACTGGCCGGGCAGATACACCTCGCTTTCGTCTTTGGCTCCGTTGCAAAGTCCAAAGACACCGCGGCCGGCGATATCGATCTCTTGATTGTCAGTGACACGATCGCCTACGGCGAACTCATTGCTGCCCTCGAGCCGGCCACGAATCGCTTGCGACGATCCGTCAACCCAACACTGTACTCGCGAAGCGAAATGGACAGCCGACTGCGCGCGGGCAATCCCTTCATCAAGCGCGTACTCGCCCAACCCAAATTGTGGGTTATCGGAGAGGTTGATGGCCTCGCCGCTTGAGAATCTGACGGACCCCGGCAAGTCGCTGCGCAAGGAGCCGCCCGATGCGAAGGAATTTTCCGGCGTGAAGCGATCTGCATTGGCGCGGTTGCCAGATTCAGCCAACACTTCGGACTCCTTGGAGAGCCGGTTCGGCCTTGTGTACAACGCCGCCCATGCACGCGCACCCGCGCTGGCGATCGTCGGTGCTTTGGCCCACAATCGATTTCCCATGAGCGTGCATCCACAGCCCCGATCGCCCACGGATCCCGACATCGCGGTGCTTGCCGGCCCACCGAATCGTATAAGCGCGAAGTCGCATCGACCCGGCCTAATCGGGGCGACTCTTCTCCTGTTGTTGGCCGGCTGCGCCGTGGGTCCGAATTTCAGGAGGCCGGCGCCTCCCGATGTCGCCGCTTTCACCTCCCCTGCGGTCTCGGCCACGACCTCCGTCCCGGGAATCGCGGGAGGGGACGCCCAGCGCTTCATCCAAGGCACCGACATTTCCGCAGAGTGGTGGACGCTGTTCCATTCGGCCGCGCTCACCGAACTGATCGAGCGATCGCTCAAGAACAATCCGGACCTCGAGGCGGCGCGGGCGGCCCTCTCGGTGGCGAGAGAGAATGTCCTCGCGCAACGCGGTGTTTACTATCCCAGCGTCGCAGCTACCTTCGCCGCCTCCCGGCAGCGGCAGTCGGGCCAGATCGCCCCGACGCTCAACTCGAACGCGTTTCTCTACAACCTGTTCACTCCGGAGGTGACCGTCTCGTACGTTCCCGACGTTTTCGGCTTGAATCGCCGGACCGTGGAATCGCTCAAAGCGCAGGAACAGGAGGCGCGCTTTCAGATGATCGCGACGTACACCACGCTCACCGCCAACGTCGTGGTGACGGCGATTCAAATGAGCTCGCTGCAGAGACAGGTGGAGGCGACCCGGCGGCTCGTCGACAGCAACACCGAGGCCCTGGATATTCTCAAGTATCAATTCTCCAAAGGATATGCGAGCCGGCTCGACATGGCCGCGCAGGAATCTCAGCTCGCGCAAGTCGCCGCTACCCTTCCGCCGCTCGTCAAGCAGTTGGCCCAGCTTCATGACCTTTTGGCGGCACTCACCGGCCGGTTTCCGGCTCAGGTGCCGAAGGAGAAATTCGAGCTGTCGAGTCTCAAATTGCCGGGCGAGCTGCCGTTGAGCCTGCCCTCGATACTCGTGAAGCAGCGCCCGGACGTGCTCCAGGCCGAGGCGAGCTTGCACGATGCCAGCGCCAAGATCGGAATCGCCGTTGCGGATCGGCTGCCGAGCTTCCCCCTGGTCGCCAATGCGGGCAGCTCGGCCGCCTTCATGGATCAGCTGTTCACGGAGGGCACCGGTTTCTGGGGCGTGGGTGTGAATGCAACGGCACCCCTTTTCCAGGGCGGCCAACTCCTGCATCAGGAGCGCGCCGCCAAGGCCGCCTACGCCCAAGCCGCCGCGCAGTATCGAAGCACGGTTCTCGCCGCATTCCAAAACATCGCCGACACCTTGACGGCGCTCGAACAGGATGCGGAGACCTTGCAGGCAGCCAATGACGCGGCGGATGCCGCCAAGCTCACCCTCGACCTGGCACAACGGCAATGGCGTGCCGGCTACGCCGGCTATCTGGCGTTGCTGAGCGCCGAGCAGGCGAATCAGCAGAGCCAGATCAATCTGGTCCAGGCAGAGGCCAGCCGCTATGCCGACACCGCGGCATTGTTTCAGGCCCTGGGAGGCGGATGGTGGAACCGCCCGGAGCTGGCCGCGGACTCTCGTGAACCGTAAGCACTCGTGGACGATCGCCGTCGCGGCGATCGCGGCCGCGGCAGCGTTGAGCGGGTGTTCGAACAGGGACGAGCCGCCGCCGGCACCCGTGACGGCCGGCAACGTGAAACTGACTGCGGCGCAGCGGCAGAGCGTGCGCACTTATACGGTCCCGTCGTCCAGCTTCCACGCTACGGTCGACACCACCGGGATGGTCGATTTCGACAACGATCAAGCCACGAGCGTGCTGTCACCTGTCTCGGGTCCCGTGTCGCACCTGTTGGTCTCGCTCGGTCAAAAGGTCAAAAAGGGTCAACCGCTCGCGACGGTCGACTCGCCCGACTTTGCGTCGGCCATCAGTGCTTACCAGAAGGCGCTCGCCACGGCCAAGACCAACCGCCACCTGGCCGACCTCGACAAGGATCTCCTCGAACACAACGGAGTCGCTCAAAAGGAAGCGGCACAGGCCGAAACCGACGCTGCCAACGCGGAAGCGGACCGGGACGCGGCGCTGCAGCAACTCGTTTCGCTGAACGTTCCTGAGCAGGCCATCAAGGGCATCGAGCGGGGCCTGCCGATAACGCACGCCGAGGCAGCCATTCGCTCGCCGCTTGCCGGAACGGTGGTGGAGAAGCTGATTACCCCTGGCCAACTTCTGGCAGCGGGCACGACGCCTTGCTTTACGGTCGCCAACCTCTCCCGCGTCTGGGTCATGGCGCAGATTTTCGGGTCGGATCTCACCTCCGTCAGTGTGGGAGATTCCGCCGAGGTGACGAGCGGCTCAGGCTCGAACAGCTTGTCCGGAATAGTGGACAACATTTCGGCGCTGGTCGATCCCGACACACGATCGGTGCCGGTGCGCGTGGTCGTCGACAATCCGGGTGATTTGCTCAAGAAGCAGATGTATGTCCGGGTCCGGATCCGCAGCCGCGTGGAACGCAGCGGATTGCTCATACCCGTCGCGGCGGTTTTGCGCGACGAGGAAAATCTGCCGTTCGTGTACGTCGTTGAATCCGATGCCGGCTTCGCCCGCCGGCACGTCACCTTGGGCAATCGCACCGGGGATCAGTACGTCATCCCGGAAGGGCTCGCGGCCGGGGAGCGGATCGTGGTCGATGGAGGCCTGTTCCTCCAATTCATGCAGAATCAATGAACGAAGAGCCTCAGCGCTCCGGAGCCGCGCCCGGATCGTCGATCACGAATCGGATCGTCGCCTCCTCGCTCCGCCAGCGTTTTCTCGTCCTGCTCATGACGGCCGTGCTTATCGGCGCGGGGATATGGTCGTTGCAGCGGCTCCCGGTCGATGCCTATCCGGACCTGTCGCCTCCCATGGTCGAAGTGATCACTCAGTGGCCGGGCCGTGCCGCCGAGGAGGTCGAGAGGCTGATCACGGTGCCCGTGGAGCGGGAAATGAACGGCATCCCGCGGGTGGCGACCATCCGTTCGATCTCGCTCTACGGTCTGTCCGATGTGATCCTCACCTACGACAACGGCACCGATAATTATTTTGCCCGCCAGCAGGTCCAGAACCGGCTGCCGGATCTGACCATGCCCGCCGGCGTGAGTCCCTCGCTGTCGCCGATGTCCGCCCCGTCCGGCCTCATTTATCGCTATGTGCTGCAAAGTCCGGACCGTTCGCCGATGGAGCTGAAAACCTTTGAGGATTGGACCGTCGAGCCCCAGTACAGATCCGTGCCCGGCGTCGCCGACGATTCCGGCTTCGGCGGGGGAACCATGCAGTACCAGGTGCTGCTCGATCCGGCCCGGGTTGCCTCGGTGGGATTGTCGGTGCCTCAGGTGGAGAGCGCGCTGGCGGCCAACAATGACAATTCCGGAGGCGGTTTCTACTCGCAGGGCGGGGAATTCTATTACGTCCGCGGCTTGGGCCGGCTGGAGACGCTCGATGACATCGGCAACGTCGTGCTCGCCGTGCATGACGGCGTTCCCGTGCTGGTCAAGGACGTGGGCAGGGTGGTCATCGGCATCGCTCCGCGGCTCGGAGAGTTCGGCTACGAGAAGCAGGACGACGCGGTGGAGGGGGTCATCCTGCTACGCACCGGAGAGAAGACGCAGGACGTGCTGAAGGGGGTGGAAGCGAAGACACGGGAGCTCAACGATCAGATCCTGCCGAAGGATGTTAAGGTCGTGCCTTTCTACGATCGAAGCGATTTGGTGGACCTCACGACGCAGGTCGTGGAGCGAAATCTTCTGCGCGGCATGGTGCTCGTGGTCGTAGTGCTGATCTTTTTCCTGTACGACCTTCGCGCGGGCTTGATCGTGGCGGTGAGCATTCCGCTCGCGCTGCTGTTCGCCTTCATTTGCCTCGATCTCCAAAACGCCTCGGCGAACCTTCTCTCCATCGGCGCGATCGATTTCGGGATCCTGGTGGACGGCGGGGTTGTCATGGTGGAGAACATTTTTCGTCAGATCGTCGCGCGCAAGGGCACATCGCTCGACGTCAATGACATCGTTCTGGACGCCGCGGCGGAGGTGGATCGCCCGCTCTTCTATTCGGTCGCGGTGATCGTGGCCGGGTTTCTGCCCATTTATGTCCTGTCGGGGCCTTCGGGGACGCTGTTCAAGCCGATGGCCGACACGATGGTCTTCGCGCTCGTCGGCTCCTTGATCGTGACGCTGACGCTGTTGCCGGTGCTCTGCACATGGTTCATGCGCAACGGTGTGCGGGAAAGGCGCAACGCGGCCTTCGAATTCATCAAGAACGCTTACACCCGCGGGCTCGATGCATGCCTTGAGCATCCCTGGACGACGAGCTTTGCCTCGGCCGCTCTGCTGGCGGTGTCGCTGCTGCTCATTCCTCGAATCGGCGCCGAGTTCATGCCGCAGCTCGACGAAGGCGCACTCTGGGTGCGCGCGACCATGCCCTACACCATCTCGTTCGATGAATCGGCGAAGATTGCGCCCAAGGTGCGCGACATATTGAGGTCGTTCCCCGAAGTGACCACGGTTGCCTCCGAGCTCGGTCGTCCCGACGACGGCACCGACTCGACCGGCTTTTTCAACGTCGAGTTCTACGTCGACCTGAAGCCGTACGCGTCCTGGAACGGCGATTATCGCAACAAGGCCGGGCTAATCGAGGCCATCAATCGCAAGCTCCAGGCATTCCCCGGCATCACCTTCAATTACACCCAGCCGGCGGAAGATGCGGTGGACGAGGCGGAGACCGGCCTGAAAAGCGCGTTGGCCGTCAAAGTCTTCGGTGCCAACCTGGAGACCCTTCAGCAGAAAGGAAAATCCATCAAGCAGATCCTCGAACGGGTACGCGGAATCCGCGATGTCACCTTGGTTCAAGAGCTCGGTCAGCCCAGTCTGTCCATCAAGATCAATCGCGCCGCCATCGCGCGTTATGGCCTGAACGTCGCCGACATCAACGCCTTGGTCCAGACGGCCATCGGCGGCGATGCCGCCACGCAGGTGGTCCAGGAAGAAAAGCAGTTCGATCTCATCGTCCGTCTCGAGCGGGAATATCGGGACAACGCCGAGGAGATCGGTAATATCTTGGTGGCAACCGCCGCCGGACAGCAGATGCCGCTCAAGGAGCTCGCGGACATCCGCGTGACCAACGGCGCCTCGTTCATCTACCGCCAGAATAACTCGCGCTACATCGGCGTTCAATTCTCGGTGGAGGGGCGGGATCTCGCGGGGGCGGTGAACGACGCCATTCAGCAGGTCAACAAAAAGGTGAGCCTACCTCAAGGATATCGGTTGGATTGGGGCGGCGAGTACTCGGAATACACCGCTTCACGCGCGCAATTGAACGTGATCCTGCCGCTGACCTTGTTCCTGATATTTCTCCTGCTCTTCGCCCTCTACAGTAATTTCAAATTTCCCTTCATCACCGTGCTCGGAGTGCTGCTGTCGGCGCCGGTTGGCGGCATCGTAGCGCTCTGGATCAGCGGCACGCCGTTCTCGGCGTCCTCCGGTATCGGCTTTCTGGCCCTGTTTGGCGTTTCGGTGCAGACGGCCATAGTCTACATTTCCTATGTCAATGAACTTCGACGCGATGGGACCCCGCTCCCCGAGTCCATCCGTCAAGGCGCCATCCTGCGCTTGCGTCCCATCATGATGACGGCGCTGGTCGCTGCCTTGGGACTGCTGCCCGTGGCGTTGGCCACGGGCGTCGGCACCGACACTCAGCGGCCGTTCGCGCTGGTCATCGTCAGTGGTTTGTTCACCCGCCTGTTGATCAGCATCTTCCTGATGCCGGTGCTCTACACACTGGTCGCCCGCTCCGGGGACCGGTTGGAAGTGTGAGCTTGGAAATCTCTCGAGCAACGAGTGCGGGCGGCGAAGGTCGCGAGGGCCGGCGCGTCGGCTTCAACCGCGATTCGCATGTCAAGGGATTCGGGTTTGGGCATGGATGGCGATCGATGGTCAGTGTCCAACCAGCGGGGGACGCTTTTTGAGAATCCACTGCTCAATCGACGGGCGCCGCCACTGATGAGAGGCGTAGTCGACGAGTCGCCGTGGTACGGGGTCGCCAAGCACGATCAGGCGCTGCAGCATCATCGCGAGGTCGACATCCGCGATCGACCAATCGCCGAACAGATTGTCAGTGCGACCGTCGAGCAAGGTCAGTGCCGCCGAGAATAGCTGCTCGGCCGCCTGACCCGCAGCCTCCGATAGCGCCGGCCGCTTGGCGCCGTTGAAAACGACAAAAGTCGGTCGCTCGTCGCGAATGGGCATGAGGTCGCTGCGCACCCAGGCTTGGATTTGGCGGGCCCGCGCGCGGTCGCGCCGGTCGGTGGGGTAGAGGCGCGTGCCCGGAAAGGACTCGTCCAGGTATTCGCAGATTGCCGATGACTCCGACAGGGCGAACCCGTCGTGGATGAGCGTCGGGATTCGTCGAGTGATCGACGCGCGGACGAAGTTCGGATCGTGATTGGCGTGAGCAATCAAATCCAGAGGCTCGATTTCGAAATCCAAGCCTTTCTCCAACAGGCTTACAAATACAACCAGGGCGTAGGGGCTTGCGAACTCGGCATCGACGTATAGGAGCATGGGCATGAGCCTGTCTGAATGGAAATTGGCATTCTAACGGTGCGCGGACGGGCCGATGGCATGGGCCAATCGAGTGAGCCGGGGTCAGAGCGCGTCCGCGAGAGATGTTACCAAAACGATGGCCTTGCGATGCATTTGTCGTAAGAATTAAGGCGGCGTCAGGGTGACCACATCCCCCGAGAAGACTCCCGTTAGCCCGCCACCCGTGAGGTTGGCCTGCGTCGTGCTGTCGTAGAAAGCCGGCATTCGGGACCTATCTGCTTGCTACTTGCGATTCCCCGGTTAATGTGGCGGCTGCTGCAAGTGCGTTCGTCTCCCCGATGGTCGTTGCCGTCTGCCAATTCGGGCTATGCGGCGCGAGGAATGGACAGCCCTCTATCACTTGCGAGTTGAGCCGCGCCAGGGTTTGGAATTGCGCACAAACTGGCCGAGCTTCTCGCTCAATGCGCGATTCGTATG
>Ga0224552_1000109_pt1 | contig 22943 bp, 15 predicted proteins | sample 714S215metaG_FD_179907 | JGI IMG/M metagenome (GOLD analysis project Ga0224552, IMG submission 179907) | Peat soil microbial communities from Stordalen Mire, Sweden - 717 S2 1-5 | ecosystem: Environmental > Terrestrial > Soil > Wetlands > Peat | place: Sweden: Norrbotten County, Stordalen Mire... | reverse complement strand
GGTATCGGGGATTTTGCCGACCTAGCGCACTTGGTTCGGTGGCTCGCCCCCCGAGGAGCGGGTTTCATCGGGCTGAATCCCCTTCATGCCCTCGCGCCCGCGGATCCGTCGCAATCGAGTCCATACAGTCCGTCAAGCCGCCACTTTTTGAACGTTCTCTATATAGCCGTACCCGAAGTCCCGGAATACGCAGAGTGCAATGCGGCGATTGCGAGTGTCCGGGAGCCGCAATTTCAAGCTAACTTACGTCAATTGCGTTCGGCGCCACTGGTGCAGTACGAGGGGGTCGCTGCCGCAAAGATCGAAATACTCAACCTGTTGTTCCTCGACTTCGGCAAGCGGCACATCGCTCTCGGCACCAAGCGGGCATCCCTGTTTCACGACTTCGTGACTCACGGCGGTGTGTTACTGCAATCGCATGCACGATTTGACACATTGGATCAACACTTTCGCTCGACATTGCATACACCGTCGGGTTGGCTGAACTGGCCGGAAGAATTTCGGGACCCCGACGGTGCCGCCGTTCGCGCATTCGCGGCGACCCATGACCAGGAAGTCTCGTTTTACGTCTATCTCCAGTGGCTGGCGCACGAGCAGTTGCAAACCGCGGAGGAGTTGGCGTCGGCGCTCGGCATGCCGATAGGGCTATATGGGGATTATGCGGTCGGCCCCCATCCTTCGGGCTCCGAGACTTGGCTGGATCGGCCGGGGTATTGCATTGGCGCGGAAATTGGCGCCCCGCCGGACTCTCTCTCGATGAAAGGCCAGGCGTGGGGCATTCCACCCCCGGACCCGACGACGATGGAATCTCGCGGGCTATCGAGCTTTCTCCATCGTATTCGTGCAAACGTTCGTTTTTATGGCGCGTTACGCTTGGACCACGTGATGTCGCTCTATCGTCTGTGGTGGATGGTGGCGGGGCATTCCCCCACCGAAGGGACTTACGTTCACTATCCCTTGCCCGCGCTCCTCGCTGTCGTCGCGCTCGAGAGTGTGCGCAACGCGTGCTTAGTCGTCGGCGAAGACTTAGGGGTCGTGCCCGAAGCGATTCGTCGCGCCATACCGGAGTATGGTCTGTACGAGTACAAGGTGCTGCTGTTCGAGAAAGGAAGTGATGGCCGATTTCGGCGCCCACAGGAATTGGCGCGCCGCGCTCTCGGAACCATCACGACTCACGACACCCCCACGTTGCGCGGGTTCTGGGAAAATCAAGACATCGACTTGCGCCAGCGACTCGGGCTGTATTCCAATCCCGACAGCTATCGGGCATCTGAGCAAGAGCGCGGACGGGACAAAGCTGGGTTGTTGGCCACTCTTAAGGAGCAACAGCTGCAACCCATCCACCCGGCGTCGGCACAGGAACCCTACGCTCCGGACCTTACGCATGCGATGCATCTGTACCTCGCACGGTCGAATTCGGCGCTGGTCGCGTTGCAACTCGACGATTTACTCGGGATGACGGATCCGGTCAACGTTCCCGGTACCGACCGAGAATATCCCAATTGGCGGCGCAAATTGCCGGTGGAACTGGAGGAGCTCACGACACGCGCGGATCTCACAGCGGCGTTTGCCGACATGGCACGCGCCCGCGGTCAGGTTACGCGCTGAGTGCGGGCGGTCCGTCGGCGATCGCCGACTGTATGCCAACGAACAGACGACCACGCGAGGTTCGCGCAAAGTGTAAGAATCGTTCAGCTTGAGATGGCTTACGGAAGTCGGCCATGTTGCGCGGCGTCACAGACCTGGAGGCCGCCTGAACGGGCGCCGCCCGGCATATGCCAGTTCATTTGCTCCCTTCCGGTTAGGTAAACAGTCATGCGTCGCTTGATCGCTGGAAACTGGAAGATGCATGGCACCTCGGCCCAACTGGGCGAGATCGAGGCTATAGCCACGGCCGTTGAAGCGACGCCGCCGGCCGCTGACGTCTTGATTTGCCCCCCGTCGACGCTGATCGCGCGCGCCGCGTTGGCGGCGCGAGGGCGCATCGCCATTGGCGCACAGAACTGCGACGCTGCGGTCTCCGGCCCGCACACAGGCGATGTGAGCGCGCAAATGGTCAAAGATGCCGGGGGCGCATGGGTCATCGTGGGGCACTCAGAGCGGCGCCTGCATCACGGGGAAACCGACGCCATGGTGGCTGCCAAGGCCAAGGCCGCGTGGATCGGCGGACTTCTTACGATTATCTGCATTGGTGAAACGCAAGCGCAGCGCAGTGCCGGGCAAGCGCTGTCCGTGTGCACCAATCAAATCGCCGGAAGCGTACCGGACGATATCATCGCGGCCTCCAATGCGATTGGGTACGAACCGCTCTGGGCCATCGGAACCGGCCATACGCCCACGGTCGAACAGGTGGTAGAGGTGCACGGCCACATCCGGCAGTGTCTCGTCGCGCGCTTCGGCGCTCGAGGGAGTGAAATCCGCATCCTATATGGCGGCTCGGTCAATCCCGAGAATGCATACGAGTTTCTCGCCGCGCCGGAAGTCGGCGGCGCTCTCATTGGGGGCGCGAGTCTGAAAGCCAAGGATTTCAACGCCATTGTCCGGGCGGTACCGATCGTTGCGGAACGTGCCCAACATTCTGCGGTGGCCTAAGTGCTGCGGGTGGGGATTGCGTCGGACCACGGCGGTTTTGTGTTAAAGGTTGAGTTGACGGCATCGCTGCGCGTTGGCGGGTACGAGATCGAAGACTATGGTGCCTACGAATTAGCCCTAGATGACGATTATCCCGACTTCATTATTCCCTTGGCGCGGGCGGTCGCAGCAGGGCGCATTGACCGCGGGGTGGCGCTTTGCGGAAGCGGCGTCGGCGCATCGGTCGCCGCGAACAAGATTCCTGGCGTACGCGCCGGTCTGATCCACGATGTCTTCTCCGCGCATCAGGGCGTGGAGGATGACGATATGAACGTATTTTGCCTAGGAGGAAAGGTAATCGGGTCCGCGCTTGCGGCGGAATTGATCGAAACCTTTCTACGTGCTCGCTTTAGCGGCGCGGCCCGCCACCGACGGCGGTTGGCGAAGGTGCAGGCGCTCGAAACCGGAGATATTCCACAATGACTACGTCAACTTTGTCGCCCGAGATGCTGCGCAAGATCAATGCCTATTGGCGTGCCGCCAACTACGTATCCGTCGGGCAGATCTACCTCTACGACAATCCCCTATTGAAGAGGCCACTCAACATCTCGGACGTCAAACCGTTGGTGGTGAGCCACTGGGGTACGACGCCGGGCCAGAATTTCATCTATGCCCACTTAAATCGAGTCATCAACAAGTACGACCTCAACATGTTTTATGTCGCAGGTCCCGGCCACGGCGGTCCGGCGATCGTCGGCAACGTGTATCTCGAGGGGACGTGGAGCGATGTGTACCCGAATGTTACCCAGGACGAAGCGGGACTGAAGGAGTTATTCAAGCAATTCTCGTTTCCAGGTGGCATTTCAAGCCATGTTGCGCCGACCACTCCCGGCTCGATTCACGAAGGGGGCGAATTGGGGTATTCCTTGAGCCACGCATTCGGGGCCGCCTTTGATAACCCGGGACTGATCGTCGCTTGTGTCATCGGCGACGGCGAGGCGGAAACCGGGCCCTTGGCGACCTCTTGGCAGTCCAACAAGTTCTTAGATCCCATCACGGATGGTGCCGTCTTGCCGATCCTGCACTTGAACGGCTACAAGATCAGCAATCCCACGATCCTTGCGCGCATCGAGGGCTCGGAGTTGGAGCAATTCTTGCGTGGCTGCGGCTGGGCGCCGCTGTTCGTCGAAGGGGATGACCCGAACACCATGCATGAGCTCATGGCCACCGCGATGGAGTCCGCGATCGAGGACATCCGCCGCATCCAGACCACCGCGCGTACCCAAGAAAGCCCGGCACGGCCGCGCTGGCCGATGATCGTGCTGAGATCTCCCAAGGGTTGGACGGGACCCAAAGTCGTCGATGGGTTGCAGATCGAGGGGACATTCCGTGCGCACCAGGTACCGATGCTCGTGGATCCGGACCATCTGGACCATGTCCCGCTGCTCGAGAGTTGGATGAAAAGCTATAGACCGGAGGAACTGTTCGATGCAAGCGGCCGACTCGTCGCCGAGTTGGCAGAACTCGCCCCGAAGGGTGACCGACGCATGGGGGCCAACCCACATGCCAACGGCGGTTTGCTGTTGCACGATCTCAAGATGCCCGACTTCCATGATCACGCGGTCAAGGTTTCCATCCCCGGTGCGTTTAAGGCGTGCGACACGGAAGTGCTGGGTCAGTTTTTGCGGGATGTAGCGCGGCTCAACCAGAAGGATCGAAACTTCCGCGTTTTCGGACCCGATGAAACCCTCTCGAACCTGCTCGGCGCCGTCTTCGAGGTCACCAACCGCCAGTGGGACGCCCGGGAAGTCAAAAATGACGAATTCCTCGCTCCGCAGGGACAAGTGCTGGATTCGATGCTGAGCGAACACCAGTGCGAGGGCTGGCTCGAGGGCTACTTGTTGACCGGACGGCACGGGCTGTTCAACAGCTACGAGGCGTTCATTCGCATCATCGATTCGATGTTCAGCCAACACGACAAATGGCTCAAAGTGTGCTTGGAACTGCCCTGGCGCCGAAAGATCTCCTCGCTCAATTACCTCCTCGCGTCCCATGTCTGGCAGCAGGACCACAACGGCTTCACGCATCAAGATCCGGGCTTTCTCGATCACGTCATCAACAAAAAGGCCGATATCGTCCGGGTCTACCTACCGCCCGATGCGAACTGTCTGTTGTCGGTCTTCGATCATTGCCTGCGGAGCCGAAATTATGTGAACGTCGTGGTGGCCGGCAAACACGCACTTCCGCAATGGCTCAGCATGGATGCGGCCGTCATCCATTGCACCGAAGGCATCGGCATCTGGCAGTGGGCGAGCAATGACCAAGGCTTCGAGCCCGACGTGGTCATGGCCTGTTGCGGCGATACGCCGACGCTCGAGATCTTGGCGGCGGTGTCGATCCTGCGCGAGTACTTGCCTGAGCTCAAAATTCGGGTGGTCAACGTCGTCGATCTGATGAAACTGCAGTCCTGCAGTGAGCATCCGCATGGATTGAGTGAAAGCGACTACGATTCCTTGTTCACGAAAGACAAGCACATTATCTTCGGATTTCACGGCTATCCGTGGCTCGTGCATCGCTTGACCTACCGGCGAACGAATCGCAACTTGCATGTCCGAGGCTACAAGGAAGAAGGCACAATCACCACGCCGTTCGACATGCGGGTGCAGAATGACCTCGACCGATATCACTTGGTGATCGACGTCATCGATCGACTGCCGGGGTTGAGCACGGCGGGGGCGTATCTGAAACAAAAGCTTCAAGACAAACTCATCGAGCACAAGCATTACATCAATAAGCACGGTCAAGACATGCCGGAGATTCGCAATTGGCAATGGGGTGTCCCTGTTGAACCCAAGATTTTCAAAAAGGCCAGTTAGTCTTCGATGAACGATCAAGCACTGATCGACATCGCGAGAACCCTGGTCGGCACCGGCAGGGGATTGCTCGCGATCGACGAAAGCACCACGACCTGCGACAAGCGGTTCGCAAAGCTCGGCATTCCCCAAACGGTGGCTGCGCGGCGCGCATACAGAGAGTTAATCATCTCTACGGCCGGGCTCGGCGAGGATATCAGCGGCGTAATCCTTTACGATGAGACGATTCACCAGAATATGGAAGATGGCACTTCCTTTCTCGAGTGCTTAATGGACGCCGGGATCGTTGCGGGCATCAAAGTGGATATGGGCGCGAAGGAGCTGGCCGGCCACCGCGGAGAGAAAGTAACCGAGGGGTTGGATGGATTGCGCGATCGTCTCGACAACTACTTTCTAATGGGCGCTCGCTTTGCGAAATGGCGTGCCGTCATCGCCATCGGTGATCATCAACCAAGCCGCGGTTGCATCGAGGCCAATGCGCACGCGCTTGCGCGCTACGCCGCGTTAGCCCAAGAAGCAGGCCTCGTGCCCGTGGTCGAACCGGAAATGCTGATGGACGGCGATCATACCCTCGAGCGGTGCCGTGAAGTGACGGGGCTGAGTCTGCAGATCGTATTTGAGCAACTCTGTTCCCAGGGGGTGCTGCTGGAAGGAATGATTCTGAAGCCCAACATGGTCCTTCCGGGACTGAGCTGTCCGCACCAAGAATCGGTCGATGAGGTCGCAGCCGCCACAATGAAATGCCTTCTCGAGGTCGTTCCCGCGGCAGTTCCGGGAATAGCGTTTTTATCGGGCGGCCAATCGGGCGAACTAGCCTCGGCTCGATTAAATGCGATGCACGTGGAGGCGAAGACGGGGACATCGCCGCTTCCGTGGGCCCTGACATTTTCTTTTGGCCGCGCCATTCAGCAGCCGGCGTTGGGGATTTGGGGAGGCGAGGAGTCGCACCGCGGCGCGGCGCAGCAAGCGCTGCGGCATCGCGCACATTGCAACCGGGCGGCGCTTCGAGGCGAATACACCGTGGAGATGGAACGGAATTGAATCGGCCGCTGCGGCTCTTTCTGGTACGGCACGGAGAGACCGCCTGGTCGATCACGGGGCAACATACCGGACTTACGGACATTGCACTGACGGCGCACGGAGAGGATGAGGCACGCGCACTGGCGCCCCGTTTGCGGACGACCTCTTTCGCGCGAATATTGACCAGTCCATTGCGACGCGCGCGACAAACCTGCGAGTTGGCAGGGTTTGGCGCTGAAGCGCGTACCGAACCTGATCTAGTGGAATGGAACTACGGGGATTACGAAGGCAAGCGCACCGCCGACATACAACGTACCCACGCCGGTTGGAATGTGTGGCGTGATGGCTGTCCCCATGGCGAATCACCCGTCAACATCGAAGGTCGTGCCGACAGGCTTCTTGGCCATCTGCGCGCGCTATCAGGCAATGTCGCGCTTTTCTCGCACGGTCAATTTGGCGCAGCGCTCGCCGCGCGATGGATCGGATTGGCAGTCGGCGAGGCGCAACATCTCGCATTCGGTCCGGCATCGCTCAGCATACTGGACTACGAGTCCGGCCACCCGACGGTGCCGGTCATTGCCCTGTGGAATGCCTATTCGGATTCATCGTTGAGTGCAGGCAGCTCGATCGTTGCGCGATGACGCCATGAGGCTGCGAAGCCGCTTACAACTTTCTTCCTGCATCGATCGCGTCGGTCTGCAGTTCCGCGAGCGACCAATCCTCCGCCTCGTGCCCAGGTTCGAAACCGCGATTGGCGGCGAGATAGTAGGCCGCCGTCGCCACTCGCTTGTGACGCCAAGCATCGTCGCGTCGTAGGCTGGGCTCCGCTAACTCTGCTTGAGGATCTATGGACTGGATCTTTATTTCCACGTCCGCTAAGGCCACTAGAAAGACATCAAGGTTCGCTTTCTCTGCGTAATCGCCTGACCCGGCGCGGTCGAGTTGTAAGGTCATGATGGGTAACTCCTGCATTGAATGGTCGAATATGTCGCTTGGGGCTCTTGTATCGCGTGCTCTACTGCGCGGTCTGTTCGGTGTGCCACACCCCAACGCGATCAGTGGGGTGTCCGCACCCAGATCGCGCTCGAGCGCGCGCGAAGAACATGGAGTTTAAACGGTTCGAGGGTTTGTCATTGTCGTCAGGAGCCTCGTCTTTCGATGCCACTCGAGCGGTATCGAACACCATCTGCCAATTGGACTGAGGAAGTGGTGAGGGGAACATAAATTCAGTGTCCTGCGTACCCCCGTTGAACATCATTAACAGCACCGCTTCTCCGTCTTCCGCTATCAAGCACCCGAGCTGCTTTTCTTTTGGGTCCGTCCATCTGGGCACTTCGCCGGTTGGACCGAGCCATTGGATTTCCGCATCCGAATAAAACTCCTCCTTGCTCAAGACGGGATGGGTCGCGCGAAAGGCAATGAGGTCGCGGGTAAAGCGATGAATCTCCCGGTTTTTTCCGACCTGAGCCCAATTGAACCAACTGGTGGCATTGTCCTGGCAGTAGGCGTTGTTATTGCCGCCTTGCGTGCGCCGGACTTCGTCTCCGCCGAGGAGCATTGGCACTCCTCGCGAAATCAGCAGGGTGAGGAGAAAGTTCTTGATTTGGCGCTTGCGCACTGTGTCGATTCCAAGATCTGCTGTCGGGCCTTCAACACCGTAGTTGTCGCTGAAGTTCGTGTTGCCACCATCCCGATTGTCTTCTCCGTTGGCTTCGTTGTGCTTATGCTGGTAACTCACCAGATCATGTAGCGTGAAGCCGTCGTGGCAGGTCACGAAGTTAATGCTGGCTTCGGGTCCCTTTCCGGACGCGGCGTAGATATCGGCGCTACCGCAGAGGCGACTCGCAAAGGCACCCAGTAATCCCTCATCGCCGCGCCAGAATCGGCGAACGTCATCCCTGTACCGGCCATTCCATTCCGCCCAGCGGCGCTCGGAGAAACTACCCACCTGGTAGGCACCGGCGGCATCCCAAGCTTCGGCAATGATCTTCAGATCCCTGAGAATCGGATCCTCGGCGATGCGTTCCAGAAGCGGAGCATCGGCCACCAATCTGCCGCGGCGATCGCGGTCTAGGACCGAGGCGAGGTCGAATCGGAATCCATCGATGTGCATGTCGATTCGCCAATAGCGCAGCGCCGCCAAGATATGGTCCCGTACCACAGGATGGTTGGCATTGACCGTATTGCCGGTGCCCGTGTAGTCACGGTAATGTCGTTTGTCGTCCGCTAGTGCGTAGAAGATCGAGTTATCGATGCCGCGAAAGCATAAGGTCGGGCCCAATTCACTGCCTTCAGCCGTATGGTTGAATACCACGTCCAAAATCACCTCGATCCCCGCGCGGTGAAAAGCGCGCACCATCTGCTGGAATTCGAGCTTCTGTTGACCGAGGCCGCCCGCGCTGCTGTAGGTGGCCTTCGGCGCGCAGAAGACCACGGGGTCGTAACCCCAATATTGGTTGAGCGGCTGGCCGCTGGGATTTCCGCGCAAGAGGGAGCCTTCGTTAAATTCCTGCACCGGCATCAGTTCCACCGCCGTGATCCCTAGATCTCTGAGGTAGGGAATCTTTTCCTGGAGTCCTAGGTACGTTCCGGGATGTTCGACGCCCGATTGCGGACTCGCGGTGAAGCCCCGGACATGCAACTCGTAAATAATCGTCTTTGACCACGGATGGTGCAGTGGGTGATCGTCGCCCCAATCAAAGGATTCGTTGAGCACGATGCACTTAGGGCTGGAGGCTGCGTTGTCGGCGACCGATCGGGTCAGATCTTGCTGGGGAGCCGCGGGGTCGTAGCCACGCGCCGACGCAAAATCCCACGGCGGACGGGACGAGACGGCAGTCGCGAAGGGATCGAGCAGCAGCCGGTTCGGATTGAAGCGAAAGCCTTGGCTGGGCGCGTACGGGCCATCGATGCGGTAGGCGTAGAGTTGACCCGATACAAGTCCCGCGACCCAGACGTGCCAAACATCGCCAGTGCGGTGGCACGCCGAAGTCAGATCGATAACGCGGCTCGGCTACGCGTCGTTCGCATGGTTGAACAGTTCGAGGCGCACACCGCTCGCGTTACGGCTGAATATGGAAAAATTGACCCCTCCCGACCGCTCCTGAGTGCCTAACGGGAGCGGAGATCCTGCACGCACCTCGGCCCGCTCCGTGACCGCCGCAAGATACTCATGCAGGTTGCGTTGCGGCACCGGCTCAGCGCTGCCATGCAATTCGTGCACATTCGAGTGGCACCGATGCGTCCGCATGTGTCGGAAGGACTCGCGCCGTATAGTCGCCGACCGGACGCGGAGAGGATACCGTGACGCCATAGACGTCCGGGCTTGAGGGGTCGGGGGCCGGCCGTACCCGCTTCATTTCCTTGACGAACTCACCGTCGTTGACGGCGTCCGCGTACAGTTGGACTCTTACCGTATTCGGATCCATGCCGTTCAGAAAAAGCTCGACCTCGACATCGTGCCCATCGGACCGGTTGTGCACGCGGACGCTACCAAAGCGCAACGAGTCCCACTTCTGATCGAGCGCACGTCGCCAATCGGCGATTTGCAGGCCTAGCGCGCCGTGGTCGGCGGCGCGCTCACGATACGCGCTCGCTGCGGGAAGGTAGTGTCGCTCGGTGTACTCGCGTACGGCGCGATTGGCGGAAAATCTTGGTGTCAATCGCGCCATGCTTTCGCGTATTCGCTTAATCCACGCGATCGGCATGCCGGTCTCGCGCCGGTCGTAGAACTCCGGAATCACCGCCTGCTCGAGCAGATCGTAGAGTGCATGGGCTTCCAGGGTATCTCGCGCAGGATCATCACCATGATTCAGTCCATCGCCGAGCGCCCATCCCACGTCCGACGTGAATGCCTCCGCCCACCAGCCGTCGAGTTCCGACAGGTTGATGCCCCCGTTGACCAGCACTTTCATTCCGCTCGTGCCGCAGGCTTCCCAGGGCCGCCGCGGCGTGTTGATCCACACATCCACTCCCTGAACCAAGTGCTCGGTCAGTAACATGTCGTAGTCGCTCAGGAAAATGACATGAGCGCGGACATCCTGCTGACGGATAAACAGGATCCATTCCTGGATCAACGCCTGGCCTGCCTGATCCGCCGGATGCGCTTTGCCGGCCATGATGAGCTGCACGGGTCGCTGTGGATCGCTCAACAGGCGCAGCAGCCGCTCCCGGTCGTGCAGCAGCAGATTGGGGCGCTTGTAGGTCGCAAAGCGGCGTGCGAACCCCAGCGTCAATGCCTTGGGATCGAACAGATGTTTGGCTTCCTTCACCGCCTCGGTGGATGCGCCGGACGCCGCGAGTTGGGTTGATAGCCGGGCGCGGGCGTATTCGACCAGAGACTGGCGTGCGCTCGTTCGCAACTGCCAAAGCGCTGCATCGGATGTGGCCCGAATGTCCTTCTCCAGGGTATCCATGGTGCCGAGCCAGCGATCCTTGCCACAGGCCTGCGTCCATAGATCGTCGGAGGCAGCCGAGTCCCAAGTTGGTGTATGGATTCCATTCGTCACCGATCCAATCGGGACTTCAGCTTGCGGCCAGCGAGGAAAGAGTGGCGCAAAGAGTTGGCGGCTCACGATTCCGTGCAGACAACTGACGCCGTTGACGGCGCCACTGCCGCGAACCGCCAAATAGGCCATGTTGAACGGTTCCGATGAATCGGCCGCGTCGGCTCGCCCGAGCGCTAGCAAGTCGTGGACCGGAATATGCAGCTTCTGCTCTGCGTAAACGGTGAGGTACTGCTCGATCAACGCTGGCGGAAAGCGGTCAAATCCTGCCGCCACGGCCGTATGAGTGGTGAAAAGATTCCCGGCCCGGGTGGCGGCCAAAGAGACATCGAACGGCTGGTTGTTTTCCTCCATGAAATCGAGTGCACGTTCCAACACCGCGAACGCTGCGTGGCCCTCATTTAGATGACATACTTCGGGACGAATCCCCAGCGCCCGAAGCAGTCGCCAACCGGCTATCCCTAAGATCAGTTCCTGTTTGAGCCGAAGCTCCTGATTCCCGCCGTACAGCTCGCTGGTGATGCCGCGATGGATGGGATAATTGGCAGCATCGTTGCTATCCAACAAGTACAGCTTGACGCGACCCACCTGAACTTGCCAAGTGCGCAGCCAAACGGAGTAACCGGGCAGCGCGACCTCGAGCCGCAGCCACTCGCCGTTCGCTTGGCGCAGCGGCGTGATAGGCAGCTGTCCGGGGTCGTTATAAGGATAGAGGGCTTGCTGCGCACCATCCTTGTCGATCAGCTGCCGAAAGTAGCCTTGGGCATAGAGCAATCCCACGCCGATGACGGGAATCCCTAGGTCGCTAGCGGCTTTCATTTGATCGCCGGCGACGTTGCCCAGTCCGCCGGAGTAGATGGGCAACGCTTCGCTCAGCATGAACTCCATGCTGAAATACGCAACGGAAGTCAAGGCGGCATGCGGATGATTTTTCTGAAACCACGCCCGGTCTTGGGCCGATTGACGACGAGCGTTGAGCAGATCGTCGACAGTCTTGCGAAAAACAGCATCGGCCATAGCCTCCCGGACCTTGTCCCGCGAGACTGTTTGCAGGACAACCCAAGGATTGTTCGTGAGATTCCAGAGCACGGGATCCAACCGACGCCACACGGGGTCTGTGGCGTGGTTCCACGATGAGCGTAGATCCAGCGCAAGTTCTGCCAGCGAATCGAAGCCATCGACATCGCGTCCGCCATCGCGCGGTTTCGGCGAATTGAAGCAGGTGGGTTCGCTCATAGCTCGCTATGAGAAGGCGGACGAACTATGAGTTGCGAAGTAACAGTAAGGACGCCAATCTCTACCGAAGTCTGGGCACCGTGCCGCGAGCGAATTTTGGCAAGGAGGTATCGCCGTCATGCTCCAGAGGGATATTCCAGTTGTCAGCAATGCAACGTGGTTCACGACCGTCCCTCGATGAGTTTGACACCTTCCACAGAATCATGGGGCCACAGTATCAAACGTCCGCGAGGGGGTCCGTGCGTTGGCGTACTGTGGCGCGAGAGTAGCGAGTGTACGCCAACGGACAGACGGCGCCGATTTGGCGCGCGCATATTAGGGGGTAATGGTCACTTCGACCGAAGATGCCGTCAAGAAGCCGAAACGCGAGTCGCACGTACTCGCCTTGAACAGCGGCTCATCATCGCTCAAGTTTGGGCTCTATCGCGTGAGCGCGGGTAGCACGCGTCAGGTCATCGTGGGCGAAGCGGAGGCGATTGGGAACAACAAGAGCGCGTTCCACGCCAAGGACGCGCAAGCGCGTACGTTGCTGCAAGAGCAAACGCCCATTCCCAGCCAACTTGAGGCGGTCAAATTCATCGCCAACCTTCTCATGGAGCAAAAATTGCCCGTGCCAGAGAGCATTGGGCATCGCATTGTGCATGGCGGGGCGCAGCTTAAGGAGCATTGCCGGATCAATGAGGCCGTCTTGAGGCAACTCGAGACCGCGGCCGTCTTTGCGCCGCTTCATATGCCGGCCGCTCTATCCGTCATCCGGTCGGTACAATCGCATTTTCCCGGCGTCGAGCAGGTCGCGTGCTTCGATACGAGCTTTCATGCACACATGCCGCTGATCGCCAGGACTCTGCCGATTCCGCGCGCGCTGCGTGCAGAAGGGGTCCAACGGTATGGCTTTCATGGACTCTCCTGCGAATCCATTGTGCGTCAATTGGCCGGGAGCCTACCGGATCGACTGATCATCGCGCACCTGGGCAATGGCGCGAGCGTCACCGCCGTGAAAGATGGGGCATCGATCGACACCAGCATGGGATTGACCCCCACCGGCGGCATCATCATGGGTACCCGCAGCGGTGACCTCGACCCCGGGATTCTTGTGTATTTGGCGCGGGAGAAGAAGCTAGATGTCAGGCGGCTGGAGGAACTGGTGGATCAGCGCAGTGGCCTTTTGGGAATTTCAGGGCTGTCTGCGGACATGCGGGATTTGCAAGGAGCGGAAGGGGGTAATCCCGATGCGCGATTGGCCATAGACATGTTCTGTTATTCCGAGAGCAAGCAGTTGGCGGCGATGAGCGCGGTACTCGGCGGCGTCGAGTCGCTGGTGTTCACCGGCGGCATTGGAGAAAACGATCCGCAGGTACGCGCGACGATCTGTGAGCGGCTCGCGTCAATCGGTCTGGTACTGGACCCTGGCCGCAATCGAGCAACAGCAGATCCGATCAGCGATTCGAGTTCCCGCTGTCAGGTGCGCGTCTTGCCGTCTCAGGAAGACGAGCAAATCGCCCGCGAGACATGGCTGCTGTGCTGACAGTGGGGCGACCGCTCAAGTAACGCCCGCCGTTCAAGTCGCATGAGCGGGGTTTTAAGTGCGTTGGCGCACAGACGCACGATGGGCATCCTGTAGGCTGAATAGGGGCGATTCCGGTCGAACTCTTTGCCCATATCGCTCGTCCCATGCCGATCGCCGAGGCAATCCGATGACCACCCAAATCAATCCGCTGGCCGGGAAGCCGGCGCCCTTATCTTCGCTTATTGACGTTGCGAAGCTCGTCACGGCCTATTTTGAAATCAGGCCCGACTCCGCCATCGCCGCGCAGCGGGTTGTATTCGGGACGTCCGGCCACCGCGGCTCCTCCTTTGACGGCTCATTCAATGAGGGGCACGTGCTCGCGATCACTCAGGCGATATGCGACTACCGTCGGGCTCACGATATCAGTGGTCCTCTCTTCCTCGGTATCGATACCCATGCGTTGTCGGAACCCGCCTGCGCGAGTGGCCTCGAAGTGCTGGCCGCCAATGGTGTGAACGTCATGCTGGCCACGAACGACGAGTACACACCCACCCCGGCGATCTCGCATGCGATCTTGACGTACAACCGCGGGCGTAGCGCCGGATCGGCCGACGGCATCGTCATTACGCCGTCGCACAATCCGCCGCGCGACGGCGGCTACAAGTACAACCCGCCGAACGGCGGGCCGGCGGAACAGGAGATCACGGACTGGATCGAAGCGGCAGCCAACCGGTATCTCGAGGCCGGTCTGCGCGGGGTGAGGCGGCTCTCATACGCCGTTGCCCTCCATGCCGCGACGACGCACCGCCACGACTATCTGCATGCTTACGTCGCCGATCTCGGGTCCGTCATCGATATGGAGGCGATTCGCGATGCCGGCGTCCGAATCGGTGTCGACCCCTTGGGGGGCGCCGGCGTCCACTATTGGGCGGCGATTGCCGAACACTACAAACTGGATCTCACGGTGGTCAGCGAAATCGTGGATGCACGATTCGCCTTCATGACCCTCGACTGGGACGGACAGATACGCATGGACCCTTCCTCGCCCTATGCGATGCGGCGCCTGATAGACCTCAAGGACCGCTTTCAAATCGCCTTCGCCTGCGACACCGACCACGATCGGCATGGCATCGTGACACCGGGGGCCGGATTGCTGCCCCCGAACCACTACCTGTCGGTCGCCATCGACTACCTGTTCCGGCACCGACCCCAGTGGGGCGCACGGGCCGCGGTCGGCAAGACGGTGGTGAGCACAGGGATGATCGACCGGGTCACGGCCAAGCTCAAGCGCAGGCTCTACGAGGTCCCCGTGGGATTCAAGTGGTTTTCCGCCGGGCTGCTCGATGGGAGCCTCGGCTTCGGCGGCGAGGAGAGCGCCGGGGCCACTTTCCTGCGTCGCGATGGGTCGGTGTGGACCACCGACAAAGACGGCATCATTGCGGCACTCCTCTCCGCCGAGATCACGGCTCGCGTCGGCCGGGATCCGGGTGCACTGTACATTGACTTGACGAAAGAGTTGGGCAGCCCGGCAGCCGATCGTGTGCAGGTCACGGCCACCACGAGACAGAAGCAGCAGCTGGCGGCACTGTCCTCGCATGACGTCAAGGCCACGGAGCTGGCCGGAGAGAAAATCGACAGCATCATCGATCACGCTCCCGGGGACGACGCGCCGATCGGCGGCATCAAGGTCAGCGCCGCAAGCGACTGGTTCGCCGCGCGCCCCTCGGGCACCGAGGATATCTACAAGATCTACGCCGAGAGCTTTCGCGGACAGGATGCGCTGCGGCAGATCCTCACGGAGGCGCAGGCTACCGTCGACGCCGTCATCCGACAGCCCTGAGCACGCCATCGATGACTCGAAACACCCATTCGAAACGGTTCAAGTGACATATATATGAACGCCAACGTTGCATCAAAACCCGCGAAGAGTCCCGAGGGAGAAGAACCGTCCAAGACCGGCACGCCCGGCAAGCCCGGCGCGCCCGACAAGCCCGATCCCAAGGATGATTTGAAAACGCTGCCTATTGCGGAGGTGGAGAAGCGGCTCGCATCCTCCCCGGACGGCCTCACCGGAGCCGAGGCGGCAAAGCGGCTCGCAAAGGATGGACCGAATGAGCTGCCGGTGAAGAAGGAGAATGCGCTCCTCAAGTTCCTCTCCTATTTTTGGGGTCCGATACCCTGGATGATCGAGGCCGCGGTGATCCTGTCGGGCGTCGTCAAGCATTGGCCTGATTTCTTCATCATTCTGGTTCTCTTGTGCACCAACGCGGTTGTGGGATTCTGGGAAGAACGCTCCGCGGGCAATGCGATTGCCGCCCTGAAGGCGAAACTCGCCACCAAGACCCGGGTGAAACGCGACGGAAAGTGGGTGACCCCGCCCGCGCGAGAGCTGGTGCCGGGCGATGTCATCCAACTGAAACAGGGCGACATCGTGCCGGCGGATGCGCGCTTGCTGGACGGGGACCCCATGTCGGTGGATCAGTCCGCGCTGACGGGCGAAAGTCTCCCTGCCACGCGCAAGCCCGGGGAGGCGGTGTTCTCCGGGTCGATCGTTCGCCGGGGTCAGAGCACCGCACTCGTGTATGCCACCGGCGCCAACACTTATTTCGGCAAGACGGCGAAACTCGTCGAGCAGGCGCATACCGTCAGTCATTTCCAGAAAGCGGTGCTGAAAATCGGCAATTACCTCATCGTCCTCGCGTTGAGCCTGGTGGCGCTGATCATCGGATTCGCGCTCTACCGCGGCGATCCGGTCCTTACCACCTTGGAATTCGCTCTGGTGCTGACCGTGGCTGCGATTCCGGTCGCGATGCCGACCGTGCTGTCGGTGACGATGGCCGTGGGGGCGCGTCTGCTCGCGAAAAGACAGGCGGTCGTGAGCCGATTGGTCGCGATCGAGGAATTGGCGGGCGTCGACGTGCTGTGCGCGGACAAGACCGGCACGCTGACCCAGGATAAGCTGACGCTGGGGGATCCGTTCTGCGTGGAAGGGGTGACCGCTGCGGAAGTCATCCTAGACGGAGCGCTGGCATCACGGGCGGACAACGACGATACCATCGATCTGGCCGTGCTGAAGGGTGTCAAGGACCAGGACACCTTGAAGACGTATCACGTGGGCCACTTCACGCCGTTCGATCCGGTGCACAAGCGCACCGAGGCGGACGTCAAGGACAAGGATGGCAAAGCCTTCAAGGTGACCAAGGGGGCGCCGCAGGTGATCCTCGCGCTTTCGGCCAATGCAGCGCAGGTGAAGGCGGCCACGGAGAAGGCGGTCGATGAGTTCGCGGCGCGCGGCTTTCGCTCCCTCGGTGTGGCGCGAGCCGAGGGCGACGGCCAATGGCAGCTGGTCGGTGTGCTGCCCCTGTTCGATCCGCCGCGCGATGACGCCAAGGCCACCATCGCGACCGCCGTGGCCATGGGCGTGAAAGTCAAAATGGTGACCGGCGATGCGATCGCCATCGCCAAGGAAACCTGTAAGACGCTGGGCATGGGCGCCGATATCCTCGACGCCGGGAGCCTCGGCGACGCCAAACAGGTGGAATCACCGGCAACGGCTGCGCTCATCGAGAAGGCCGACGGTTTCGCTCAGGTGTTCCCCGAAAACAAGTACGACATCATCGATGTCCTGCAAAAGCACGGTCACATCGTCGGGATGACCGGCGACGGGGTGAACGATGCGCCGGCATTGAAGAAGGCCGACTGCGGCATCGCCGTGTCGACGGCGACGGATGCGGCGCGTGGGGCCGCCGCCATCGTCCTCATGACGCCTGGTCTATCGGTGATCATCGAGGCGATCAAGGAGAGTCGGAAAATATTCCAGCGCATGAACAGCTATTCGATGTACCGCATCGCCGAGACGCTGCGGGTGCTGTTGTTCATGACACTGGCGATTCTGATCTTTAACTTCTATCCGGTGACGGCAGTCATGATCGTAATGATCGCCTTGCTCAACGACGGCGCCATTCTATCGATCGCCTACGACAACGTTAGGTACAGTAACAAGCCCGAAGCGTGGAACATGCGGCTGGTGCTCGGCATTTCCACGGTTCTGGGCGTCATAGGGACGGTCGCCATTTTTGGCCTGTTCTGGCTTTCGCTGAACGTTTTCCATCTCGACCATGCGCACACCCAGACCATGATGTACTTAAAGATGTCCGTGGCAGGGCACCTGACCATATTTCTGACCCGCACGCGCGGGCCCTTCTGGTCCATACGCCCGGCGAAAATTTTGTTGATTGCCGTATTCGGCACCCAGGCGGTCGCGACGCTGATCGCGGTGTACGGCGTCTTCATGACGCCCCTGGGCTGGGGGTACGCCGGGATCGTATGGGGTTACGCGCTGGCGTGGTTCTTGGTGAACGACCGCGTCAAGCTGCTTGCGTATCGCATTTTCGATTCGCCCAAGGCGGCAGCGGCGGCGAAGACAAAAGGCATCGCTTCAAGAGCCAAGGCGGAGGCCAATTCGGACGCCAAACCGGCGCCGGCGCCTGAAGCCAAAGCGGAGGCGAAGTCGGACGCCAAGGCTGCGCCCGCGCCGGAAGCCAAAGCAGAGACGAAGCCGGATGCCAAAGCTGCGCCCGCGCCTGAAGCCAAAGCAGAGACGAAGCCGGATGCCAAAGCTGCGCCCGCGCCTGAAGCCAAAGCAGAGACGAAGCCGGATGCCAAAGCTGCGCCCGCGCCGGAAGCCAAAGCAGAGACGAAGCCGGATGCCAAGGCTGCGCCCGCGCCTGAAGCCAAAGCGGAGGCGAAGTCGGACGCCAAGGCTGCGCCCGCGCCTGAAGCCAAAGCAGAGACCAAGCCGGATGCCAAAGCTGCGCCCGCGCCTGAAGCCAAAGCAGAGACCAAGCCGGATGCCAAAGCTGCGCCCGCGCCTGAGGCCAAATCCAAAACACCGTCCGATTTGACGCCGAAGCTCGTCGAACGAGTCCATGCGTTGTACGAGGAGTTGGGGCGCCAGGACGTGCTGGCGGTGCAGGAATTGGAGCGGGCGCAAAAGACTTCAAAGGAGGAGACGGTTCCTTAGGCAGCCGGTTGTAAACGCTTGCGGCGCACGATCACCCGGTGTTTCAACCTGATACGGCTCATTTATCAAAAGCTCGAACAACTCTTCAGGTGTCAAATTGAAAATCAGATCGAAGGACTTCCACGTTTCCTCCGGGAAAAAAGTCGAACTCGACAAGTGGCCCACAATGGTGCAGCCCTTTTTCCAATCGAAGGAGGAGTATAAGGAACTGCTGGAAGCACATGTGGAGGGTTTGAGTTCGCGGCAACAACTTCACTATGCGTCCGGTCGCTACGCGTTGCTGCTGATCTTTCAGGGTATGGACTCGGCGGGAAAAGACGGCGCCATTCGCCACGTGATGTCCGGGGTGAATCCGGAGGGTTGCGAAGTCTACAGTTTCAAGCAGCCAAGCGCGGAGGAGCTCAAGCACGATTTTCTCTGGCGTACCACGTGCCGCCTCCCGGAACGCGGTCGAATCGGTATCTTCAACCGTTCTTATTATGAGGAGGTGCTCATTACGCGTGTTCACCCCGAGATCCTGGATACTCAAAATCTTCCAAAACACTCGCGCGATGAGAAGCACTTTTGGAGGGATCGGTATCGTTCCATCGTCGAACTGGAGGCGCATCTGCATCGAAACGGAACTCAGATCGTCAAATTCTTCCTTCACCTATCAAAGAAGGAGCAGGCAAAGCGCTTCCTGGAGCGTATCGACGAACCCGACAAGAACTGGAAATTCAGTGCAGCGGACATTCACGAAAGAAAATACTGGAGCCGTTACATGCGTGTGTACGGGGAGTGCTTGGCCGCAACCAGTACGCATCACGCCCCCTGGTATGCAGTTCCCGCCGATGACAAGGAGAACGCGCGTCTGATCGTGTCTCAAATTCTCATGGATGCTTTCGATGACCTCAAGATGGCTTATCCCAAGAGCACTCCAAAAAGGCTGCGGGAATTGCAGACCATCGGCAAGCGGCTCACAAGGTCGGATTAGGCAATTGAACACAGTGGACCGTGTCATCGGGGCAGAGATCGAGGCCCTGCAGCGCGAAACTTTCGGTTACTTCGAGCACGAAGTGAATTCCGTCAATGGGCTTGTGATCGACAAGACGGCGGAAGATTCCCCCGCCAGTATCGCTGCCACCGGCTTCGCGCTCGCGGCCTACCCGGTTGGCGTCGAACGCGGGTTCATCTCGCGGGCAGCGGCCGTCAAGCGTACGTTAACGACGCTACGCTTCTTCCGGAATAGTCCCCAAGGTCCAGAACACGACGCGACCGGCTATCAGGGCCTTTATTATCATTTTTTGGACATGCAAACCGGACGCCGCGCAAACCAGTGCGAGCTGTCGACGGTAGACAGCGCATTCTTACTCGCGGGCATGTTGACGGCGGCTGCGTATTTCGATGCGGGCACCGACGATGAGCAGGAAATACGCACCGTTGCGGACGCGCTCTATCGACGCGCCAATTGGCTTTGGGCGCAGAACAAGGGTGTGACGTTGACCCACGGCTGGAATCCCGAGAGCGGGTTCCTCCAGTATCGATGGGAAGGCTATGATGAGGGGCTGCTCCTTTACATGCTCGCGCTCGGCTCGCCGACTTACCCGCTGGCCGGGAAGGGATTTGCCGCGTGGTGCTCGACTTATCAGTGGAAAAGCCAGTACGGCTACGACTATCTTTACGCGGGATCTTTTTTCACACACCAGCTCTCGCACATATGGATCGACTTTCGCGGAATCCAGGATGAGTTCATGCGCGGCAAGGGAATCGACTATTTCGAGAACACTCGCCGCGCGACATACGTACAACAGCGGTATGCGATCGAGAATCCCCTCAAGTTCAATGGCTACGGGCCCACTTGCTGGGGGATCACAGCGAGTGATGGCCCTGGGCCCGATACCATCAAGATAGACGGTGTCGAGCGGCAGTTTTTCAATTACATCGCCCGAGGAGTGCCGTTTGGGCCGGATGATGGAACCATAGCGCCTTGGGCAGTCGTAGCCTCGCTGCCGTTTGCTCCCGACATCGTGCTGCCGTCGACCGAGTATTTTATTCGTGAGCTCAAACTGAAATCCAACAATCCCTACGGGTTCAAGGCGACCTTTAACGCGACGTATCCGGCGAAGACCGGCAGTCGTTGCGGCTGGGTGTCGCCATGGCACTACGGGCTCAACCAGGGACCGCTCGTGTTGATGATCGAAAATTATCGGAGCGAGCTGCTGTGGCGGTTGACGCGGCGGTCCCCCTACATCGTCAGCGGCCTGCGCCGAGCGGGATTTGACGGGGGCTGGCTTCAGGATCCCTCGCATGCCTACCGTTCGTAGGCGCGGGCAGTGCACAGGCACGTGTCATCGCGCTCTAGCCCGCAGACGGCTATCGGCGAGGGCGGTCACGATGTGCGCTCTCGTGGTTATTCTAGCGGGCTGCCTTCGTAATTCGCCAACAGTGCCAGCCGTGGAGTACCCGAGGAAGATCGTGGGCGGTTGGATCGGCACGGTCGGAAATGAGCATGAGAGTATGGTCATCAACGGCGATGGCACGTTTGTCTGTCATCTTCAGAAGACCGGGTTCATCGCCTCAATGCTTTATCCCGCTCCGCCGGGTACCGTGAGCGGAACTTGGGCCATTGTCGGCTCGGTCATGACTATGACGGTCAGCGGAGCAAGAAACGAGCGCCTGGAGAACCGAATGTCATCGAGTGTGATTGTGGCGTTTCACGAGAATGAGATTGCATTGAAGTCGCACGGCAACACATCTTCGTTCCGCCGAACCGCTGGTCCGGAAAGGTAACCTCCCCGGTTGCTATTTGTTCCTTTTGCCCGCATGTGTGCCAACGAACAGACGAGCGTCAAGCGTCCCCAATAGAGTACCGACTCTTTGCTGGATCAATTAGGAGGGGCGACAATGTTACGCAGCGTGAAGAGCTTAGAGGGGTTCGCAATCGGCGCGACGGACGGTACATTCGGCGAAGTGAAGAATTTCTACTTTGACGATGAAGCTTGGGTCATCCGCTATCTTGTCGTCGATACCAGCGCATGGCTTGGCGGCCGCGAAGTGCTCATTTCCCCGTATTCGATCAGCCAACCCAGCTGGGCGGGGAACGTTCTGCCGGCGACGATCTCTAAACAGCAAATCAAGGACAGCCCGAGCATCGATAGCGACAAACCTGTGTCGCGTCAATACGAAAGGACCTATCTAGGTTACTACGGATATCCTTATTACTGGGGCGGAGCTGGTCTGTGGGGCGCGAACTATTATCCTGGCAGTTATTTGACCGGATTGGATGCGCGTGATTACGACGGTTACCAGGGCTACCTGGGAGCGCCATCGGCGGACGACGGGGATCCGCACCTGCGCAGCTGCAATGCAGTCAAGGGATATCATATCAAGGCGAGCGACGGTGAGATCGGTCACGTCCAAGGGTTTTTGGTGGACGACCTCACATGGTCCATTCGGTACCTGATCGTGAATACCAGCAATTGGTGGGTTGGGCATAAAGTGTTGGTCTCGCCAGAGTGGATTCAGGACGTGAGCTGGTCCGGCTCCTACGTTACCGTGTCTCTTGACCGTCAAGCCATCAAGAACGCGCCGGTGTACGACGAAGATGCGCCTTTCGACCGCGACGATGAACTCGAGCTTTACAGTCACTATGGCCGAAGGGCCTATTGGCATAATAAGCGGGAGCCCGCTTTGGCTTGAGTTCGATACCTAACGCGGTAGCGTGGCCCTTGTTCTATGGGGCCACGCTACCCCTCGTTCAGGTATGGCGCTCCTATGAGTGAATGCGGATCGGTTTCGCGACCGTCATTTTCTCTCTTTGTCCGGCGTCGGGTTATGCCAATCGTCATCCGTCGTGATTAGCGCATCGGCCTCTTTGGGACCCCAGCTGTGGCGCCGATATGGGCGCACCGGTCGGTGGTTCCTAAGAACCGGATCGACGACCGCCCAAGCAGCCTCCACCGCGTCCTCGCGTGTAAAGAGTGCCCCGTCACCGGCCATTGCCGCGCCCAGCAGTCGCTCGTAAGGAGCCTCCTCTCCGGGCTGCTCATCAGACAGGTAAAGTTCTCGCTGATCACCCACGAATGCCTTCCCGGCGCGTTTAACGCGAGCCGCCAGCGCGATGGCTGATCGGGGCGAGAGTCGAAAGCGCAGATAGTTCGTCGAACCGGTGAGCGACGCCGAGTCGGAGAACAGCCGTTGCGGCGGGGCCTTCAGCTTAACCATCACTT
>Ga0224552_1000088_pt1 | contig 25691 bp, 23 predicted proteins | sample 714S215metaG_FD_179907 | JGI IMG/M metagenome (GOLD analysis project Ga0224552, IMG submission 179907) | Peat soil microbial communities from Stordalen Mire, Sweden - 717 S2 1-5 | ecosystem: Environmental > Terrestrial > Soil > Wetlands > Peat | place: Sweden: Norrbotten County, Stordalen Mire... | reverse complement strand
CAGGAAATGCGCAAACCAGCGCAAGCGCCCGGGCTCATCGAGGGCGGCGAACCACAGTTGCCAGTCGAGGCGCGGCTGGTGCGGGATGTTCCAGGGCGGCCGGCGTGAGGGATCGCCGGGTTTGTAGCGAAACTCATACTCGCGCCACTGCACGCCGTCGACGGAGCCTTCGATCACGATTTCGTCGCGCTCGGTGGTCATCACCGCGAACAGCCCGTAATTGCTGGTGAGGTGCAGCGGCTCGATGAACGCCGCGAGGTTGCGGGCCGGCGACGGCGGCGCTCCGCCGAAGCGCTCGTCCATCTGCACCAGGCTGATGGATACGATCAGGACCGCGAGCAGGCTGGCGGCGACGGCGACCACCCGGCGCGCTGGGCGCACGGCCGCGCGCGTTCGAATCCAGGCCGCCAGGCGCGCCGGCAGCACCGTGCGCAAAGCCGCATCATCGAACAGCAGCAGGCACAGCAACAGCGTCTGCAGGTTGAACCAGTTGTAATTGCCGGTGAGCAGAATGCAGACCTGCAGCAGGGCGATGCCGAAACCCGCGATGAATCGCAGCCGGCGCGGACAAAAGATCAGGAATGGCAGGAGGAGCTCGATGACCAGCATGCTGGCGCAGGCGAATTCAAGCGCCTGGCGCGGCAGTTGGGCCGCATACCAGGCGAGCGGCGTCGGCAGCGGCTGCGTGAAGAAGTGAAACGACAGCGCCGACAGATTCCACCAAGTCGGATCGCCGCTCGCGAGTTTGACCACACCGGACATGAACATGAAGCGAAACAGCAGCCAGCGCAGCATCCACAGGCCCGGCATGCGCGCGACACTCATGAGCAGCGACAGGAATCCGGCCTCGATGAGAAACACGTCCCACTGATAGGTCATGAAGTCCTGACCGGCGTAGAGCAGCGAGAGATACAGGACGTAGAGCACAAACAGGCTCAGGCGCGGCAGCACATTGAAAACCAGCAGCACCGACAGCGCCGCTCCCGTCCAGCACACGCTGCGGATCGCCAGATCGCTCGCGCTCCACCAGAACACCATCGGCATGTAAAAGAAGCGCGCGGCGCCGGCCTGCGCGCGCACGGCGTCCACCAAGGCCTCGAGCGGCAGGATGCCGTGGCTGCCGATGAGTCCCGGCGCCTGTACGGCGAAGGACACGAAGGCCGACAGATAAATGAGTCCGAAGGCCCGCAGGAACACGAACGTGACGGCATCGTAGTGCGGCGGTACGTGATTGCGGCCCCACAACAGGAGACTGAGGCGGTGCATGGCCGGGCGACGCGCGGCGATGAAGGCGTAGCCGAACTCGGCGAGCGCCGCGAACCCCGGCAGCCTGCGATACAGTGCGAGCCAGATGCCTTTGCCGGGCGCCTGGCTCAAGGTGAGAAAGCTCGCCTTGGCGGCACTCTCGATGCGGCCATCGGATGTGACGTACTGCACGGCGCGCTGGAATTCTCCGAGGGGTATCGCGGGATATTGCGCGGCGGCATCCTGATAGGTCCGGTACTGCACCCGATCGCCCGTGAGATTCTGCCAGTAGCGCGCCCAGTACACGCAGAACGCGCAAGCGCCGTCGTAGATGAGGACCGGCCTCACGTCCCGGGCGTTCCCGAGGCGCTGCGCGGCGCAATGCGGCGCGTCGCCCCGATCGGCACGATGAAAAACTCCGCCTCGGTCACGCCCTTCTCGATGCGCGCGGCAGCGAGTTCATGGATCGGCTGGTCCAAGGGTTCATCCGACAGTGAAAACGTGCCCCAGTGCACGCCGAGACTGCGCTTGGCGCCCAAGTCCAGATGCACCTGCACCGCCTCGGGCAGGTCGACGTGCTGCAGGCCCATGAACCAGCGCGGCAGGCAGGCGCCGATCGCGATCAGCGCCAGATCGAAGCCGCCGCCCTGCGCCGCACTCTGCCGGCTCGCAAACTGCCGGCGCGTGTCGGCGAAGTCCCGGCTGTAGCCGGTGTCGCCGCTGAAGAACCAGTGACAGTCCGCCCCCAGTACGCTCCACGCGCACCACAGAGTCCGGTTGCGGTCATGCACGCTGCGCGCCGACCAGTGCTGCGCCGGGGTGCAGTGAAAATCCACGCCGCCGTGCACGTGATGCTGCCACCAATCGAGTTCCACGGCGTTCTCGATATGCAGCGCCAAGAGCCAGGCCTTGAGGCCCAGGGGCGCGAGGAACAGCGGCGCACCGCCCGGCTGGCGCGACAGCGACCGGATGCTGTCGCGATCCAGATGATCGTAATGATTGTGCGAGATCACCACCACATCGATGTGCGGCAGCTCATCGAGGCGCAGGCCGGGCGGCTGCGCGCGCGCCGGACCCATGAAGCGCAGCGGCGAGGCGCGGCGCGAGAAGATCGGATCGGTGAGCACGTTCAGGCCGTCCGCCTGCACGAGCGCGCTGGCGTGTCCGATCCAGGTCACCGCCGGGACCATGTCCGGCGGCCGCGCATTGCGCTCGATGAATTCCAGATCGGCAGTTTGCGACGGCGTCGGTACGCGCGGCGCCGGCGGCAAGCCCGCGCGCACGCGCTGAATCTGCCAGCACAGCACCTCACCGAGCGACTTGGTGACCGAACCGACGTAATTGTTGCGAAAGCCGCGGGCGGTATGGTGATGCGGCGGGGACGCCATGGGCGCATCTTACAGGCACGATCGGACCCGCCGTGCGCAACTCCCGCAGCCCGCGCTGCGGGAGCGTCCGGCCGCCTACTTCAGCGTCACCTCACGCATCAGGTATTGGCCCGTGATGTCGCGCATCTTCGGGTAGACGGTTTGCGCGGTCTCCGTGGTCTTTTTGTTGCGCTCGGCGCCAAATTCCTTCATGAAGGCATCATAGCGGGCCTGGCTCGGCGCCAGGGCCTCGGTGTTCTTGAACTTGATCACCAGCATCAGGTTGAAGCTGCCGCTGTCGGGAAGGTCGCTGCGGTAAATGTGGTAATCCTCGATCTGGCCGAGTTTCTTGCCGATTTCGCTGGAATCCACCCAGGTCTTCTTCAGCCCTTCGAGATAGGTATCGCCCATGTTGGAATACACCTTGATCGTGGTGACGCTCCACACCGCGTCGCTGACCGTGTAGTCCTTGTAGGGTACGAGATCGGCGTACGCCGCACTGCATCCGAACGCCATCGATAACATCAAGGCCATGGTTTTGAAACGCATTAGGGGTCCCCTGTGAGTTTTGTTGGTCGCCATCGATCGCGTGGCCGCGCCACGCCGATCAGTCTGCGTATCCTCACATTAACCTTGCAACCCTCGCAACCCCGCCCGGGCCTTGGGAACGCCCGGATGCGTGCAGGGCATCGCCGCTTATTTTGCCGCGATGCACCACCGGATCAAGATCACGGTGCGGCGCGCTGACAGACCCCGCCGGCGTAGCTGCTCGCGACCGTCACCGGGATCGCCGCTGCCCGGATCTCGAGCACCAGGGTGCGTATACCCGCCACTCGATTCGCCGCACGCTCCACGGCTTGCCGTGCGGCAAACGAGTTCACCCGTCCCGAGATGGTGACTGTTCCATCTTGAACATGCAGGCTCAACTGAGCATAGTGAAGAACCGGGCTGTTCTTGAGTTCAGCGACGAGGTCCTGAAACACCTGGGTATCGGAATCCATAAAGCACCTGTGACGCAAGAGTCCGGCGCATTGTGCGGCACGCGGCCTCATCGGGTATGTGCGCTGGCGAACGCTTTTATTAAAATCTGCTGCTCAGATGCAATGGCGCCGGCCGGGGCGCCGGCCGGGATGCCGCTGACTCCGGAGGTCAGCGGCACGCGCTCGACCGGTGGTCAGCGCTTCAGATTGTCGGCCGCGAATTCCCAGTTGATCAGCTTGTCGAGCACACCCGCGATGTGATCGGCACGCCGGTTCTGGAAATCGAGGTAATACGCATGTTCCCAGACATCGATGACCAGCAGCGGCTTAAGCCCCTGCGTGAGCACATTGTCCGCATTGCCGGTCTTTACGATCTTGAGCTTCTCGCCGTCCAGCGCAAGCCACGCCCAGCCTGAGCCGAACAGTGTGGTCGCCGCCGTCGCCAATTCGCGTTTGAGAACATCCGTGTCGCCGTAGCCTGCCGCAATCAGCGGCTGCAACGCGCGCGGGGCATCGCCGCCGCCGTGCGGCTTGAGGCTGCGCCAGTAAAACGAGTGGTTCCACGCCTGCGCGGCATTGTTGTAGATCTTCTCGTGCTCCGGCTGTTTTGCCGTGGCGAGGAGGATCTGCTCCAGCGACATACCGACGAATTCGCTGTTGGCGATGAGCCTGTTCAGCTCATCCACGTAGCCCTTGTTGTGCTTGAGATAGTGGACGCGCACGGTGGCCTCGGAAATGATCGGCGCCAGCGCCGTGAACTCGTAGGGCAGCGGCGGAAGTTCGTGAATCGCCGTGGCATGGCTGTCCGGCATGGGCGCGCGGGCGGTGGCGGCTGAGATCGGGGATTGGGTTTGCATGAGGTACCTTTTGGGTAGTGACGGAAAGGGTATTGACGAAAAGAAATGGGTCAATTCGGCGTTGCTCGTGCGGCAAGGTTCGCGCGTGGCGGACAGTGGCGTCGGTACGTTGGCGCGCTTACGGAATGCGACCTCAGCGCACCGGCGCCACCTCGGTGAAGGTCATGGCCACCCGGCCGCCGAGCTTGGACCAATCGCACCGCAGTAGATAACCGTCCGCCGCGTACACCTCCGACCATCCCTCGGCGTGCTGCGCCATATCGCCCTCACGTTCGGCGCGCGCTCCCGCGCCGCCGTGGCGCGCAAGAAAATCTCCGATCCGCTCCTCCCCGTCGACCGAGAGGACCGCGGGGATCTGGGTGGGGTGAGTCATTAAGGGATCTCCACGAGCCTGCCATCAGGATCTCAAGGAAGGCGGCACGGCGCTGTAGGAGCTTTCCCCGACCGCACGTCTCCCGGGGGATGATAGTCTCGTCAGCGATCCACGGGGCGCGTGCCGGGCCGCCGTGGATCGCCGCGCAGCATTTGTGTATTGTCGGCCCATGGATATGACGAAATTCGCGATACCCGCGCCCATCGAATATAAGCCGCCGTCGGTCTTGTACCGCTACCGCGGCTTGTTGATCCTATTCCTCGTCATATTCGTGGCAGCCATAGCCGTGGGGCGCCACCTCATCGAGGCCGAACGCAATCGACCGCTGCCGCCCGCGCCCGTGTATTTGCAAAACATCGAGGAGCCGCGGCAGTCGGCGCCGCCGCAGACGACTGCGGCGGCGCAACGGGAACCCGGGGCCACGCCGCCATGAACTCCCCGGCGCTCGCGACCGGCTTGCTCGCGGCCTGCGTGCTGCTGTCGTATGGCGCCCTCGGCGCAAGTCCCGGTGAGCCCGCGCCGCCCGAAGCCGGCCCGTTCGAACCCTTCAAGCCGGAATCAAGCGCCAGCACCGGTACGGTGACGGTGGGCGGCCAAGCCATCGCCTACCAGGCGGTTGCCGGCACCTTGGTGGTACATCCAAAGGGCTGGGACGATGTGCCCCGCGATCCGAAGGCGGACAAGGAGCCGCAGGCGCCGGGCGAGGGCGAGGCGAAGAACCCCACGGCGCAGGCCTCGATGTTCTACGTCGCCTACTTCAGGAATGGCGGCGCCACCCGCCCCATCACGTTCCTGTACAACGGCGGTCCGGGCTCCTCCACGATGTGGTTGCATCTCGGGGCGTTTGGGCCGCGGCGGGTCGTGACGGCCACCAGCGCCCACACGCCCGCCGCGCCGTATGCGCTGGTCAACAACAGCGCGAGCCTGCTCGATGTGACGGATCTGGTGTTCATCGATGCGCCGGGCGCGGGCTTCAGCCGCATCGCGGGCAAGGACAAGGAGAAGGCGTTCTACGGGGTGGATGCCGATGCCCACGCCTTTGCCGAGTTCATCACCCAGTTCCTCTCCAGGTACGGCCGCTGGAATTCGCCGAAGTACCTGTTCGGCGAGAGCTATGGCACGACGCGTTCGGCGGTGCTGATCAATGAACTCGAGTCCAATCGCGGCATCGATTTCAACGGCGTCATCCTGCTGTCGCAGATCCTGAATTTCGATTTGAGCCCGGATGAGCCCACCCGCAATCCCGGGATCGATCTGCCCTACCAGCTGGCGCTGCCGACCTACGCGGCCACGGCCTGGTACCACCACCGCCTGGGCGCGCAGCATCCGGATCTCGAGGCCCTGCTCGCCGAGGTCGAGGGCTTTGCCCTGGGCGAGTATGGACGCGCGCTCGCCGCCGGCAGCGGGCTCGAGGCCTCACAGCGCAGCGCCATCGCCGCCAAGCTGCACGACTATACCGGCTTGCCGGTCGACTACATCCTCAAGGCGGATTTGCGCATCGACAGCGGCGAATTCCGCCAGAACCTGCAGTCCGCCGACAACCTGACCACCGGCCGGCTGGACACGCGCTTCTCCGGACCCGACATCGACCCCTTGAGCCAGCGGCCGAACTACGATCCCCAGGCGAGCGCCCTGAGCTCGGCCTACGTCTCGGCCTTCAATGACTATGTGCGCCGGGAGCTGCATTTCGGCGAGGGCCGAAGCTTCAAGCCGAGCATCCCCATCTTCAGGAGCTGGACCTGCCTGCATCTGCAGCCCGGGGAAATCCAGCCCTCCTCCGAGCAAGGCTGCAATGTCATGCCGGATCTAGCCAATGCGATGAAGCGCAATCCGAATCTCAGGGTGCAGCTGCATGCCGGCTATTTCGATCTCGCCACACCGTTTTTCGAAGGCGTGTACGAAATGCGTCATCTGCCCATGCCGGCGGCCCTGCAAGGCAACATCGAATACCGCTTCTACGAGTCCGGACACATGGTGTACGCCAAGGACTCATCGCTCAAGGATCTGCACGATACCGTTGCCGGCTTCATCAGCCGCACCAGTAACGCCGCCCACCCTTAGGTTAGGCTAGGTCAGGCTAGGTCGGCTTGAACTCCGCCGGCTTCTGCGAGCCGCCGCCGAAGAAGAACTTCTCCATCTCCTTGACCAGAAACGCCCGCGCCTTCGGCTCGATGGGCGTCAGCCGATTCTCGTTGATCAGCATGGTCTGATGCGCCAGCCACTGCGCCCAGGCCTCCTTGGAGACCTGATCATAGATGCGCTTGCCGAGTTCGCCGGGATAGGTGAGGTAGTCCAGACCCTCGGCCTGGCGCTTGAGCAAGACACACTGAACCATGCGGGCCATCGGCGGATCTTACGCGATCGCCGAGGCGGCGAGCAGCCCGATGAGCCGGCGGATGGGCTGCGGCAGACCCACCTTGGGCGGCGCGCCGAGCTCGTACCACAGCCGATCGGCCTCGCGCACCGCCCGGGCGCGGGCGCAGCGCACCTTAAGCGGCTTCAGCGTCAGATCGAAGTGCGTGAAGGCGTGCTCGATGGGCTCGAGGCGAAGCGCCTGCGCCGGCTCGCCGAGTTCACGCCGGCACCACGCGAGCGCCTCCTCCGCGCTCGCGAATTGCGGCGGCGCCCACAGTCCGCCCCACAGCCCGGGGCTCGGACGGCGCTCCAGTAAAATGGCCCTCGAGCCCGCGGTGCCGCTCTCCGCGATGAGCAGCGTCGCCTCGCGCCGGCCGCGCCGGGCCCGCTTTTTTCGGCCCGGCAGCTCGGCCTGCCGCCCCGCGCGCGCGGCCACGCACAGGGCCGTCATCGGACAGCGCGCGCAGGCCGGCCGCGCCCGGCTGCACAGGGTTGCGCCCAGATCCATGATGGCCTGGGTATAGGCGGCGGCGCGCTGCGGCGGGGTGCACGCCTCGGCCTGACGCCACAGCCGCCCGAGCACCTCGGCCGAACCCGGATCCCCCTCGATGCCGAACACGCGCGCCAGCACCCGCTTGACGTTGCCGTCCAGGATCGCGTGCCGCTCGCCCTTGGACAGCGCCAGGATCGCCGCCGCGGTGGAGCGCCCGATCCCGGGCAGCGACAGCACATCGTCGAGCGCCGCCGGAAACTCACCGCCGTGCCGCTCGAGGATCTGTCGCGCTGCGGCCTGCAGGTTGCGCGCGCGGGCGTAATAGCCCAAGCCCGTCCACAGATGCAGCACCTCGTCCTGCGGCGCCGCGGCGAGCGCTTGAAGGGTCGCAAAGCGTGCCATGAAGGTCTCGAAATACGGGATCACGGTGGCCACCTGCGTCTGCTGCAGCATCACCTCGGACACCCACACCCGATACGGGGTGGGGTCGCGCTGCCACGGCAGCTGCGTGCGGCCGTGCCGGTCGAACCAGCGCAATAATCGCTCGGCGAACCCGGCCGGATCCGCCGCCGTGGGTGTCGCAGCGTCCGGCGCGCTCACTTGCCGAACAACCCCTGCAGCTTGTCTTTCAAGAGCTCGGGCAGCTTTTGCCGGAGCTGGTCTTTGGCCAATCCCTCGATGTCGAGCTTCACGGCAGGCTCGGCCGCGGTGCCGCCGACCTGCACCGGGATGTTGGCGAGGCTCAGGCCGCCGGCGACGCCCGGGTTGGCGAGGCTGACGGCGAGCCTGAGGTTCAAGGCCTGGGTGGACAGAGTGGCCGTGCCGCCGCCTGTGATCTTGAGAAAGGGCGAGGCGACGTCGAACTCCTTCAAGGTGGCGACACCCTGCTGGATCACGGCGGCGGCCTTGAGGGAATCGAAGGGCGTACGGCCGGAGTTTTGCGCGGGCGGCGATCCCTGCCGCAGCAGCGCTTCGGCCTGGCCGATCTGATAGCCGAGATCCACGCCCTCCAGCGCGCCGTCGGTCAGATGCGCCTCGAGGCGGCCGTTGGCCGTCTTGAGCATGGCATCGCTGCCGGCGCCGGTGGCGCTTGCCTGGATGTCGATGTTGCCGCGGCCGGACAGGCGCTTGGTCTTGAAGCGCTCGGCCAGCAGCTGCGCCATGTCGATGCCGTGCAGATGCTCATCGAGGCCAAGCACCGGCAATGCGCCGTGCTCATCGAAGCGGATGTCCCCCGAATAGTGCCCGCCGTAGAGGTCGGCGGTGGCCGGATGCAGCTCGAGCACATCGGCCCTGGACGTCACGGTGACCGCGAGATTCGAGAGCTTCGCGCCGGCGATCCCGAGGCTCTCCACGGTGAGCCGGCCGTCGGCCTCCGGCATCGGGGTGTGCGCCGCCGGCGCGCGCGCCGCGGCCGCCGGCGTCCGCGCCGGCGTATCCGGGCGCTGCGGCCCGAGATACCGATCCGCATCCACCCGATCGGCGGTCAGATTGAAGCTGAGCCGCGGCGGCTCGAACCGCAGCGCCGCCTCGCCGCGCAGCCGCGTGTCATCCACGGTCAGATCGATGGGGCCCAAGCGCGCCGCCTGCGGACCGTAGGAGAAATCCGCCGCGCCGCCCACCCGGGTGAGGGTCTTCGGATCGCGCATCACCGGCACCGGCAGATCGAGGCGCGCCAGGAACTCGCGCACATCGACGGGCGCGAGGTTCAGGTGGCCGCTCACTTCAGGCGCCTGCGTGATCTGCACGGCCTCGAGCGCGCCGCTCAGATGCGCACCGTCGAGCTCGGCCGCGAATGCCGGCAGCGACAGGGTGTCCTTACCCCCATCGACGCTCATGTCCGGCGCCGAGATCCGCCAGGCGGCGCTGCGCCCGCTCGCCTTGAGCGCCAGCGCACCGTTCAGGTCGAGCGCCGCCAGGCGCCAGCGGCGGGCGTTGAAATCGGCGCTCAAATCCGCCGCGGCATTGAGTTTCAGGGGCGCGCGGCCCGCGCCCGGCGTGAGCACCAGCGACAGGCTGAGCGGCACCACGCCGCCCGCCACCAGGCGTCCGGTTTCGAAATGGATCTGCTCCGCGACCAGATCGCCGAAGCTCACCTGACCATGGGTGACACTCAGGCCATCGAGACCCTGCAGCCAGTGGGCGCTCGAGGCCGCGGCCGCCGTCCCGCCGGGCACCGGCGTGCGCCCCAGGTTTTGCCAGTTGCCCAGGCCGGCGGCATTTTTTTGCAAGCGCACGTTGAGGCCGTCCAAGTCGATGCGGCCGATGGCGAGCTCGCCATGCAGCAGCGGCCAGAGCCGTGCGCGCACCGCGGCATGCGACACGGCGATGAAGGTGCCCTCGAAGCCCGGCGGGTTGCCAAGCTCGGCCTCACCGAGCTGCACGGCCACCCAGGGAAATACGGAGAGCTTCAGGTCCCCGGGCAGGCGCAGCTCCCGACCTGTGGACTCCTTCACGGCCTGGGCGATCCGATTCTTGTAATCATTCGGGTTGATCCACAGCCACATCGACACCAGGAGACCGGCGAACACCAGCACGAGGCCGCCGAGCAGCAGCCCGAGAATCTTGCCCGCGCGCCACCGCCCGTCCCTGACTGCGTTCATGGCCGGATCATAACTCAAGCCGGCAGCCGCCCGGCCGATAGCTCTCAAGGGGGCCGACGCCCGCCAGACGGAACGTTTCATGCCCAAAACCACCGAATTTCTGCAGCTTGCCCAGGTCGCCGGTGGTGTGGGGGTCTTCGATCTGGATCTGCGCAGCCGCCAGATCACCGGCACCCCCCTGTTCTTCGAGCTCATCGGACTGCCGGGCGACGCCGGCCCCCTGCCGCGCGAGCATTGGCTGTCCTCCATTCATCCCGGCGACCTCGAGTCCTTCGTCGATCAGTTCGCCGCCGCGGTGGCGAGCGGCGGGGACTACGACACCGAATACCGCTCGCTGCAGGTCGATGGCGGCGTGCGCTGGCTGGCGAGCCGCGGCAGCGTGCTGGTGGATGGCGACGGCGAACCGACGCACGTCATCGGCACCCTCACCGACGTCACCTTGCGCAAGAATCTCGAATCGCGCCTGCGCGAGACCGCCGAATCGCTGCACATCGCCGAAATGGCGGCGGGCGTCGGCACCTTCGACTACCAGCCGGGCCGCAACCTGTGGGTGTCCTCCGCCAATTACCACGAGCTGCTCGGGATCGATCCGCCGAGCGCCGCGCACCCGCGCGACGGCCTGCTCGCGCGCGTGCATCCGTCGGATCGCGAGCGGGTGAGCCGCGCGCCGTACGAGACCTCGGGCCCGAGCGCGCGGTACCGCTGCGAATACCGCATCCTGCGCGATGACGGCGGCGTGCGCTGGATCGGCGAGAAGGCGCACGTGACGCGCGACAAGACGGGCGAGCTCACCCGGCTGGTCGGCGCCGTGGTCGACATCACCGAGCTGAAGGCCGCCGAACAGGCCCTGGTCGAAGCGCGGCTCGCGGCCGAGGCCGCCAGCCGCGCCAAGAGCTCCTTCCTCGCCAACGTGAGCCACGAGATCCGCACCCCCATGAACGGTGTGATCGGCATGGCGCAGATCCTCGCCGACACCACGCTCGACCCCGCGCAGCGCGAATACCTCGACATCATCCAAAGCAGCGCCAAGAGCCTTCTGTCCCTGATCAACGATGTGCTCGATCTGTCGAAGATCGAGGCCGACCGGCTGGAGCTCGAGACGGTGGAATTCGACGTGCGCGACGTGGTGTACGAGACCGTGGCGGCGGCCGCGCTGCAGGGCGCCATGAAGGGCATCGAGATGATCGTCGACATCGAGGCGGACATCGCCCTCACGCTGCGGGGCGACCCCGGCCGGCTGCGCCAGATCATCGTCAATCTCATCGGCAACGCCTTCAAATTCACCCATGAGGGCCATGTGGCGCTGCGCATCGGCAGCACCGCGCTCGAGGACGGACGCATCGGCGTGCGCGTCGAGGTGAGCGATACCGGCATCGGCATCCCGGCCGATCGCCTCGGCCGACTGTTCAACACCTTCTCGCAGATCGACTCCTCCACCACGCGCCATTACGGCGGCAGCGGCTTGGGGTTGTCCATCGTCAAGCGCCTGGCCGAGCTCATGGGCGGCACGGTGGGGGTCACGAGCGAACCCGGCAAGGGCTCGCAGTTCTGGGTGACCTTGAATCTCGAGCGCGGCGCGGACATCGGCCGCGATCGGGCCGTCGGCGCCGGCCGGCGCATCCTCATCGTCGATGACATCGGCGCCAGCCGCGCGAGCATCGCGACCAAGTTGTCGATCTTCGGCTACGCCTCCGTGGCCGTGGCCGGCGTCGATGCGGCCCTGGAAACCCTCGCGCACGATGCGGATTTTCACCTGGTGCTCGCCGATGAGCTCATGCCCCTGAAGGGCGGTCGGGAGCTGCTCAAGGCGCTGCGCGCCGACCGGCGCTTGGCGCGGCTGCCACTGGTGCTCATGTCCCTGTACGGCAGCGAAGCCCCCGAATCCGCCGGGCAGGCGCCGCAGCCCGATGCCGTGGTGCTCAAGCCCACCCGCGGCGCCGTGCTCGCCGAGATCATCGGCCGGGTGCTCTCCGGTGCGGCGCCGAAGGCGATCGAAGCGCCGCTGGCCGCCGCCCCGGATCCCGCCTTTGCCGGCGCGCGCATCCTGCTGGTCGAGGACAATCCGGTCAATCAGCGCGTGGCGCAGCGCATGCTGGAGAAGCTCGCCGCCCAAGTGACCCTCGCCAACAACGGCGCCGAGGCCCTGGAGCGCTGCGTCGACACCCGCTTCGATGCCATCCTGATGGACTGCCAGATGCCCGTCATGGACGGCTTCACCGCCGCCCGGCGCATCCGCGAGGCCGAACGCGCGCGCGGCGAGAAGCGCGTGCCCATCATCGCGCTCACCGCCAACGTCATGAGCGAGGATCGCGAGCGCTGTCTCGCCGCCGGCATGGACGAGCACCTCGGCAAGCCGATCGAATCGGCCAAGCTCATCGATTGTCTGGCCCGCCACCTCAAGAAGGTCCGGGACGAGGCGCCGCCGCCGGTGGATGTCGCGGCGCTGCGCGAGCTGACCGGCGGGGATGCGGAGTTCGAGCGTGAGCTCACCGAGATCTTCATCGCGAGCGGCGATCAGAACCTCCGCGACATCCGCGCGGCGCTGCGCGTCCAGGACCTCGAGACCATCGGCAAGCGCGCGCACACCCTCAAGGGCGCGAGCGCCAACATCCAGGCCTCCTCGCTGAGCGCGGCCGCCGCCGATCTGGAGCGGGCGGCCAAGGCGAAGAAGTTCGCCGAGGTGGAGCGCCTGGTGCAAAAGCTCAGCGACCGCTTGCAGGCCGTCAATGCCCAGCTGCGCGAGACGGCCTGACGGGCGCGATCAGATCATCGCATCGAGCGCCAGTTCGGTGCCGGCGGCCTGGCTGCCGGAGGTGACGGGGGTGAGCTCACAGCTGGTGGTGCGATTGCGGCCGGTCTGCTTGCTGCGGTACAGGCAGGTGTCGGCGGCGCTGATCATGGTCTCCACCCCGAGGGTGATGTCCGGTCCCGACGGGGTGGTCGCGGCCACCCCGAAGCTCGCCGTCACATTGATCTCGCCCGCGGCCGACGTGAACGGTGTGGCCGCGATCAGCGCGCGGATTTTCTCGGCCACCAGGGTGGCGCCGCGATGCGGGGTCTCGGGCAGCACGATGACGAATTCCTCGCCGCCGTAGCGCGCCACCCAATCGCTCGCCGAGCGGATGCAGTTGTTCAGCCGCTCGACGAATTGCCGGAGCACGGCATCGCCCGCCGAGTGGCCGCGGGTGTCGTTGATGCGCTTGAAGAAGTCGATGTCGCACATCACCACCGACAGCGGCGCGCCATAGCGGCGGCTGCGTTCCACCTCGTTCGGCAGCTCCTCCATCAGATAACGGCGATTGTAGGCGCCGGTCAAGGCATCGGTGATGGACAGCAGGCGGTTCTGGTTGTTGGCCTCGCGCAAGGAATGCTCGAGCGCCAGGATGCGCCGCCCGGTGTTCAGCCGCGCAACGAGCTCCGGCTCGTGCACGGGCTTGATGAGATAGTCATCGGCGCCCGACTCCAGGCCCGCGATGATGTGCTCCTTCGAATCGCGCGCCGTCAGCAGCAGCATGTACACATAGCCGTCGAGCTGCATGTTGCGGATGGAGCGGCACAGCTCCAGGCCGTCCATTTCCGGCATCTCCCAATCGCTCACCAGGATCGGATAATAGTGCTCGATGATCCGGTCGAGCGCCTCCCGGCCGTCGGCCACCGCGTCCACGCGGTAGCCGGCCTTCTTCAGGAATCGGGTCAACAGCATCCGAGTGACCGGGTCGTCCTCGGCCAGGAGGATCTCGGGCGCTTCCTCGCCCGTGATCGGTTTCACAGTTTCAGCATCGGACACGTATAGGCCTCGCAGGCAGTCCCTTGATCCGTCGATAGCGGCCATTTTATGTCCGACTTGACTTAGTGAACTGCCGATCGCGCAGCACTTCGGCGACTTCGGGCTGCATAACTGTAAATCTATGGCCGAATCGACCGATATCCCCGATATGTCCGCGCCCGACACCAACCGATCATGATGGAGCTGCGCAGCCGCCGCACCCTGCTGCCCGCCATGCGCGCCCTGGAGGCGAGCGGCGATGGCTATTGGGAGGCCGACCTGTCGGATGGCACGGCCTGGTTCAGCCCCTGGTTCTACCGCAAGCTCGGCTGGCCGGTGGAGAACGCCCGCACCGCCTTCAGTGCGCTCAAGTCCACCCTGCCCCCGCACAGCTGGAACGCGCTGCTGCGTCAGATGCGCGATCATCTGGAGCAGGGCACGCCGCTCGATCTGGAGGTGCGCGTGCAGCTGCCGAACGGCGAGTGGCGCTGGTGGCGCTTTCGCGGCACCGCACAACACAACGACATCCGCCATCCGGTGCGCCTCGCCGGCAGCATGCGCGACGTCACCGACGAGCACTCCTGCCGCGCCCAGCCCATCAAGCTCGATGCGGTGCTGCGCGAGATCGAGCCGGCGCTCGCCGGCGCCGCCGGCGAGGGCGTGGCGCTGCGCTTCGACCTGGCCGCCGAGGATGCATTGGTGTGCATCGACGCCCAGCGCCTGAAGCAGGCGCTGGCCAACATGCTGCTGGTGGCGCACAAGGCCTCCGCGCACGCCCCCGAAGTGACCGTGAGCACACGCCGCGTGTCAAAGGGCTGGGATGCCACCCCGAACCCCTCGGGCGACGCGGTGCTGCTCGAGGTGCTCGATACCCAGCCGGGCACCGCCATGCGCCTGTGGATCCCCGCCCAGCAAGATTCTCATCAACGGAAATAGCCCATGTCCATGCCCCCGGTGATCGATCAGCAAGACTCCCAACTGCGCGGCGCCCTGGAGGCGGCTCTCACGCCGCTCATGGTGCAGCGGCCGCGCTTCACGGAAACGGACCTGCGCCGCGCCATCGACCGCGCGCAGCTGCGGGTGCAGTACCAGCCGAAGTACCGGGCCACCCACAATGGCTGGGCGGTGGCCGGCATCGAGGCGCTGCTGCGCTGGGAGCATCCGGAACACGGCCTGGTGTACCCGCTGGAATTCATCCGCCTCGCCGAGCGCTGCGGATTGATCGCGGGGCTCACCGATTTCGTGCTGCAGACCGGCCTCGATCAGATCGCCGAGTGGAACCGCGCCGGCCACAAGCTCGACCTGAGCGTGAACCTGAGCTCCACCCTGGTCACCGATGCGGATTTTCCCGAGCGGCTGCTCGATTGCCTGGAGGCGCGCGGCGTCGCCCCCGAACAGCTCACCCTCGAAATCACCGAAATCGCCTCGCTGGTCGATCCCGGCGACACCCTCGACATCCTCTCGCGTCTGCGCATGAAGCACTTCGGCGTGGCGCTCGATGATTTCGGCACCGGCTACTCCTCGCTCACGCAGCTGTCCAAACTGCCCTTCAGCGAGGTGAAAATCGATCACTCCATCGGGCTGTCGCTGCCGAAGACGCCCTTCGGGCGTGGCATGGCGCGCGCCATCATCGACATGGGCCATCACATGGGCATGAAGGTGTGCTGCGAGGGCGTGGAAAGCGCCGCCGCGCTGGAATTCCTGCACCAGGCGGGCTGCGATTTCGCGCAAGGATTTTATCTCGCGAGGCCCATGGAGCCCGAAGCGCTGCTCGACTTCATCGCCGCCCAGACCCCGTGATCAGCGCCCGGACCCGTTAAGGCCGGCGGCGCGGGGCCGTCAGGCGTCGGCGCCGGGCGCCAGCTGCTGCGCCGCGCGGCCCGTGAACCAGTTCACCGCGTACTGGATCAGCTGGGTGCCGGTGGCCAGATTCAGCTTGCGCTTGATCCGCTGGCGGTGCGATTCGACCGTCTTGATGCTGAGGTTGAGCGACTGCGCGGTCTCGCGCGTGCTCATGCCCTTGCCGATCATGTGCAGGATCTGCAGTTCGCGATTGCTCAGCCGGTCGATGGGATTGGCCGAGATGTAGGCCGCACCCGCAGCGAACTTCTGGATCATGTTGTTGCCGACGGCCTCCGACACATAGATGCCGCCGTCGAGCACGCGCCGCATCGCGATCAGAAACTGTTCGCTCGCCGCCTGTTTCATGATGTAGCCGTTGGCGCCCGCGGAGAGCATGCGTTCGGCGTAGATGGTCTCATCATGCATCGACAGCACCAGGATCGGCAGCTGCGGATGGTGCGCGCGCACGTCGCGCACCAGCTCGATGCCGTCGCCCTGTTTCAGGCTGATGTCGGCGATCAGCGCGTCGGGCTTCAAATCCTTGATGGCCTGGCGGGCGTCGCGCACCGACTCGGCCTCGCCGCACACCGACAGATCGACCTCGTTCTCCATGACGCGGCGCAAACCCTGGCGCACGATCGGGTGATCATCGACGATGAGTACGCGGCGCACGCGGCGCTGGCCGGTCATCATGGCGGATGGCGGGGCTGACGAACGGGTCCATGTACTGGTGACGGCCATTTCCTTTCCCTCCTAGATGCCGTGCGCCGATTATAACCGCAACGCGAGTTGCGGCGCCTCGCCGATGACGCGCACCACCGTGCCCCGCGGCAGGTTCGCGCACACCTCCAGCCGCGCACCCAGCATGCCGGCGCGGTATTCCATGATTTTCAGGCCCATGCCGGCCGGCCGCGAATCGCGCGCCAGGCCGCAGCCGTCATCCGCGATGCGCAGCAGCAGCATGTGGTGCGTGATCACCAGCAGCACATCGACCACCTTCGCCTGGCCGTGGCGGGCGGCGTTCGCGAGTGCCTCCTGCGCGATGCGGTATAGATGGCTCGCCTGGGTGTCGCTCAGGCTCAAGCTGCGGTGTACGTCCGTACAGCAATACACCGTCAGGCCATGGGTATCACGGCTGCGCACCGCCAGCTCCCGCAGCGCCGTCTCCAGGCCCCCTGGTTGCGCGCTCACCGGCAACAGTCCGCGCGCCACGTCGCGCACGCTGTCGATCGACTGATTGACCAGCGCGGCCACCTCGCCGATGGAGCCGGACAGCTCCGGGCATTTCAGATGAATTTTTTTCGCGACGCCGGCCAACATGAGCGCAACACCGGTCAATTCCTGGCCGAGCCCGTCGTGCAGGTCGCAGCCGATGCGCTGGCGCTCGCGCAGCGCGATCTGCAGCAGATCGCGCTCCCACTGCTCGCGCTCGGCGATCTGCGCGTCCGGCAACCCCGGCCCGCTCGCCGTAAAGCTGAGCAGCACCCAGCGCTCCCCGGCCGGGGTCTCGAGCAGCTTGAATTCGGTGGGCAGCAGCGTCTCGATCTGCGCGTGCCGCCAGGCGATCACCCGGCGGGTGGTGGGATGCGACTCGCCGAGGCTTGCAAGGGCGGCCTTGACCGAGGCCGCCGCGCCCGATCCGAGCAACTGCTGCAGCGGCAGGCCGGCCAGCGGGTGGGAGTTTGAACCAAAATAGCGGCTGGCCGGTGCGTTCGACAGCACCAGCGGCCAGTGCGGCTGGCGCGAATCAATGGCCAATACCGCGTGGCGCAGTTGCGCAAGGGCAGCTTCTGCGTTTGATGCGGTACCGGTAGCGGTATCATGAATATCCGGAGAAGCATCCATCTTCTCTCCCCGCTCGCACGAACTCTCCAACTCAAGTGCAAGGCCTGCTCACTTAACATTGTGCGAGCTTTCCCCGGTGCAAAGAATAGGGGAATCCCTCAAACTTTAACATAAGTGGCTCGGCGGACGGCCGTGTCCCGCCGCCGAGCCCAAGCTTCAGCAGCCGCTGGTCTCCGGTGCCGCGATGACGGGCGCGGTGTTGGCCGCGGCCGATATCGTGTAGCGCACCGAACAGTTGGCGGACGTTGGAGCCCCGTTTTTCGCAAAGGTGACGCTGGTCGCGGTCGCGGTGGGGGTGAACCCCGTCGTGTCCTGCAAGGCGGACTGTATTCCGGCCACGTCCGGATAGCCGTTGACCAGGGTGACCGTCGCGCCGTCCATGGTGAGGCTGGCCGGGCTCGAGCCGGTGACCAGGTACTGGGCGTGTGCCAGCGCCGAGGCGCTTCGCAGGCTGCCGCCCAAGGCGGTGAGCGCCGAGATTCGCGCCCGTGAATCGAGCGCGGTGAACCGTGGAATGGCGAAGGCCGCCAAGGTCGCGAGGATCGTGATCACCACGACCAATTCGATCATCGTGAAACCTTTGTTCAGCGTACGCATAAGTAAAGAGAATCCTCGGTATTGGCCATTACCCTCCTAATCGGCCTGGCGGGCGGAGTCTTGAGGCCCGGGTGCCGGCGTTGTGAGAGTGGTCTCAATGGCGCCCTAGAGGTCCGGCCCCCCACCTGAGTTTTCGCTTGACATAGAATGGCCGCATGCAGACCGAAGCGATCCACCATCTGCGCTCCTGCGACCCCCGGTTCGCCGAATGGATCGACCGGATCGGGGTCATTCAGATGCCCAAGCGAGCCGCCCGCGAACCGTATCATGCGCTACTCGAGAGCATTGCCCACCAACAGCTCGCCGGATCGGCGGCGCGCGCGATCTGGAACCGCGTGCTCGGGTTGTTCGAGGGCGAAGTTCCCGAGGCCGAGAGGCTGGCCGCCCTCAGCGAGGAGCATCTGCGCACGGCCGGCCTGTCGCGCAGCAAGGCGCTGTCGATGAAGGACATTGCCGTGAAGACCCTCGAAGGACACGTCCCCAGCACCCGGCAAATCCTCGGCATGTCCGATGAGGATATCTACGAACGCCTGACCCAGATCCGCGGCGTCGGACCCTGGACCGTGGACATGCTGATGATATTCAACCTGCGCCGGCCCGACGTCATGCCGGTGACGGACTTCGGCGTGCGCAAGGGCTTCAAGGTGCTGTACCGCAAGCGCGCGCTGCCTGCGCCCAAACTCTTGCTCAAGACCGCCGAGCGATGGCGCCCCTACCGCACCACGGCCGCACTCTATTTGTGGCGCATCGCCGATTCCAAATGAACGCGCGGGAAATGCAGGTCACTTTTTGAACAAGGCGTCCAGCGCCGATTTCGACCGCTCGATCTCCGACAGGTCCATCGCAATGTACGCCCCGGCCTTCGGCTTGAAGTGATCACAGAAGTTCGCCTCGTCCTTCTTGCGAACTTCCTCCGCCGTCGGCTCGCGACAATGCTTCGCATAGCTCGTGTCGTACTCAACGCACATGCGGCAAACGTGCAATTCCGCGTTGCAGGTCTTGCACACGTCGAGTCGCCGTAGCGGCAAGCTCAGCGCGGCAAGTGAAGCCCCGCATTTCCAGCAGACTAGTGAGTGGGTAATTTTTTTGGATCCCCATGAAAATACCCTTGCGATTCCGCGGCCAGCGAGCCGGCAAAGAAACTGACTACCTATGTCGCGGTTGAACGAATTCAGATCATCCGCGCCATATTCGTCCGGCAGGCCAAACTGACTCTGCTTTATACCAAATTTTTGTGATTAAAGCGCCAAACCACTGCTACCTGTCCTGGACGAGATCTTTGAGACCGCTGCCTGTCTGCCCAAGTGTCTTAGCGCCACTACTAGTCTTTGCGGATGCGCCCTCTTGCGCGATTACACTCGCTGCAAGAAACCCGGCGAGCGCGGTGCGCTAATGCGCAAGGAACGGGTTTACTACTCGATGCTGAGCGGTTGGCGCAAACAGGTGGCTCGATCGGACCAGGCGGCGCGTGCGGTGCGTTGGGGTCCGAAAGTCAATCCAGCGACCGCGCAGAAGCGACGCGACGAACAACTACACCGCGAGATCGCCCGACTCACCCGACAGCTGGCGCGGGCGACCGCGTCATCGAGGCCCCCCCAAAAAAAACTGTGCACCTTGCTCGGCCTGCCGGTCGAGGAGCTGTCGCGCTTCACGTCAACTTGGAAAAAATGCCTGAGCTGGGACAGAAGAGAGACTTTCACTGCTTAGGCTGCCTCGGTAAATCGCTGCTGGATGGTCATTCTACGATGCGCACGGGCCGCAGCTATTCGCCGCGCACGCTCGTCTCGAACCTCATTGGGTTGACCACGATGCCAGGTCGCCGACGTCATGTATCCGAGCGTCGCATGTAATCGTTCGTCGTTGTAGTGATGCATGAGCTTGGCGATAATCGCCTCAGCTTGTAGGTAATTATTTCCATAGTCATCGTCGCTTTCAGCGCGTACCGTGCCGTTGAAGCGCTCGACGATCCCGTTCGATTCGGGGTGCCGCGGCCTGGTTTTGATATCGATGAGGTTGTAGGTCTTGATGACCGCGGCGACATCGCGATTCACGAACTCGCTGCCGTGGTCGTGCACAACTCGGGGTCTGGTGCCCTTGGCCGCTTCGAGCGCCGCCGGCAGCTCTACCGCCACCGCTTGACCGTTGAGGCTGATGAGCTCTTGTGGTGCACGATGTAGCGGCTGTAGGCATCCGGCACACCTCGCTCAGCGTTACGCCGGGCTGCTCCGCCTCGCGTAGAATCTGCAGTTTCTGCTCTGCCGTAAATCGTCGATGTTTTCGTGTCGTGTCCATTCACTTCGCTCCATCTGCGGGACGCCCGCAGCAGATCGAAGTCTCTCATATTCGCGCTAGCCATTTGTCCGGAAGTCGCTGAAGCTACACAGGAACAGGAGTCGACGGACTGAGGGCCGTGTTCGCTGAACTTCGGTCCCAGATCGGCATCGCCCCGGCATGCGTGGCGTTGTCGATCAATCGGGCTGGGATCTACCGAACGCGGGACCGCCTGGCGCGGCGGCATTGTGCAATGTTGCCGCGCCGGCCTCGCCCGAGGCCGGCACTGGCCTTGAGCGAGGCGGAGCGGGCGTTGCTGATACTCCTCACTCAACAGCGAGCGGTTCGCCGATCTGGCGCCAGCGGCGGTATTTGCCATCCTGCTCGACGAAGGCCGGTATAACGGCTCGGTTCGCACGATGTACCGGTTGCTGGCCGCAGAGGGTTTGTCCGGTACGGTCTAAGTAAATACCTTAAAGCAGCTAATAAATTATGTTTAACAGATTGCGTCACGCTGAAACATAATACAACTGTTTCGGTGACCAATTTCACGTTCGGCGACGTGTTGCAACGCCACATTATGACAGACACTAAATATATGGGTGCAATCCTATTCAGTCGGGGAGGGCAGTAACTCACTAAAATGGGTCTGCTTAATTCTTATTTGGCGAGAGCCATATGCGTCAGTGAATTAATTCGCCATTTAATGAATCCGCCCGGTAGCTTCATTCCCTCTAACTCGTAGACTCCAATATCCTAATCTCTGTGGACCTTTTCACTTGGCGAGATTTGCAGAAAGGCAGCTTTCCGACTGGAGTCACCACTGCTTCATCTCCATAGTTGTGCTCCGGGATCTATATGAGGGATTGACCACAGAATCCCCAAGCGGGGAAATTCTGCCCGGTGTCGCATCCTCGTGGACAGTTAGTAAATCTGGAACTGAATATCGCTTTACGCTAAGACACGACGCAAAATGGTCGAACGGCGTTCCGGTGCGCGCCCAAGATTTCGTCCAGGAGTGGAGACGAGTGGTTGACCCCAAGGAGGGATCACCGGTTTCAGATATATTGCGCCCTATTGCCGGTGCCGCATCGATTATTTCGGGACATTCGGCGCCCAGCGAATTAGGCGCGTATGCTCCGCGCGATGATTTTTTAATTGTCAAATTAGGCCAGCCGGCACCATTTTTCCCACAAGTGCTTACTCATTCCGCCACGTTCCCTGTTTATGCAGAGTCACGTGCGAAATCTGGCGATCCAGCGCATTGGATCACAAACGGACCGTACATCCTTTCTAATTGGACACCGGGGTCTAAGCTGGAGCTAATGAGGAATCCGGCTTATAGGGACCACAGTAATGTCCGAATCTCGCGCGTAAGCGATCAAGGAACCACGTACTTTCCGTCGTGATTTGATCGGTCGAAGCTGTTGGCACGGCAATTGGCCGTGGACGGAGAGCACGACGATGGCGACGACACAGAGCAAGCAGACGAGTGCAGAGCGGCGATACCTCGCTCATCTTTGGCAAGCACAGGCACAGGGATTGACGCTGGCCGAGTACTGCCGAGCGCAGGGATTGAACGCGCAGATCCTGTACAACCTCAGTTCCCAACTGCGGCGCAAAAGCAGCCGACCGGATAGACCCTTGGCGGTCGTGGCCAGGAAGCCGAATTCCACGAGTCGATTTGTGGCGGTTCAAGTGTCCCCGGCGGTGCGCGATCCTGTCGGTGGAATCTGCCGTTTGCACCATCGGAGCGGATGGATGATCGAGTGCACGGATCTGCCTGCGGCCGCGTGGCTTCAAGCGCTGGTGCAGGGAGGCGGCCATGCTGCGACCTGAGCCGCGGATTGATCGGGTGTACCTGCACCGTGCACCGATCGACCTGAGGAAACAGCGTAATGGCCTTGCGGCGTTGGTCCAAGAGGTGCTGAAGCAAAATCCATTTTCTGGTGCGCTATTTCTGTTCACCTCGAAACGTCGCGACCGCATCAAAGCCCTGTATTGGGATCGGAATGGATTTATCGTTTGGTACAAAGTCATCGAAGGCGGGGAGAAGTTTTCGTGGCCGCGGCATCTCGATGCGGAGTCGATCACGTTGACCGCTGAGCAGCTACAGTGGTTGCTCGATGGCTATGATGTGTGGAAGATGAAACCGCATAAATCCCTGCAGTATTCGCACGTGAACTGATTCTTTTTGCAAGCGGGCACGGTATACTTTATGCCGTGCCCGCACTCGCTACCAGCATTGCGAAAAGCCTCGATGAAAGCTCATCGGTACACGATCGACTGCGGCGGTTGGAAGAAGAAAAGCTGCATCTTGCAACGCGCAATGCCGAGCTATCGCAGCAGAATGCCGCACTCATCGAGCGCAACACCTTGCTCACGGAAGAGGTTCACTGGCTGAAGTCGCAGGTCTTCGGGCGCTCCTCCGAGAAGAGCTCGGCGGACGTGTCGCCCGATCAGCGAATGTTGTTCAACGAGGCCGAGGTGCTCGCCGCGATCGCGGCGGCCGACGAGAAAGCCGGCACTCAAAGTGTCGCCGCACACGAACGCAAAGCGAAGCCGGGTCGTAAGGCGATACCGGATAAATTCCCGCGTAAACAGGTCATGCACGATGTGCCCGAGAGCGAGAAGGTCTGCCCGATGGACGGCACGCCGCGGGTACGGATCGGGGAGGAGATCTCCGAACAGTACGAATACACACCGCCAAAGCTCATTGTGCTGCAGCACGTGCGGCCGAAATACGCGAGTGGTTGCGACCATCATGACGGAATAAAGATCGCGCCGGTGCCTTTGCAGCTGATGCCGAAGTCGATGGCGAGCCCGTCGCTGCTCGCCCACATCACGACGGCGAAGTTCGACGATGGCTTGCCCCTGACCCGCCAGAGCAAGCAGTTCGAGCGGCTCGGCCTAGACATCGGCGCCAGCACGATGGGCGTGTGGATGAACACGATCGGCGGCGAGAAGGTCGTGCCGATCATCAATCTGCTGAATGAGACGCTCCTCGAGGAGCCATACATCCATCTTGATGAAACACCGGTTCAAGTCCTCAAGAGCGCGAAGGCACCGAGCACCGATCATTACATGTGGGTCCGAGCGGCCGGTGCGCCGGGTCGGCGCATGATCCTGTTCGACTATGTGCCGACCCGCAATACCGAAACGCTCAAGACCTTGCTCACCGGTCCGGACGGGCCCTACCGCGGCAAGATCATCAGCGACGGACTGCAGCTCTATGACGGGCTCGCGGAAGCCTGGAAATTACTGCATTTTGGCTGCCTAAGCCATTGCCGACGGTATTTTGTGACGGCGGAGAAGGTCGGCCAGTCGCCCACAGGTCGGACACTGGCGCGGGTGGTCATCAGGGACTTCATCGGCGCGCTCTACGGGGTCGAGCGGCACATCAAAGCCTTGCGCGAGCGGCGTGAGCAGGCAGGCCACATGTTCAGCCTCGACGAGGTGCTGCAGATCCGCCAAGAGAAGGGCGTGCCGATTGCGGAGGCGTTCAAAAAGTGGCTCGATGACGTCGGTCCAGGCGTCACGCCGACGAGCGCGCTGGGCAAGGCGATTGCGTATTCGCTCTCTCAGTGGCCGAAGCTCGTGCGCTATCTCGAGCATCCGGAAATTGGCCCAGACAACAATCGTGTCGAGCAGGCGATCAGGCCTTTTGCCGTAGGCAGAAACTCATGGATGTTCTGCGATACCCAGGGCGGTGCACGAGCCAGTGCAAATCTCTACTCGCTCGTCTTGAGCGCTCGGGCTAACGGCATCGAACCGCTTGAGTATCTGACCCATATCTACACGCAAATCCCGGCGGCGACCACGGTCGAGCAGTTCGAGGCGTTGCTCCCTTGGAACGTCAAAGAGACCCTCAAGCAATCCGCCGCCGCCCAGCCGTCGATCACGCCGACGACGGTCCATCAGACCGGCCGTCCGAAAGCAACCACGCGGTTAATCGAGACAATCATCGCCGACTGATTATGCCGTAATCTCTGGAGTCTGGGGCACGCCTTATATGAGAGCAAAGATAGAGCGGGTCTCTCACCCAAACATGCGGCCAGGCAACTCGGGGTCAAGCGCAGCACCCGCTACACAATGCTCATCGAGACTCAAGAAAACCCCGTAGCGAGGAGCTTGGATATGTCGCTTCAGCTTGAAGAGTACATCCCGGGGACCATCTGGCTTTGCCGTTACCCGGTCAGCTACATGGGCACCGAATTTGACGCGCGGATGACCGTGATACGACTGCGTGACGGCAAACTGATGCTGCACTCGCCATGCGCGATCGACAACCAGATTAAAAGCGCCCTGACCGCCCTGGGTTCAATAGCATATCTCGTTGCACCTGGAACCTACCACTTTCTGCACATAGCCTCGGCGCAGGCGGCTTTTCCCACGGCCGAGACTTTTATCTGCCCCGGCGTCGAGCGCAAATGCCCCGAACTGGAGTTCGACTGGCTACTCGGCGATACCGCACCGGACGGCTGGCGTGGACAGCTCGATCAGGTTCTGGTGCGAGGCAGCCGTTGGATCTGGGAGGTTGCGTTCTTTCATCGGGACACCAGGACACTTATTCTCGTCGATCTGGTCGAGAACTTCACCGACCGGACGCCGGACGCCAACTGGGAACTGAAACTCTGGTGGAAGGCTGTGTTCCATATGTGGAACAACCCGAAGCCAGCGCCGGAGTATCAGTGGGGATGGCGCGACAAGCCGGCGGCGCGGCAATCGCTGCGGAATATTCTGCAGTGGGCATTTGAACGCGTAATCGTTGCCCATGGCGATCTCATTGAATCCGATGCGCGACAAAGAGTCGAGCGAGCCTGGAAGGTTCCGCTGACCGATGAACAGGCCAATCGCGAGCCGATTGCATAATTGATCCGACAACCGCTGGTTGTGTCTCGGCCAATCAACGTTTTACCGAATGCAAGCACGCCGCGTGCTTACCCGTTACTCCTCGGACGCGGCCGGCCCGTCGAGAACACGCGGTTCCTTCGACGTTACCCCTATTTTGAGTAGCAATTCGGTTTAGAGTCTAACCCCGGCCAGGAGGTTGGACGTGAAGAAGCGATTTTCAGAAGAGCAAATCATTGGATTTTT
>Ga0224552_1000076_pt1 | contig 28440 bp, 39 predicted proteins | sample 714S215metaG_FD_179907 | JGI IMG/M metagenome (GOLD analysis project Ga0224552, IMG submission 179907) | Peat soil microbial communities from Stordalen Mire, Sweden - 717 S2 1-5 | ecosystem: Environmental > Terrestrial > Soil > Wetlands > Peat | place: Sweden: Norrbotten County, Stordalen Mire... | reverse complement strand
GGGCGCTGTCCGCTGTGTTGACCCGTCCGAGCAGGAAAAACCCCGCCACGGGCAGCCTGGGGCGTTTGCTGGCCATTCCAGCGAGACCTTGCCCGCCCAATCCAACACGGTTGCTCACAATGCGCCCCAACAATGAAAACAAACCGCCGCAGTCGGCATCGGAGCCGAAATTGATCAATCGCGGATGATGCAAGCCAAGAAACAAATCCCATGCCCGCTAAGAAAAAACCAACCTCACCAATTCCATACGGAACTTGCGTTATGAAATCGGCCAAAGGTCGCGATGTAATCGTGGAGCAAATCTCAGTTCCGCACGAAATCAAAAAAAACGGATGGCGCGTAAATCTCGAAAAAGTCCGCGCTCGAATCATCACCCGAAAAGGCAAAACCAAAGAAGTTGACGGGTTTTACTTTCGTCCCGACAGCATTTTGAAATTTGTGCAAAATGCCCGCTAAACCCAAACCAGCCAAAGACGCGCCCGCAGAACTCGCGGCGCCAGCCGTGCTCAAGCGGCTGCAAATGGACGCGCACAAATTCAGCACTCAAATTGACGATTGCGAGGCGGTTCTTGCGACGCTTTACGAAGTCAGTCCAAATGCTGCGAACAACAGCAGTGAACACAAAGCCATGCTCGCGAAAGTTGAGGGCGAGCTTTTCACTGCGCGCGACAACTTCGGCAAGACCGCCAAGATTCTATTGGCATTCGACAAGGGCGTTGCGATTGAGAGGAAGGAAGGCGAAAAAATCAGCGTCGAGGAAGCGAAGGAATACATCCGCCACATCCTCGATTGCGTTCAGATCGCGCATCAGAAATGCCGAATCTCGATGGCGATGGCAGCGGCGAAAGCGAACTCGCCCGAGGATTTCGTTGCGAACACGGACGGCGCTTTTTCCGCCGAGATTAAGACCGCGATTCGCGCGGCGCTTGAGGATGGCGTTGTCCCGCGTTGGCTCGCGATATGAGCACTCCAAAAAAAACATGGTATTACGTGCAACCTCCGCGAGATTTCAAGATGGCGGGCTGCCCGAAATGCGGCAACGAAGAAACGCAGTGGAGTGAGTTTGAAAAACATCTTTGGTGCGAAAAGTGCCAGGTGGATTTTATCCCGAAACACGCGGGAATTTTTGACGGGCCTATTCTGGTTCGCGTGTGCGAGTTGCTTGGAATCTATTTCGACCGCGTGAACATAATCACCGGATTGTTCGAGCGATTCGCGCCGGATGCCGAATGGCATGAAGGATGGGTGCCAATGATTGACGCTGATTTCCTCGCGACTCCGATAAACAACCTACCGATTTTATGAAAACAAAGCTCATCATCATCGCGAAATTTCCAGACGGAAGGTTTTCCCCACCCGCGTGGGGATGGTCCGCTGTCCCTCTACATGAAAAATAATCTCAGAAAGTTCTTGCGTTGCCCGCTTACGCATGTAATTCTCTCCGCAGTCAGTGGCGTAGGTTCGGGTTACTTCTGCTAAAAATCCTGCCCGAAACCGTTTGTTCCCTGACACTGTTTTTTGAAAATTTCGTGAGTAGCGTAGAAATCAGTTTCATCCAAACTGTCGGTCGCAGGTTCGAGTCCTGCCCTCCCGTCTTGTCGGGAGGTAGCTCAGTGGTAGAGCATCAGTATGCCGCAAGGCGCTTCTGAGTTCGCCTGTTCTCTCACGATCCTTTTTCGGCGTAGTGTTCGTCACGGATACTTCTTGGGGAAATACACCCGTGTCGGTTTGTTCTCGCCGGAACCCTTTCGCAAGTAAATCCAAGAAGTAAAAACCATGAAGACCAACACCGCGCCCGCGCGCATCCACACCCACGAAGGCGGCACCGCCAAACACATCAACCCCGAACAGCAACTCCGTCGCTCTGTGATGAGTTGCCTGCTTTGGGAGTCCGAATTTTACGAGTGCGGGGAAGACATCGCAAAGCGGATCGCCGACACCATCGCCAAGGCCAAGCCTATTGCCGTGCAAGCCATCGCAATCGAGGCGCGCGAAAAGATGAAGCTTCGTCACATCCCGCTCTTTATCGTGCGGGAAATGGCGCGGCTCAACACGCACAAGCATCTCGTGGCCGACACGCTCGCCCGCGTGATTCAGCGCGCCGATGAACTGGCGGAATTCGTGTCGATCTACTGGAAGGAAAAAAAGCAGCCTCTTAGCGCGCAGGTGAAGCGCGGGCTGGCGCTGGCGTTCCAAAAATTCAGCGAATACGATCTCGCCAAATACAACCGCGACGGCGCAGTGAAGCTGCGTGATGTGCTCTTTCTGTGCCACGCAAAGCCCAAGGATGATGCGCAGGCGGAAGTCTGGAAAAAGCTCGTCGCCGGAACGCTCGCAACTCCCGACACATGGGAAGTGGAATTGAGCGCCAGCAAGGACAAGCCCGCATCGTGGAAGAGACTGCTTTCCGAAAACAAGCTCGGCGCACTGGCGCTGCTCCGCAACCTCCGCAACATGGAGCAGGCCGGAATTGAGAAGGCCGAAATCCGCACCGCGCTTGCGACCATGAAAACGGATCGCGTGCTGCCCTATCGCTTCATCGCGGCGGCTCGCGTCGTTCCTGCATTGGAGGACGCCATCGAGCCTCCGATGCTTCGCTGTGTGGAGGGCCGCGAAAAACTGCGCGGAAAGACAGTGCTGCTTGTGGATGTATCCAGCAGCATGGACCAACCTCTCAGCAGCAAGTCCGACCTCAAGAGGATTGATGCCGCAAACGGGCTGGCGATTCTTCTGCGCGAAGTCTGCGAAGACGTGGTGATTTACAGCTTCTCCATGAAGCTCGTGCAGATTCCCGCACGTCGCGGATTCGCGCTGCGGGACGCCATTCTTTCGAGCCAGGAGCACAGCGGCACTCCGCTTGGCTTGGCGATCAAAAGTATCTACGCTCCCAAGTCTGAAACTGTGACCAGCATCTCTGTCCGGGATTGGTCTGGAAAAATGACCGTGCCTATGGCGGCTGATTTCCGCGGACAAGGTTTGCGCCCTGACCGGCTCATCGTAATCTCTGATGAGCAGAGCGCAGACAAGGTGCCCGATCCCGCGCACGGCCTTGGCTATATGCTCAACGTCGCATCTGCGCGGAATGGCGTCGGATATGGAGCGTGGACGCACATTGACGGCTTCTCTGAGGCTGTCGTGGATTTCGTCATTGAAAAAGAACGCACGACCGAAAACCAACTATCCTGACTGGCTCCGCAAAGCTGCGTCCAAAGGAGGGCAGAAGTCCCGCCGAAAGCTCACGAAAGCAGAGGCGAAACGCATTGCCGCGATTCGGTGGAGCAAGAAAACATGAGCACATTATCCTTTGCTTCGGAGAGTATTATTTTTGAAAAGCTGTCCCTCTACACGGGCAAGTTCAACGTCGAACACTACAAGCGCCTGCGCGCACCGCTCGCGGCGAATGACGACATCCGAACGAAGCGGCTTGTGATGCTCGCGGCGGCTGGTTGCATGAAAACAGTCGCGCTGCAAATCTGCATTGCGCATCACATCGCGCGCGTGGGCGGTGACTGCAAATTTTTCGCGCAGACCGATGTTCACGGTGATACGTGGAGTCAGGATCGCGGGCAGCCTTTCATCCTCTCAATTCCCGAATGCAAGCGGCTGCTGAAACAGAGCATCACGGAACGCGGTCGAGTCACAAAATCGAAGTGGTATTTCCGTAATACGACATTTCACATTTCCGGCCCGTCAAAATCGAATCGGCAGACAGACCAATTGCAGACCGTTTGGGTGGACGAGGCGCATTTGGCGGATTCTTACGAGGATGGAGCACTGAAAGAAATCGAGGATCGAATCCAAAGCGCGGGATGGCTTGGCAAGGCCGTGTATGGCACGACCGCACCGGACGCAGGGCGTGAAGTTGCGGCTTTCTTTTTGGCTGGGCCGCAACACGAATACCATTGGCGTTGCCCGAATTGCTCGCAACTCATTTGGCCGCTGTGGAGAGAATGCACTCCGACGCACAAACATGCGATGGAGGTTTACGGAAAAGACGTTTTTCTTTGGGACGAAACGCCCCACAAAAAGCCGATAGTCGAATCCATCCGCGCTCGCTGCCCGCACTGCGATACAATTTTTCACGACACGACGCAAGACCGCGAGGCGCTGTGCGGTGATGACTACGTGGCGATGAATCCGAATCCGCAACCGGGCAGTGACTCGTATCGGTGGAATGTGTTTGCGGTGCCGGAATTGGAGTGGAAATCCACGTTGCAAAAATACACCGAGGCAATCGAATACGCGCTGCTTGGCAATCTCGACGTGATGGAGAATTTCGTGAAGAAACAGCTTTGCGGAATCTGGACGCCGACCATGCCGAGCTTTGGAGATGGCAAAGGATCGCGCGATTACGTGCTCGGCGATTCGTGGGGAGTGAATCCTAGTGTTAAATTTTTAACATCCGACCCGCAGGCGGGAAAGAACGGCGAGCCTGCGCACCGCCACGCGATCGTCACCGAATGGGACAGGCAAGGAAACTCACGACGCATCGCGTATCGGCGGATTGATACGGCTGCACAACTGCACGAGATGGCGATTGAATTCGGCGTGAAAGAAGGAATCAAACGCACAGCGACAACGCCGGGATCCTGGCCGTGCGTGATGGTGGATAGTGGATACGAGCCGCGCCGGACGTTCAGGGAATGCAGCGAATTCAACTGGCTTGCGTTCAAAGGCTCGGATTTGCAGCAGTTTCACGCCATCAAAGACAAGGACGGTCGAACGCTAACGACGCCGATGCCATATTCAGACCCGGAGCCGCAATCGGGCATCGTCGGGGAAGCCGTGGATAAACGCTTACAGGGCGTCACGCGCGGGCGTTTGCCGAGCGGGTGGGCATACTGCATCACCGGCAGCAACAACGAACTCTACGGCTACCTCTACGCGCTCATCACTGGCACGTCTGGCAGGTATTTCGGCATCGCATCGGACTTCGATTCGCAGTTTTCAATCGGCGATTTGAAAGACGGATATGTGGCGAACATGCCCGCATTCATGCCGGTGATGGAAGCCGACAAAAAGACGGCAACAGTGAAAAAGATTGTATGGAAAAAGATTCGGCACGACCATGCTTGGGACATGGAAATACAAGCCCTGACGCTCGCCTTAAAGCACGGATTTTTCCCACTAGGAAAGCTCATCGAAACAGAAAAACAAAAAGCATGAAAGAACAACACATTCTGTTTTCCCATCTCGCCGAAAACTCCGAAACGCTCGCGCAGGTTCTCGAATATCGCGGTGTTCGAGTTTTTGCATTCATTTATTACGAACGAAGCCATCCGATTCACTGCTTATTTTTCAGCGCAAGCAAAAAAACAGGAATCCGCGCGATTGAATCAGTAGGCGGATTCACGCCGTCAATTACGGACATGATAAAACGCACGATTGACGCAATCGAAGATTCAACGCTTGACAATTTGCCCTAGATTGCGTAGCGGTGCGGCGAAATGCCATCACCCGCCGGATTATTTTACAACATTTTCACCGTTTCGCAGTTGCAGACGATGTTGCAGGAATTGGCGATTAACGGCATGATTACCATCATCGGCGGAGGCGCTAAAAGCGGAGGATTTTCGAGGCTTTCACCTGAGCAAATGGGCATCGAACTTCGCGCAGAACTTAATCGGCTGACCGGGCAAAGCGCGCCCGACCGCGTGCAACACATTCTCCATTGTCCGCCAATTTACGGGCCGATTTCCTTCCCGCAATGAGCGCACTTATTTTGCAGCCCGAAGCGCCCCCGCCCGTGCGTCTCATCAACCCGAAGCAGATTGGGCGCTCAGTAGCCGGAACATGGAAACACGCCACGGCGAAAACTTGGGCGACGGCGAAATTTGGCGCGTATCAGGCCGCATATTCATCGGCGACAACGTTCACCGGCACGCGCATCGGAACGAATCTCAACACTTCGCTCGCGCGAATTCAAATGGCGTCAATGCAGTGGACTGCCGCCGATTTGCAGCGAAATGCTCCGTTGGCGATGGCTTATCTTCGCGTGCGAGCGAACTACTGTCGTCCGACGCGGTGGAAGCCGACCACGAATGATCCCGGACTCAATGCGGCCATCCGCGAATACGTTCACGCGAAGTGGAAAACGATGGGCGTGGGATGTTCGATGCAGGCTGCAGTTGCGCGCACGCTACACATCGAAACTCCGATTCGTGGAGATGCCGGACTCATCATTTGGCGAGACAAAAAGAATGAGTTTCGTCTGATTGAATTTTCCGCCGACCAACTCGGCGAGGTGTATGGATTCTTTCCACCGAAACGATGCTCGCTCACGCGAGACAATGACGGCAATATCCGCGAATGTGCGGGAAGAGATCTGCTCTATTTCGCCGGACGATACTTCCACGATGCCGATTGCGTCGCATACAAAATTTACGAGCGGCAGGAACATTGGTATGGAAACCCCAAAATCTACGCGGCGCAGGACGTGATTTACACGGTTGACCCGTTCAACTTTCGCTCGCATCGCGGACTCACGATTTTTCACAACGTCATGGGATGTCTGCAAAAAGGCGAGGACATGCTTCAAGCGGGATTGAGCGCAGCGCAACGGCAGGCACGCACGGCGATGGTTGTGCTCAACAATTCGGGCGGTGCAATGTCGCAATACGACAGCATTGTTGATCCGAATTCTGGGCGAGTCCAATACGTTTCATTCGATCCGGGTGGAGGGCCAAACACGGAATTTGGATACAGCGGCGACACCATCGAAAACATGAGCGCCGACAGCCCCGGCCCTGAACTCATCGCAGGTGTTCAGGAAGCCGACCAACGCTTTTGCATCGGACTGGGAATGACCTACGCATTCGTCATTGCGTGCGATCGCCTCGGCGGCGCGCCATCACGCTTGGACGCAAACCGTAGCTCGAATGAAATTGAGCGCATCCGCGAAGATTTGAGCAATCCAGTTTTCAATCGCATTGCCGAAATCACGATTCTTGACGGCGTGCGAAACGGTGATTTGCCAAGCGCGCCGGGCATTACTTCCGGCTCAATGTCCTACGTAAATTTGCCCACGGCGGACGCCTTCCGCGATAGCATGGACGACATCAAAAGCGTCCGCGCGGGTCAAGATTCGGACACTCGCGTTTTGTCGCGCTACGGCACCACGCCCGAGGAAGTCATGCGGGACAAAGAGCACGAAACTTTTCTTGCGTATCAGTCGCTCTCTCGCGTCAAACAGCGGCTCGCGGAAGCAGGAATCAAAGAACAGCCGAGCATCGCGGACATCCGGCAAATCAGCGACAATCCGCAACAGACTGCGCAGGCTGACCAGTTGGAGCAGGGCAAGCCCACAACCATTTCCGACTCGAATACGGAGAGCAAGACGGTTGACGCGACGATTTCAAAATGAGCCAGCCAAAAACAAAGCTAGCAGTGGCGCGAATGGTTGCTGGATTGCGTCATGCGCTTTGCAAAAAGGAAAGCCAAGAGAGCGCGAACAATCACCGTTTCCAAGTTTTTCAAAAAGAGGAAGATTCCCGATGGTCTAACGGGCGAGGCGAAACGCCAGAGGAACGGTTATTGAGGGCCGGAAAAAATAACCGCTCTCAAATCAGGAACTCAATGGGCAGCACGCTGTCGTTTCATCTGAAAAAGCAGGGAGTTGAAAGACCTGCAAAAGCAAACGAGACAGCGCGCAAATTGCTTGGCTGTCCAATCGCTCACTTTTTCCTTCATTTAGAGAATCAGTTTTCCGAAGGCATGGGATGGCATAATTATGGGAAGTGGCACATCGACCACATCATTCCATGCACGGCATTTGACTTTTCGATTGAGTCACACATCCAGGAGTGCTTTCACTTTTCCAACATGCAGCCGCTTTGGGCGCGCGAAAACATTGCAAAAGGAAACAGAATTTATGCGGCCATCTCCACAGAGAACTGAAATCGCCAAACTCAGAGTTGCTAGCGGATTTCTGCAAAAGGAAATTGCGGACAAGTTGGATGTTCATCCGAAGACAATAGCAAAGCTCGAAAGCGGAGATCGTCCGTCTCGCTCTCTTGAGGTTCGAGTGATCGCGTTTTTGCGGACTGGAAAAGTTTAATGTAGCGCGCTACTTAGCGCGGATAGACAGCAAATGCACTAGGCGCTAATCCATGCGCCGTGCCACGCAACTTAGCCACAGCATTTTTTGAATCCCTATCGTCTGTCCCGACGATTGACCGTGAAGCGGGCATCCTTCGCGGCATCAAGTTCATGAAGCTTGGCAAGGATGCGACGTTTGTTGGTAAGGATGGCGAACCGAAAACGGTAAAGATTTCTCAGAAGCACATTGACTCGTTTATCGCGCACGCTGGCAACCGTGCGCTTCCCGGCCACTGGACGCACGAGTGGCATGACAGCATCAACAAGCCAAACGCTGACTCTGTTGAGCTTGCTGCGCGCTGCGCGGCGTTTAAGAATTTCCGAAAGGACGAGCAAGGTAACGGAATCACGGATGCGATTCTGAAAGACGGCGAATACAAAGACGACATCCTTTTCGCCGCTGAAAACAACCCGCAGGATTTGCAGGTTTCTGTCGTTTATTCATACGACAAATCAGACCCCGAATGCCTCCCGCAGAACGCTCTTTTTGTGGACTTCGTTCCGCAAGGTGCAGCCGTCACCGCCCTTTTTTCCGAAGCAGACTCAACCCAAAAACAACCGATGGACATCAACGAACTGATCGAAGCTCTCAAAGACGAAAAGGTGCAAGCCGCCGTCTCCGCAATCATCAAATCTCACAAAGCCGACGCACCGAAGCCGGAGGAAGCGAAGGCCGAAGATGACGCAACCGCCGAGATGGAAAAGGATGCGGACGTGAAGCCCGAGGACAAGAAGCCCGAGGACGAACAGAAGCCCGCGCTGATGCGCCGTTTCGCTCCCATCATCCGCGCTATTGCGCGTCGGACGAATGCCCTTGCTGTGAATGAAGCAGCCTTGCTTTCCAAAGTGGAACTCAAGGTCAAGACCGAGGCAACCGCGCTGCTCGGCAACTATCAATTCCCCGCTGTTGCCACCGGCTCCGATGGCAAGCCTCTCGACCCGGAAGCGTTCATCACGCAGGCACTCACGGACGGCAAGGCCAAGCATCGCGCGGGCGCAATCGCGCTCATGGGGAAGACCCGTGGCGACCTCTACGCAGTCCACATTTCCCGCTAACTCAACCACACACTGACCTATGGCTAACGCAACAGACCTCGCAACGAATCTCGGCACAACCGAAGTCACGTTCTACAACGCTTGCACCGCGACAATTCCTCGCGGCTCGCGCATCTACCGCACTTCATCCGGCTATCTTCTTTCGCCTGACGCGACTACGCGCGGCGACCTAATCACCTTGGCGGATACGCCGACACTCAGTTACGGCCCGGCAACACTCCCGACTCAGGGATGCGTCGGCGTAGTGATTGACGGAAACGTGAGCGATGGCGTGCTAGTCTATGCCAGCACGACCGCAGGCCAGTGCTCGCCGACTTCCACGAACGCGCAGCTTATGGGCCGCGCGAAGATGACCGGGGCCAACACGCAACTCATCACCATCGAGCTTCTCACAAACGCCTAACCGCGAAACCAAACGCAGCAACCTACTAACACCACATGCCCGCTACATCAAATCTCGCAGGACTGCCAAGGCAGGAACTCGCTCTCGCCGTTGTCGAGGGCGAGGGAGCAGTCACAAACGCAATCGGTGAAAAGATTCTCGGCCCATTGCCGATTTCCTACCGCAATGCGCACTACATCAAAGCTCAACTTGGCGCTTCTTTGGGACTACGGCACATTGGTGCAACCAAATATGTCCGAGCGATGGGAACTCGTTACGAGCGCGCAACGGCGACGCTGACGGACGGCACGCTGACCGTCACTCCGCGCGGACTGGAAATCTCCGTCCCGCGCGAAATGATTCTGGACTACAAAGACAAGTTCGACCCGCTCGCGTTTTTCTCCGGTCGCTTCGGTCAGGAAATCGGCGTCATCACGAAGGAATACCTCATCGCTGCGCAGGTGTTCAGCACGTCGGCCTTCATCAAAGGCGCCTTTACGAACTCGACTGTTGCCTACACCGAAGCCAATCGAAACAAAACGGACGGCACCGGCGCGGCCCCTGTTCACGACATTTCCAACAGCGTGATCCGTATCAAAAACAACGGTGAAAATCCCGATACGGTGATCATGTCGTTCCCCGTCTGGACATATGTTTCGACCTGCTGGAATACACTCCAGTTCGTGCGCGGACAATTCGCCGGAGTCAGCACCGTGACGCTGGAAAACTTCACGGCATCGTTGAACGTCTATGGCATCAAGCAGGTGCTCGTCGGTGAGCAGTACTACAACAGCCAGCCCGATTCTGTTCAACCCGCAGATGGCGCGCTGTCTCAAGTCTGGAGCAACGCCTACATGGTCGTTTGCAAGGCTGGCATGAGCGCCAAAAGCGAAACCGAAGGCACGCTTGTTCCTTCGCTCACCGGACTCGGCGCAAACGTGTTTTGGGAAGGATTCGACAACAATGGCATGGGCACAATGCAGCCCGTGGCGAAAGATTACGATTTCCAAGGCGGCGGCGGTTACTACATCGAGACGTATCCTTCTTGGGAAACGGAGTCGGAAATCATCCGCATCAAGATGAGTCACAACCCGACCATCACGAACAACCGTTGCGGCGACGGCATCGCGACTCAGGCCAGCAACGCATCCGGCCCTCTCACCTAATCCAATGGCTGACAAAACTCCAATCGAGCCGGAAAAGAAATCGCCGCTGCCTGTTGTGGAGCCGGAAATTATCCCGGTTCCAAAGCATGACGTGCTTCCGAAAGATGCCGATTTCAAAGATGGAATTTACAACTTTCGGAAAACCGGAAAACCATTTGCGCTGTGCAAGCATGACGTGGATGGATACGGTCGCACGCACACGCTGAAAAACACCGTGGATACGTGGAGCGGAACAGAAGCCGAATTCATCGTTGCATTCGAGAAAGCGTAACATGAGCAAGCCAAGCATCTTTTTCCCCGTAGTTGACAACGGCATGGGACTTGTCCGCACAGGATACGCAAGCAGCTTGGTCAAGGCTTTCATGTGCGGTGCGTTCAACGGGCACGCGATGGGCGTCAAAGCCTATTCCTATCCTTACCCGGACGGCGCAATGTGTTTTGCCGCAAACGACTTTCTCGAAAGCGAGTTTGAACGCTTCATCGTGATTGATGGAGACATCATCTTTCAGCCAGCGCACATTAGCTACTTGCTGTCGCACGATTTGCCTTTCGTGTGCGGCATGTATCCGAAGAAAAAGCCGGGTCTTGAATGGTGCATTGACTTGCCGGAGGGCGCTTCGTTTCCCGACACCGACCCGTTTGAAGACCCGCTGATGGAAGTGGAGCATTGCGCGCGAGGCTTTGTTTCCATTCATCGGACGGTCTTTGAACAGTTGAGCAAACGAGTTCCAACTTACATTTGCCCTGAAACCGGAAAGACTCGTTTCGCCTTCTGGAAAAACTATCTCGGCGGTCACTCGGATGACTACGCGTTTTGCGACCTTTGGCGCGAGATTGGCGGCAAGGTGATGCTCGACCGCCGCTGTCAGCTTATGCACGAGGTAGCGTCTATCTTCCCGATCGCCGGCACATTCGACCCTTACGTTCCAGTCAATCGAACCCATCAGCGAACCGGCCCGCTTGAACTCACGCCAGCCTAATGCCAACATTTGCCGAACAGATGTCTTATCTGGCGACTGGCGGCGCGCTCAACAGCGGACTTATTTCAACATTTCCAGACTCCATTTGGTTCAACGGCGTTAGCTATCAGTGCATTGTGCTGCCGCTTGACATTTTCCAAACAATCAATCCGCAGAATTACGACGCGAAGGTTACTTTCACATTCCAAATTTTCGAATCAGACCGTGCGACAGCCGGAATGAATATCAAAGACACCGTGGAATTCGACAGCCCATACGCCGCGCAGTTCGGCAAAACAAAGCTCGCGTTTCAAATCGCAAAATTTCAGCCCGACAAAAACGATTCAATGGTTCGACTCATTTGCAACCTCAAACAATAACTCATCATGTCCGCACTCTCACTCACAGCAGCAAGCATCATTCGTGGCACCGGAAGTCAAATCAATGCCTCCTATACCATCGGCAGCGGCGTGAATGTTACCGCTGGCGAAGTTCTCTATCTCGACACGACCGCATCGCCGAATGTGCTCCGTCTAGCAATCGCGACAGGAACGCTTTTGCAGGCGACGGTGTTTGGCATTGCGCTCACTGGTGGCAGCGCAGGCCAGCCGTGCATCGTGGACACTTCGGACTCCGCGCTCACCATCGGCAGCGCGACAGTGACGGCGGGAGCAACCGTGTATCTCGGCGCGACTGCCGGACAGATGACCGTGACTCTCGCGGATTTGACAACCGGAAACTACATCGCGCAGATCGGTCAAATCACCGGCACAACGACGGTCATGAATTTCAGCGTTACCGTTCCGCCAGTCGTGCATCCCTAATGTCATGCGTAACTCCGGTTTCAAAATGGATATGTCAGGCATCAAGCGCAAGCAGCGGGAGCTTGCGAAGATTCCTGCGCGCATTTTCAAGCCGGAAATCAGCGATTACTTTCTTCGTCCTTCGTTGAACGAAGCAAAGCGCAAGACTCCGGTTCGTGATTTGTCTGTGATTCGGGACAATCAAATCGGAAAGCCAAACTGCCAATTCAACGCATGGGAAGCTCGCGGAGGAAACAAAGAAGGAATCACCCGGCAGCAGTTTCTCGCTGACCGTGCGCCCGCTCGTTTTCTGTTTCAACTACAATGGGTGCAAGTGGGTTACTCGCTCGGCGTGAACGTAACAGCATCGGGCCAGGTTCTCGCGGCAACGACTCGAAACCACAATGAGCCGGAAATCCCTCGCGGTTATGGCCAATGGCACGGAGGAGACGTGAAGCTTACGGCAAGCATATGCGTTCCGTTCCTGGACGCACCTGCGCGCAAATACAAGCCTTTCACCGGACGAGAAATTCTCACGCCAATCATGGCCGCGCAGTTTCCGGTTTATTCCCGCGCTTGCGCACGAAGAATGAAGCGCGCGGTTCACGCGATCGCAATGTCATCGAACTAATGGAACTCACCGAGATTCTACAATTCGAGAAATGGATTGAACTTACGGCGATGGGCGTGATGCAGGATGCTTGCCAGAATGTGTATCACTCCCGGCAGGTTGACACTAACGCAAGCCCGCGCATCGCGTTCAAGGCAACAATCGGGCCGGCGAAAGACGTTCAGAAACTTACGATCAATACGCCGCCCGGTTACATTTACTCGGCTTACGAGGGAAAACTTGTTTCCATCGTCACGACCAATCGCACGACAGACGCCGCCGTTGACGAACACAATCCGCTTGTCGCGCAGGTGCGACTTCGCATGTGTGATTTCTACGTCCAACAGTTTCAGGAATCGCAAACGGCGATTTTACCCATTCTGATTTTCGACATTCGTCCCGCAGAAAATGACGACGACGAACAGGACACCGAAAATCTCGACAATACAAAACTGACTCACGCTTTCACTTTTTGCATCAACAACGCCGCGCTTCCAGTCAACCTGTAACATCACAAACTTATGTCCTCACCAAATCGCGTCCTAGTCAATACACCCGGTTACGGCGTTTCTCCCGTGACAACTTCCGCATCCGCGACGTTCAACGTGAACAGCGAAGAAATCACTCCCGACATTGCCGAAGATCACAACAAAGACCAATACGGCAACCCGAATCAGTCGCTCTACCAGAAAGGTCTTTTTGACTATAAGGGCGAATGGCAGCTTGCGACCGGCTCGACTGCTCCGCCTGCATTCGGTGACACATTTACTCGTGTGCATGAGGTCGAAGGCACGCTCACTTTCATCGTGCTCAAAGCTCCCATTCCGAAAACCACTGACACGAAGATTCGCGTTTGCAATGTGGAAGCCAAGATGGCGAACGGCGGGGCGGGCAACGTCACAACGTCGAACTCATAATCCATGTGGCAGAAGACTACACATTTTCAGAGCTTGAACGGGCGGTAAGAAGCGAGCGGTATCATCGCGCGCAGGCGATTCTCGGATTGCCTGAACTCATCGCCGGAATTCAAGTTGAGCCGTTGACCTATGAACGGCTTGAATGGCTAAACGTAGCTGGCAATCCGTTCGTTTGCGGGGGCGTTGTGGCGACCGAAGACGGCGAGCCTTTGGCGCTACCGCTGATGGAATTTATCTGGTTTGTATCGCCGGATTGGAAATTGGAAATCGGGAGCGAAAAACCGCTCTGGCAGGAATTCCTTTTGAAGCATCGTGACTTGAATTTGATCGACGCTCGCGAAGGCATTGACGAATACTTAGATCGCGCATTCCTCGACTGCACAGGAATCGAAGGCGGAGTTTCTTTTTACTCGCAGACCGCTGGCGCTTACCAAGCCCTCAACGCCTCCTATCCGGGGGGCGGTTGGACGATGAAGGTCGTGAAGAAAACACCGCTGCGCATCGCCTTGCAACTCATCAAAGCCGCAGACCGCGACAGAGGATGCACTGTTCAGAATCGCCGCTCATCAAAACTCATCGGTCAATACCTTTCCGAGATTGAACATTTTGAACTCACGATTGAGTCAGACTTTGAATCCGAAATGGACGCTTTCGTTGACGCAAAATGCGCAGAGGGTTACGTGCTTTGCAGTGAGCCGGTTCAAAAACTCGACAAGACAATTCCGCCTTCGCATCCCGTTCAAGCGACGATGCCGTGGATTGTTCCCATGCGGAAAGGAATTAGGTAATGGCCGGTAAAAACGATTTCACAGCAACAGCAGGGATTAGTTTAGAACAATGGAAAAAGGACATCAAAACGATGTCCTCGGATATGGGAGTGCTTGTTGGCAAGGTTGACAAACTCAGTGAGTCAATATCTGGAATCGGAGAGTCGCTTGAGCCTGTAAAGCAAGCAGCCGAGGATGTCAGCGGAGCAATGAAAACCATTTCTTCCGGTTTGAAAGTTGCCACAGTGACGGCTTACACCGGCAATATAATTTCTTCATTTGCCGGTGTAAATGTTGCCATCGGAAACACGGAGTCTGTTTTCAAGAAAATGCAATTCACCGCATTTGGCGACGCCATGCCGGAAGGTATGGATAGAGTAAAAAATGCGATGCTGGATGTCGCTGACTCGTCAATCGAGGCGATTCGCCTAATCCCAGGACTAAGCAAAGAAGGTGCGGATGCAATGATTTCTGCCGCGAGAAGTGCGCAAAATTACGCATTGGCGCAAATTCAAGTCGCGGTTGCGACAGGTCAAGAAGCAGAAAGCACGGATGCGCTTGCTGCGAAATTGGTCAAACTTCGCGATATGCGAACAACTGAACATGCGAAAGGGCCGGGATTCCGAAATGAGGAAAATGTCGGACGGTTGAATAATTCAATAACAGAGACTTCGCGAAAGTATGTCGAAGCTGCTAATCGTGAAATGGAAGCAGGAAAGGAAAACAGTGCCGGACAAACGCAGCGCATTGCGCTAGCTCAGCTTGAGATCGAGAGAAAACAGAAACTTGCCACACTTAGCGAGTCACTGAAAAATCAGCTTGGAGAAAAGGGCGCGGCTGGAAATGTTGTTTACGATGCTGGCGCTGCTAAAATTGAGCGGGAAATTGCGCTTAAGAGACGTTCCATTGAAATGTCTGAGACGCAAGAAAAGGTTTCCGTAAACCTGAACGAGATTGCGGAAACAATCAGCGTTACATATTTCGACCAGCTTCATTTGCAGGAAGAAAAAATCGCCGCAAATCAAATCGAGGTGCAGAAAGCTGAAAAACTTTATGGCGCGCACTCTCTAATCGCCAGCCAGCTACGCGTGCAAGGCCACGAGCTAACCTTGCAACAGCAGCAAATGGAATACATGCACGCTGCTGCAATTACGCAGGCTAAGGACGCCACGATTGCGCTGGATGCAAACATGGCTGGAAACAAGACCTTGGCGGAAATTGAATCGCACCGTGTCGCCAATGCTCAAAAAATTCGTGATGCCATCCGCGAGGGCAATGATGAATTGGCGCAGCAATACGCGAAACAGCAGGCGTTGAATGACCTTGAGTCGCGAGCACGTCAACTGCGCCGAACGCCCAAACAAATTCAAGACGAACGAAAAGAACAGGAAGCACAAGATAGAGCGATCCGACACATCAATGCAGTTGAGAAAAACAATCCGAACTCAGTGGCTTCCGATGGTCGCAATCATGTTTCAGCGGCAACTCAAAAAGCTCGCGCGGAATATGCGGCGCGCCACGCCGCCCCGATAATCAAGAAAGCGAACGACAAAATCAATAACATCACGGCAGATACGATTGTCGTGACAACCATCAAGCCGAAATAACATGCCATCACCGAACAGAGTAATGGTTGGAGACTTGACTCAGGTCACGTTTGACGGGCCGGGCATGTTCATCAATCCGTTCCAAGACCAAGGTCGCGGCGACACACAATCTTGGGAATGGCATGTGGACTGTTGGCAGCTTGCGGCGAATTTTACGGCGCTGCAAAACAATTACGTTTTCCTTCCTAGCGCAATTCCGGGCATTGAACAAATGCAGACGGTTGCGACTGCGCGCGGAATAGGCTACTTGGTATGGCAGAGCGAACCTCAAAAGTCCAATGTCGCGGGCTGGCTGAAATTCAAACGGATTTATGCGGGCGTTCCCGTCACGCAATACGTCGGGACATCCTTCATTTACTCCCGCCAGTTTATTTCAACTTCCGGCGAGTATGACTGGACGGCACCGCCCACGGTGGAGATCACGGAAATCCCCGTGCCAATTCCCGGCTTCTACAAATACGAGTATTTCGTCGGGGCTTATCCGACGCCGCTTTTCACTGCGCGCGCCGTGACGCTTTGGGGAATTGTTGTCTATGTCGGAGGCAACTCGATTGATTTCACGCAGCCTTTCGTGGCGGAGAACAGCGAGTTTGGAATTTACAAAATGGGCATCACGTATCGCAAAACGCTCTATGGAATCTGGCCCTCCACTTCGACCTAATCATGGCGCTGGAAGATTTGAAATTCGACTCTGGTAACTTTTGGGAAGTCATCAAAAACTTTCCAAGGATTCTCGAATACATTAATGCGATGCACAAAGGCAAAGTTATCATGCCAGCCGGTGCGGATATTGGAAGCGCGAAGATTTTATTCTCAAAGGAGAATTGGGTGTTGGACTTGACCAATGTTAGATTCGGCGGCTCATCACCGGATTTCCCGCTGAAGCTCAAAGACGCGACGGCATCGGGAACCGCGAAAGTAACATGGGTTGACGGATACGTTGCAGGGTTTGAGCTTGCACCCTCGCCGCTTTCGCTCCCCTCCACCGTCGCCACATATTACATTCTCGTGGCTGTGACGGTGGCATACGATTCATCCTTTGGCGTGTGGTCTGCGTCTGCCATTTCGGTGAGCTACGCAACAAGCATCACCGCGAACACCTCGACCACGATTTACATCAATCTCGGCACGGTGGACGTTGTGACTGCGGGCAGCGGGTATGCCACGGCGAACATCACGCCGGCAGTCAGCGGCTCTCAATGGGTAGTGCGGACGGGCAGTGACACCACTTACTCGGACACGAACGGAGTGATATGAGTCATCAGCGAAACGGCACGGGAATTCAGCAATGGGATGCGGACACAGCGCCGATGAGCACGATCACCGTGAGTTTTACTTTTGAAAATTCATACACAGGCACGGACATGTATGGGAATACAGTTCAAGTAACACTCAATGCTGGCGGCGGCGGTTCAATCACTCGCGCCAGTATTTTTGCAACACCGACGCCTTTCAATTTCCAAATTTACACGGGGATTACTTTGTTAGGAAGCGCAGGCACTCCGCCATTTTTTCGGAACACATGGCCGATTCTTCTCACACCCGGAATTTACACGGCATCCATTCCGCAAACAGCCTCTCAAACCAGCACTCCGCCGTCCGGCCATCCGGTTGTCCACACGACGCTTTCGGGGGACATGGTTTTCACGCTGGTTGTCACACTTTCACCACAAAACACCATCACATGGAATTGGGGGTTCAACACAACAGGCACACTTCCAAACAACCTAGATGCCCCAAATTTCGACACGCCTGTTATAGTTGACCCCTACACTCTGAAAAATGGTGGCAGTGTAGATTGTGGCACGACTTACTCGGATATTTCGCCAAGTGGATATGGCATCCAGGGGCTCACGATCAGTGCATGGGCCGTTTCCGAAAATGTGAGCATCGTAGTTTCTTGACACCGGAACGAAAACGAATTAAACGCGACACACCGACATGACTCTGTTAATCAACGAAAACAGCCCGACGAAAAACGAGCTAATCGCAAACATCCTCACGGGCGGAATCGCGGCACTGCCGGACTTCGGAAAAGGCGACGCTCTTGTGCCGGTGACGTTGCGAACAGTGGCGCGCGTGAACGGCGCATGGGCCGATACGTGGCAGGCAGGCGACGTGCTGACCATCGGCATCGGTGACGGCATAGATGCGCCCGTGTGCGTCGCGACCATCACCACGGCCCTGCCATCGGCATCGGTGACGGCAACCAATGTGTCTTATTCGGCTGGCCCTCCCGCGACTCTGGCGACCTCTACGATTAGCTTCACTGCTGGCACGTATGGCGGTCTGTATTCGGTGACGGCGACGGCTAACTCCGTCACGACGCCATGTGGAAACATTTCGCCGATTGCAACGCCTTCGCAGTTTCTTGCCTTGCTCCAAACCAATCCACAAATCACGGCGTCGAATTGCACGGTGACACAAATCGGCGCGACGTTCGTTGTGCAATGGACTGGGAATCTTGCGGGCACTTCGCCGACAATCGCCGTCACGAATGTCTCGTTACTCGCTCCCGTTGGAGCAAGTGGCGCGCTCGGAATTAACACGAGCGGCATTGCTGCTTTGTTCGCTGGCACAACGGCGAATCAGCTTAGTCTTGTTTTCGAGGTTTCACGGACGCGCGGAAGTGTTGTTCAAAATCTATATCAGGAAACCGTCACGATTCTTCGGAGCGTTATTGACCCGAACAATATCGTTCCGACTCCGCCGCTCCAAATCATTCCAGATTTCCTCGTGATGCAAGGAACAGGATTGCATGTCAATATCGCAGCGGGAATTACGGGAGGAAACCGGATTGCAGCACAGTCAGCCATTGCGCTTGCTGACAACTCCACCAACTACGTTGAAGTCACCAGTGTCGGTGTTGCGGCGGTGAATCAGTCAGCATGGGTGCCCGCGAATTTGCAGCTTGCGAAAGTGGTGACTGCCAGCGGGGCGATTACGAGCATCACGGAGGCGCGTGGATGGGTAACGGGCGGCGGAGTCGGTTTGTCAAACATCGTCACAACCAATGAGCTTTGGGTGGATGCGGCAGGCAACGACAGCAATCCCGGATCGCTTGCGCTTCCGTTTTTGACTATCGGCGCTGCAAAGTCAGCAGCTTCAAGCGGAACATTGATTCACGTCGGGCCGGGAAGTTTTTCTCCGTCCGCATCTATTTCAAAAGCTGGAGTCAATTACAATTTTGAGACTGCCGGAATCTCACTGACATCCGCCACGGCGGGCATCATTGACGATGGCGGAACGGCGATGACTGAGATTGTGTCCGGCAACGCAGCGTTGTCCTACACTTACACATCGGGGAACTATCAGGGGGCGATTCAAAGTGGAAATTCAAGCTCTGCAATTACAGTCAAATGCCGTAGCGTCAACTCCACTACTGGGGCCGGAAATTCATCCGGCGTATTTGCAGTCTATGGACACGCAGGAACGCTGACCGTATCTGTCTCAGAGCTAATCACAGCTTCCGATTCAGTCGTGAACAGCGGCGTTGCGGTCTATTGGGACGGCGGCACTTTATTCGTGGACTGCCCGCATATTTCCGCAACGGATTGCGCCCTTTGGTCGCAGGCTGGAAGTTCAGTTAATGCCAATGTTTTCGTCACCGCTGACATCATTGAGACTACGAATGCAACAAATCAAAATGGCTACGCGACGGTCATGGAGAGTGGCACGAGCGCCAATGCGGTTGCGTGGTATAATTCTGCGATTGTGAAATCGCCCGGCCCGAACGCGTCGTCCTACCTGCATTTTGGAGCGGGCAAGGTTTATGGGAGCCATCAGAAAATCTTTGGCTGCATCTCAGCGACCACCTCGACCGGACTCTTGTATTTGGGAAGTCAGAAAATTGAGGCTGTTGGAAATGGCACAACAGGATCACCAGGCATCCTGAATCTCCAATCAGGCACGAACCGGATTCGTTGCGACCATTGGAACACGAACGGCTTCACTGGTCACATGTTTGTGATCACCGGCGGGACGAACTACATCAACGGGGGCGACTACATTGGAAATTCCTCATCCAACGGCTTCGAGATTTCGGGAGGCACCATTACCATTGAAAACATGGTGATTGATACGTCCGCGAACAGCGGGACTAATGCGATTTCTGTGACGGGCGGAACTGTTTTTCTCATCAATTGCGAGATTAAATCGAACAGTTCTGGCAAAGACATTTCAAATTCCGGTGGAACTGTCTATGTGATTGGCGGCAGCGGTAGCGGAACCAATGGCCTGTTCGTGACGAGCGGCACGGTGAATTACACCAAAGCGCCGACTGCCGCATTGTCGGACACAGTAACAACCAATGCCAATTTGACCGGCGACGTAACGAGCGTCGGAAACGCAACCACACTCGCCACGTCCGGCGTGACTGCTGGCACCTACGGAAGCGCGACAGTTTCCGCCATCCCGACCGTGGACGCAAAGGGGCGGGTGACTGTAGTTACAACGGCGACCATCACGCCTGCGATTGGCAGTGTTACGGGACTTGGGACGGGCGTGGCGGCGGCACTCGGGAACGCGGTGAATGGAAGTAGCGGGGTTTTTCAGTTGGATTCAGACGGCAATGCAACTTTGACAGGCACGTTTTTCAAAGCCAAACAAAGCGGCACAAGCGCATACGCGGCATTGACCGGCGGCGGAATTTTCTTACAAGACTCCACAGGGACATATCTCGTATTGCTAAAAATCAATGCGGCTCAATCCACGTCCCCAATCACACTCTCAATGCCATTGTTGGGTGGAACATTGGTTGGAACTGGAGATGTAGGCAGCGTTACGGCATCAATGCTTTATGGAGGTATTCCGGCAGCCAAACTTGCGGGCATTGACATTGCGACCGTTGGAACCATCACAACCGGCACATGGAACGGTTCAACCGTCACCGGAACCTACGGCGGAACCGGCGTCAACAACGGAAGCAACACGCTAACCTACGGAGGCAACACGACCATCAGCGGAGGCGGAACCATTTCGCTCGGCGGGTTCACGCTGACTGTTCCGGCGACGGGGACGGCTGCTTTGCTGGCGACCTCAAACACTTTCACGGCAGCGCAGAAAAACAGCACATCGGGGGCAGCGTCAACACCGGCCAAGACTTTCACCGGAGCGCCATACGCGGGCACCGGAACAACCAGCTTCCCGCTAGTCTATCTTAATAATGCGAGCGCCACAGCGAGCACGACGATGAACACGGCTGGAACCGTGTTCGGCATCAATTCGCATGGCACGTCGGATTTGGTGGAACTCATGGTTGATGGTGCAATACTTGGCTCTTTCGACTATGCGGGTAATCTGAAAGTCGGGGCACTGCCGACGACGAGCTACTGGCAGATCAACGGAGCCAATAACTTAGCGCAGATAGCCCTTAACTCCGGCGGCGCTGTGCGAATGTCAATGGGGCAGCAAGTTCTTTCCACATCGGGATTGCAGTTGCAATTCAACTATGGCATTTACTGGTCAAATACATATCTTAGCTCCGGCACAGTAGATACCGCAATTACCCGTAATGCGGCGGGGGTGGTGCAGTTTGGCAACTCGTCCACAAACAATGCGTCGGGGTCTTGGATGGCGACTAATGGCACGTTAAGCGGGACTCTGGCCGCAAACGGTGCCTTCGTTGCCACTCCGCAGGCATTAAGCGGTGCTGGTGCAGTGAATCTCACAACGACCATCACCGAACTTACCGCGACGGCACCTGCTCACGCCGTCACGCTCGCAAATGGGACTTCGGGGCAGGTCAAAATCGTCAAGATGGTCGCCACGAGCGGAGGCGGAACTTGCGTCATCACGCCAACAACCGCCGCTGGCTATACCACCATCACCATCTCCGCAGTCGGGCAGCAGGCCATCCTAGTTTATTCGACAACTGGCGGATGGTCGGCTACCGGAAACAGTGGAGTCGTAATCGCATAACCTCAACCAACCAAACACATGCCACTAACACTCGCTCAAATCAATTCCATCCTGGAAACCGCATCACCCGGATCGTCCGGCGATCTCACGGCCATCATCGCGGCAACCAATTCGGCAATTCGCTCATCCGATGCCGGAGTCATCGCGGATTTGCAGGCACAGGTTGCGGCTATTCCCGCACAGGTCGCCTCCGCCGTGGCTGCGCAGGTCGCGACAGACACCGCCGCAGCAAACGCCCTGGCGCTCACCGTCGCGCAGAATGAAGCTGCGCAGGCGGCGCAAATCACCACGCTCAACGCGCAGCTTGCCGCCGAGCAGGCAGCGGCGCAGGCAGCGGCAGCAACAGCAGCACAGACCATCACCGGAATTCAGCAGCAAATCACCGCACTGCAAAGCGCCGCTGCCTCTCAGCAATCGGCGCAGGTTCAGCTTGTGACGCAGGCGCAGTCCGCTTTCACCGCGCTGCAAAATGTGATTGGTCAAATCCAGCCCGCGCTGAACGCCGTGGAAGCCGTCATCACATCGGCTGCGCAATCGCCGGTTGCCCAAGCCGCCGCCGCCCAAGCCGCCGCACAGCAGGCCGCGCAGGCTTTGCAGGCCGCGCAAACCGCCGCCACCGCAGCGCAGCAAAAGGCACAGGCAGCGCAAGCCCTGGTCATTCCCGCCGCACCAGCTCCCGCCGCGTAAAGCGATGAGCGCCTCGGAAAAAGAATCCATCGAGCAAAATGTCGAAAACGTCGTCGCGAAGTATTCGATGCGCAACCTGCGCACGATGATAATCCTTGCATTCCTCGCCGGCGGCTGGGCGACCACTTTGCAGATTCAACTCTTGAGTCTCACCGGCGCACATGAAAGTGCGCTCAAAAAGCTGGAGGCATGGTCAACATGGCGCTCATCGGTTGACGACTTTGTGAAATCCCCCGACCGATTCACGGCGAGGGACTACGACATGGCGGCGGAGATTTTCAACAGGCAGAAGCCCGTTGTTCAACTGCCCTCGTTCCGCGAGGTGATGCGCGAGAAATAGGACTTGCCAACGCAGACAAGGAAGCCAAACTTTGCGAATGAACACGCTCCCGACAGACTCCGAGTTCAACCGATGTTTCTGGATTGTCACGCTGGCAATCATCGTGATTTTCGTGCTCTCGCTTTCCGGCTGCGCGACCGCGCCGAGCGGGAACGAGACTTCCGCCGTGCGCCACAACCTCACGCGCATCCGCGAGGCAAACACGTCCGCGATGGCCGATGGCAAACAGATTCTTGGAAACCTGCAAGGCGCGCAGCGTGACGCAAAAGAGATTCGCGCGATTCTCAATTTTCCACTGCCGACAAAATGAAACCATTCATCCTTTTCTGTCTGCTTTTTATTCGTGGTTGCTCGCCTGTTTTTGCCATTGAGCAACTCGCGCCGCCGCCGCCCGTGAGTGTCACCCTGCCGTGGGAAAAATTCCAAACGCTCCGCAAAGACACCGATGACATCATTGCCCGTGAGAGCGCGGAGAGCGCGGAGGTGGCAGACTTGTTGAAGCAGCTTGGTATTGTGAAAACGGAGGACGCAAGCGCAGAGCAAGGCGAGAAAGTTTTGCAGGGCGTGATTGACATCAAGAATGCAAAGATTGTCAGTCTCACACTGGACGACGCAAAACAGACCCGGCTGAAATGGGAATGGTTCTTTGCGTGGCTCGGCACAGTTTTACTCGTTGTCGGGTTTTTCGTTGCCCGGCAGTACATCCCTTTCCTGAAACTCCTATGAAAATCGAACACATTATCCTCGTCCTTACCATCGTCAATTTCCTCGCGACCATTGGCGTCGCAATCGTCGCATGGGGCATCCATACCAAACATCCGGCTGACACCGCACAGCAAGTAGCATCCGCCGTTGTTGCGAACACGGAGCACGCGCTCGATTCTGCCGTGACGGAAATCAAATCGCACGTCACCGCAACGGTTGCCGCCGTGGAAAAGAAAGTCTGACCATGCCAGCGAAGCGCAAACGAAAGCTCATCTGAAAATGAAATGGATGCACAACCTGCTGTCGGAAAAAGGCACCGTTTCCGCGATACGTGTGTGCATGGTGGTATGGTTTGCCGTGTTCATTCTGACATGGTTGATGATTGCCCTTGCGCGTCCAGGCATCCCTGAAATTCCCGCTTCTGTTGTGACCTTTTCCGGCATGATGCTCGGGGCAAAAGTCTGGCAGAAATCACAAGAACAAAAACCATGAGTCAAATCCTAGCAACAATCGAAAACAACGACATCGTTCTTAACGACGATGGCAGTGTCACCTATTCCGCAAAAGCGGCCATTGACGACGATGGCAGCGACAACAGCCAGCGAGACCCCGACTGGCAGGCGGATACGTCGCTGCATTTCAACGGCAAACCCATTGACGCCGCGAGCGTGCCCTACGTGGTCGTGCCGCCCGCCATCATTCATGGCGTCGGGCCAACCGTCCTCGGATGCCGTGCCGTCGTCACAGACACGCACAACGGCCTTTCCACGGAGGCCGTGGTTGCTGACATCGGGCCGCATAAGAAGCTCGGCGAGATTTCAATGGCGTGCGCGGCTGCAATTGGCGTTGACCCGTCGCCCACTCGCGGCGGCGAGGATGCTCATGTGATTGCCTACGCGCTCTATCCCGGCACGCCGGCAGTGGTCAACGGCGTGACCTACGAATTGCAGCCTTCGTCCGCGAAATAGTTTCGCGGGCCTGACAGCTTACCGTCATGCGCGGAAAATACACGCGGCATTGATGGCGTCAAGTTTTGAGGTGCTCATAATGTTCCGTGTTGTGTAGCGAAAAAAGAACACGAATTACATTCCGCGTCAACTTAAAAACACACGGTTCGCCATTCGTGTTCTTTTTTGTTGACGCGAGTGCAAACATCGCGTATTCAATCTGCGTCATGGCAAACCAACTCCCGACAGAAAAGAAAATCACCGCAGTCGCGATGCTCTGCGAGGGCAACAGCATCCGCTCCATCGAACGCATGACAGGCGTTCATCGTGACACGATCATGCGTCTCGGCGTCCGCATGGGCGAGGGATGCCACGCATGGAGCTACGAGGAGAACAGTGAGACGCAATATGTGACTGTGCTGGAAATCCCGCCGGTAGATTCGCCGTCCTCTGCCGTGACGATTGCGATTGCCGCGAAGTCTCGCGGCCAAGCATAAAAAGGACAAGCGCAAAATTGCCCTTGCGCCCGATCTGGGTATTGTAGTAAACGGGCGCGCGGCAAAACCAACCAACCTACTTAAAATTTAGTTGGCAGGGTTTTTGCTGCACACACCAACAACCAACAAACGGACAGAAAGACTAAAATGAACTCCACACCATGCAGCCCCATGAAGGCCGCGAGCCTCGTAGGGCAAGACCTCGAAGCTCGATCCTACGAGGACTGCCTGCAAGAGCATCTGAATCCGAACAGCAATGCGGCAGGAGAAATCAAACTGCCCACTGACGCGGAAAAGATGAAAGCGCACATTCGCAAGTCGCAGGCATGGGGCCTAAAGGCTCTTGGCCGCGACGACGCGTAGGTAGCACACACCGACAACAAGCATCCTCAACCAACGCCCGCTTTGTGAAAAGCGGGCGTTGCTTTTTTTGGGGAACCCCCTAGAAACGCCGCCCCATGTCTATGCTGGAAGGAATCACTCACTATCATCTTCGCGATTACTGCTGCCTTTGGTGCAAGGAATGGGGCGTTCATGCGAATGATGACGAGACCGAGTGGGTAAAAACCGCACAAGGGGCAACTGGCTTCATCGCACACAGTTGGGGAGGTCCGAATCCGAGTCCATTCAAGAGGGCGGCGGCCGCCGCAATGGCCATCGTCGCTTGCGCTCCAATCGAGCAACACATTCCGCCAGGTTTGATTGATTTGTATAAATTGGATGAAAAAAGCGCGAAGCATCCAAAAATGCTTCGCGCAATGGTTGGCCACGCATTCGCAACGTATGTTCTTGAAAATTCAGTAGTTGGAGACGGCGGAGAGAACCGAGTTCTTAAAGAACCGGTTGTAATGTCGCCTCATTTCTACAAGGACTTTTTGTGGCTGCTGTCGAAAGCGGCTTTCGAGGATGGACGGATGTGCGGTCCAATTTCTCTGATTTATGAGGCGCTGGCGTATCAGGTCAACCCCCTCGCCAGAGACCCGGTGGAATAGACGCACGTCCCGGAGACGGATTTTGTCCTGATTTCAAATTAGGACACTACCAAGAATTGATTTCACAAAAAGTGATGGTGACTCCCGGCGCGGATTTGTCGTAACGGCGCGTAGATTCTGTGACCCACAAAAGCGAGTCATCGGTGACGACCTGCGCGTATTCGAGCAAGTGGAACAACGCATCGAAAATACCGGTTTGATCACGGCGCTTTCTGTCACCGGCAACATAATCAATCCGCACGTTCGTTGGCTCGGAAATGAGCACTCCGCCCGCGTCCTGCCCGTTGATTTGCGCGACCATATCAGCACGCCATTTTTTGAATGCAGGCCGTGCATAGTGCCTTCCCGACTTCGTGACTCCCATCGCATTTTTCCCGCCGCGAACTTGGCCGCGCAGACGTATCACCATCGGGCGCGGTGTTAATTTCTTAACATCGCCCGTCGGAAGCACGGTTTTTGACGAATGCACAAGCCCTTGCGCAGCGCCAAAAAGATGCGGGTTGAGCCGGATGAACTCTGCGGATGGATTGCGCGGGATGATGCTGCTCATGGTTTGCGGTTGACAAAACACGCGGCGGAAATAAAGTCAATTCCAAATATGGACTGGAAAACTTCCATCACCGACCCGCAGACACAGAAGCCCTTTCGCGGCGCAATCACCCGCATCGCGCGCAAACTGAGGACTCACTTCGGCACCGTGCGAAAAATGTATTACGGCACACTGCTCCCCACGACGGCAGAATCTCGAAAGTTGCAAGACATCGTGCATTCGAGGACGATTTTCGCGAAGAAAAAGCGCAGTGATTTCGGAAAAAAGCGGGCGAAATACAGAAAAAGATTGGCGGTGAAATCCTGCGCAGCCGCCCCGCAACTCAACACTTTACAAAGTGCTGAAAAACCAGCACGAAAAATAAACTTAAAAAAGAGTTGCGCTCCGAAAATCCCCCGCTAGAGTCTCAACCAGCAAAGGGATTCACCCGATGCTAAAAACAAAACAAACATTCCGACGAAAACCAAATCATCGCTAAGCATGAAAACACAAATCGTAACGGTGGCCGAGTTCGGTAAGCGAAATGAATCAACATTGTTCGAGGTGCAAGGCGCGCCTTGCACCCGCGCCGACGCGTGGCAGCATGTGTCAGGCAAGGCTTGGGACAGCCTCCAGTGGCGCGTGCTGGCCGACGAAGACAAACAAGACGACATCGCCAATGGTGCGGCGGATGATGTGCTCCCAATCGGCTCCCAATTCTCTGCATGAATCACGGCAAACCAAATGAACACTCCGACTAAAACCGAAGCCGCAAACGACTCGAAGCTCCTCACTGATTCCGTGCTCATCAAGCGCAACTGCGCTGGCGGAATCTCAATCATCCCGACGTATCACGGCTGCATCGTTCTGCCACATGTTGGCGTCAGCGTGTATCGCAACACGCACGTCAACGAAGCGGTTCTCGGCATCAAGAAAATCTGCCGCCTGTCTGCGGAACTCGAATACAAGATTCACAATCACCCGCTCATCAAGTCACTCAACTCGTTCGGGGCTGTCTCAAATTTCTAATTTCCTTCGTCGGAAAGCGCGCCCTCGAATCGGGTGAAACGGGGGCGCGCACAACGGCAAAATAAATATGAAAACTGAATCCAAAATCCACTACGGCGATTTGAACGCCAAGGCCGGAGAAGTTTATGACTTCACGGAAATCACCGGCAACCTCGACGCCAGAGGCGCGGACACCAAGACGGCGTTCCCCAAACTGACGACCGTCGGCGGCTATCTCGACGCCAGAGGCGCGGACACCAAGACGGCGTTCCCGCGACTGACGACCGTCGGCGGCTATCTCGACGCCAGAGGCGCGGACACCAAGACGGCGTTCCCCCAACTGACGACCGTCGGCGGCTATCTCTACGCCAGAGGCGCGGACACCAAGACGGCGTTCCCCAAACTGACGACCGTCGTCGGCTCTCTCGACGCCAGCGTCGCGGACACCAAGA